>Ga0209404_10000493_pt1 | contig 30565 bp, 30 predicted proteins | sample TroAtlMetagenome_2_FD_187447 | JGI IMG/M metagenome (GOLD analysis project Ga0209404, IMG submission 187447) | Marine eukaryotic phytoplankton communities from Atlantic Ocean - Tropical Atlantic ANT8 Metagenome (SPAdes) (version 2) | ecosystem: Environmental > Aquatic > Marine > Oceanic...
AGATGTACAAGCACTACTTACGTGCAAGGTCGCATTTGACCACATATTCTCACCACAACAGAAGAAACACACAGTTACTGTGATTTCTATGGCTATTGGTGCAGCTCTTGAAGCTGAAGCACAAATAGCATATTACGAGAAAGAAGCACCAGCTTTACTAGCTACGCTCAAGAAGAACTATTGGCATCAAGCTAAAGGTACAGAATACAAACGTAAGTGCATACAAACACTTATGCATAAGCAGAGTATAACTCCTTGGGTACGTTGGGATAAGACTACTAAGGTCAAGGTCGGAACCTTCCTTATGGACTGTCTTATGGAGGTGTCTCGTTGGTTTGAGAGAGATTATATAAGAAAAGGAAGAAAGACATTAGCTGTACTTGTACCATCCACTTTATTAATCGAACAACATGCAGAAATCATGCGAATGGCTGAGCTATTTAGTCCCTTGGCTAAGCCCATGCTTATACCTCCTCGTAATTGGCACACTCTCCAAGATGGGGGTTATTATTTAAATGATTTGACTCGTTGCCATCAGCTAATAAGAAAAAGCGATGGCGGTCTAATACAGGGAGAAATACCCTACCAGTTCATTAATAAAATTCAACAAGTTCAATACAAGCTAAACCCTTTTATAGTAGGGGTTGCGAAGGAACTAGAAGAAAGAGGAATTAGCGTAGGAAAATTTAGACCTGTTATCCAACATGAGATACCACCAACTCCTCCAGAGGAAGCGAGCAAGGAGGTATGGAGAGAGTGGAAGACAAAAGCAAGAACAGCTAGAAACTTGCAGGCAGCTGAAGTACGTAAGTCCTGCCGTACTCGTATGACAATGGAAGTGGTACGAGAGTTTGAAGGAAAAGATTACTATATCCCTTGGAGTTTTGACTACAGAGGTAGAGCATATCCAATACCTAACCTACTAACACCACAAGATACTGACTTTGGAAAAAGTTTAATTTTGTTTAGTGAAGGTGCAAAGATAACACCTAAAGGTTTGGAGTGGATTAAGTTTCAGTTAGCAACTACGTATGGATTAGATAAAGCTACGATGCAAGAAAGATTAGAGTGGGTATCTATGCCAGCTAATCAAGATCTTGTATTCAGAATAGTCAAAGACCCTATCAAATACATAGCTGACTGGGAAAATGCAGATGAACCTTGGTTATTTTTAGCTGCTGCAAATGAGTATGTCAGTCTCATTATGGGACACACAGACATGACTCATCTGCCAGTAGCAGTAGACGCTACATGTAGTGGTCTCCAGATTCTCGCCGGTCTCGCTAAGGACGCCTCCACTGCTCGCATGGTAAATGTTATTGGGAGCGAAAAGCCTCAAGACGCCTATGCAACCATCGCTTCAAGGAGCATGGAGGCAATCCCTGATCGGCTAAAACCCCACTGGGATAGGAAGGTGACTAAGCGTTGTGTGATGACTATTCCATATAACGCTAAGCCCTTCTCTAATCGTTCTTATATCAAGGATGCCTTTAAGGAAAAGGGAGTAGAAGTTGATAAAGATGAACTTACTGAATGCGTAAAGGCAGTACGAACAGCTATGGACGTAGTGGTACCCGGCGCAATGCGAGTAATGAAATGGATAGAAACGGAGATAGCTCGAGCAATAAGATCTGGAGCTGATGAAATCAGATGGAAAACTCCATCAGGATTCAACGTTAAGCAGAGACTGATGAAACGTCGGTCCACAATCATAAAGACACAACTAATGGGTAGATGTGAGGTACATGTAGCTGGTGCAGAAACAGGTGTTGACTTAAGACACCACAGGAACGCAACAGCACCTAACCTTATACATTCACTAGATGCAAGTCTTTTACATCTTGCAGTGATGGATACCCACTTTCCAATAGCTTTAATACATGATTCAGTTCTATGTAGAGCTACTGATATGTGTAAACTGTCCACATTAGTACGTAAAACTTACATGACTCTGTTTGCAGAGCATGAACCACTTAATGACTTCGCCCTAGCAATAGGAGCTGAAGAACAACCACCTATTATTGGCGACCTTAAACCGGAAGCTGTAATTGATTCACAATATTTTTTCTGTTAATGAGAAACATACACGTAACACCCGAGCCTGTAACCCTAGAAGGGTTCCAAGCTGTGTTAAGACCAAGTAAATTTGGTTATTCATTAAAAGCGATAGTTGGAGAAGATTTAATCTCTAAGCTAGAAGATGAAAGAGCAGACTGCCTCAAGTGGGCAGAGAGTAAACTTAAGAATCCTAAAAGATCTTTACTAAAACCAACTCCATGGGAGGAGGTATCAGAAGGTAAATATCTAATTAAGTTTTCTTGGGCTGACGATAAGCGACCTCCAGTTGTAGATACTGAAGGAACACCAATCAAGGACATTGATACACCAGTATATTCAGGCAGTAAAGTAAAGCTTGGATTCACACAGAAACCATACATACTTAGAGACGGCGTGACCTATGGCACATCACTCAAGTTATCTGGAGTTCAGATAGTAAGTGTATCGTCAGAGGTAGGTATAGATGTAGGTGATTTAGATGAAGCAGGAGCAGCTGAGCTGTTTGGTAATACTGCTGGATTTAAAGCATCCGAACCAAATGTTGTACCTGATACGACACCCAGTTCAGTAGAAGACGACTTCTAATGGGATTCCGATCAGGACTTGAAGAGAAAGTAGCTGATCTATTAGTAAGCTTGGGCGTTGACTATGAATATGAGGAAGCGTCCTACCCTTACACTATTCAGCATCAATATACTCCTGATTTTGTATTACCAGATAACGGAGTAATCCTAGAGGTTAAAGGGTATTGGGACCCTCCATCTAGGCGCAAGATTAGACAAGTAATCAAAGATAACCCAACCATAGATCTTCGCATGGTCTTCCAAGATCCATACAAAAGGATAAGCAAGAAGTCCAAGACAACATATGCGAAATGGTGCGAACGCTACAACATTAGATGGTGCGCCGCACATTGTATTCCAGTTGATTGGTTAAAATGTGGGAAATAAATCCAGAATCAGAAATTCAGATAGATGAATTGATGGGGTCAAAAATATATACGATAGATAACGTATTTAAGTACCCAAAAAAATTAGACAGATTTTTATTTAATCGAGAAAGCTTCTTAGTACAAGGTGAGCCTTGGTCATCCAATGGACATAGGTATATTAAGAAAAGATATGCAGACTGGATTGATAAATCTTGTCCAATAGTTGCTGTAGCACAAAAATTATGTCAACAGAATGTAGGTAATCATGGTGGCTTTTCAACAAATGTAGATGCGTTCATGTCTGGACCATTCAATGAGTTTGAAACAAAGTATCTCTGGCCGCATTTAGATAACGGTTATACACTTATCGTTTACTTCAATCACGAAGATGAAAACGGTACTAACCTATATCACCCAAAGCTAAAAGAGGAAGAGTGGTTCCAGAAGTTAATGACAGATACACCACTTGGTAAAGATCCATGGATACCAAAGAAACATGTTGAGCTACTACACACCTTAAAGCCTAAATATAATCGAGCAGTTTTATTTGACGGTGCAAAGTTTCCACATGGAGCTGCCATAGTCAATGAACACTATTACTTCGACACTGAAACCTACCCAGAAATGAGGAAAAATTTATGTTTTTTCTTCTACCCAGATGATAATGACAAAAAAGAAAACTAAAGCAGCAGACATTAAAGTAGTTGATAACTGGCTGCCAACTTCAGAATTTGTAGTACTAAAAGATATGTTTACCAGTACAGAAACAGGCTGGTTCATTGTCAATGGTATTGCAGATAATTCAGAGACTATGAAAACTCTGAACCCATTAGATAACTATATGTTTGCTCATATGGTTTATCACAACTACGTGCCATACTCAAATCATTTCCAAAAGATTAAGGAAATAATTGAGCCTCCTATGCAGGAACTGTTGGGTCATGACTTTAGAACAATAGTAAGAATCAAAGTTAACCTATACCCACGTACTCATGAAGTAGTAAAGCATCCATGGCACACAGATTCTCATCACATAGAAGGACTTAAGGGTTTACTTCTAGGAATAAACACATGTGATGGATATACAGGATTTGCTGATGGTACTGAGATTGATTCAGTAGAAAACAGAGCATTATTCTTTGACTCTACAGAAAGACATCATTCAACCTCATGTTCAAATGCAAGTTACAGACTGAACATGAATATTAATTATGTATAAAATATTTGATATGTTTTCGGTACCTTTATACAGATCAATACTGCGTGAAGATACCAGTGCTTTAAATAAGTACAAAGAAAATATCTGTGATCAGGGGGAGGGGTCATTTATGAGTAACGAGTTCCCTCCTCGTTTACTAGAACATCCAGACTTGAAACATATCAAGGATGGAATTATGACTCACTTCCATACATTTATGTATGAAGCTTTGGGAGTTGGTCCAGAAACAGATGCAATATTCACTACCTCTTGGTTAGCTGCGATAGAGAAAGGAGGTTACGTACACTCGCATAATCATGCTAACTGTTGGTTCTCTGGGTTACTTTATTTTGATGATGATTATACAAAATCAGTACCCTTACATTTGAAAGATCCAAATACTTGTCAAAGTATTATCAATGTTAATACCAGAAACTATAACCTTGGCTATCCAGTAACTATTCAACCAGAGCCAAACTTATTAATATTTTTCCCTAGCTATATAGTTCATCAAAGTGAACCACAAAAGGAAGATAAGAAAAGATGGTCGCTTGCATTTAATTTTTACCCTAGAGGAAAGATTGGAGAAGAACTTACAGACAGTTACTTTGATACAAGATGGCTGAGTTTATAAGACATGAGCCATGTGAAGTATGTGGCTCATCAGATGCAAAGGCAATATACGACGACGGAAATACATATTGCTTTAGTTGTCAAAACCTTACGACACAAGATAATCACAATCACATGCCCACCAATGTTCAATTCACAGGATCAGCCCAAAGGCTGCATAAACGAAACATCAGTGAATCAACCTGTCAACACTACAAAGTCTACAGGGACGGAGAATACTTACGCTTCCCTTATTACAGCAGTGACAGAACACTTCAAGGATTTAAAACAAAAACAAAATTAAAAGACTTTAAGTATGAAGGTAATAATACTGACACTCTTTTTGGTCAGTCTCTTATTCCTTCTACTGGCAAACGCCTTATGGTCTACGAAGGCGAGCTTGATGCACTATCGGGCTGGGAGGCTTACCCAAACTGGGCGCATATCTCACTTCCTCATGGAGCTGCGTCAGCTAAAAAGGATATACAAAAACAACTTCAGCTTTTTCAAGGTTATGAAGAAATTATCCTTTTCTTCGATAAAGACCAAGCCGGTAAGCAAGCGACGGAATCAGTTGCTGCTCTTTTACCGTCTGGCAAAGTTAAGATTGCACATTTACCAGATCCGTATAAGGATGCTTCTGACGCATTGCAAAATAACGATGCTGAAGCAATCAGGAAAGCTATTTGGAATGCTTCTCCCTACCAACCGGATGGAATTGTAGATGGTCAATCATTACTAGAAGTAGTCACCAACCCTAGTCCACCATGCGACTTTGAATATCCATTTGCAGGGTTGCAAAGACTAACCCATGGATGCAGATTCGGAGAACTCACTGTAATCAGTGCAGGCACAGGACAAGGGAAATCAACCCTGACAAGGCAGTTGGCGACTCACTTTTTAGACCAAAACGAGCGTGTAGGTTATATAGCTCTGGAGGAATCAAATAGAAGAACAGCTTTAGGACTAATGTCTGTAGCTACTAGTCAAGCATTACATCTTGGAGAACACACCAAGGATACTTTACAAAAAGCATATGACAAAACCCTCAAAAAATGGAATCTCTTCCTCTATGACCACTTCGGCAGTGCTGACCCTGATATTATCTACAGTCGCATTGAGTATATGGCGCTTGCGCTCGAAACGAAAATCATCTTCCTCGACCACTTATCCATATTAATTTCTGGATTAGACGGAGATGAGAGAAAAATGATCGACACCACCATGACTAAGCTAAGAAGTTTAGTTGAACGAACTGGAATAAAACTATTCCTTGTATCTCATTTACGTAGAACACAAACAGATAAGAACCATGAAGAAGGCGCACGAGTAACTCTAGGTCAACTTAGAGGTAGCGCAGCAATTTCTCAGCTTGCAGATGAAGTATGGGGACTCGAAAGAAACCAACAAACTGAAGCTGTAGACCAGACAATCTTACGTGTTCTAAAGAATAGATACTCAGGTGAAGTAGGTGTCGCATGTCAACTTAAATACAACAAAGAAACGTGTAAATACGATGAAACTACAGAGCCAATTTTCGATCCCGGAACAGACTTCTGATCTGAAAAAACCAAACCCACCTTCAAAACAAGCTAAAAAGAAAGCAAAGTTTAAGGATAAAACTTATGTCGGAAAGCCAAATGCTCGTATTTGACTGCGAAACTGACGGACTATTACATGACGTTTCTACAATACACTGCATTGCCATCTACGATTCCCAAAAGGAAGAGACCCACGTATTTAATCATCAAGGTGGTGACTGCTACCCGATCACGGAAGGTTTGCATATGCTTACCGAAGCTGATGTTATCGTTGGGCACAATATCATTAATTTTGATATACCTGTTTTGCGGAAAACTTATTCTTGGTTTCAGCCTAGTGGGACTGTTCTTGATACTCTTGTCCTATCTCGTATGTACCATCCGAATATGATGGATATAGATAAGAGAAGGAACGTACCAAGGATGCCATTACAACTATATGGTAGGCATTCCTTAGAAGCTTATGGATACAGATTAGGTGAATATAAAGGAGAGTTTGGAAAGACCACCGACTGGAAAGAGTGGTCACAAGAAATGCAAGATTATTGCGTACAAGACGTAAACGTTACCACCAAATTATGCGAACACTTCCGCCCTTACATGATGCGGATCGGTTAGAGCACCGAGTCGCTGAAATATTAACTGAACAAGAGATACATGGATGGACATTTAATGAACAAAAAGCTCAGCAACTTGAGTCATCTCTCCGAAGAGAGATGGAAGAAACTCAAGGAGTACTTCGAGAACAATTCCCTTTCGTTGCAGGATCGTTGTTCACTCCTAAACGAGATAACGCAACACAAGGATATAGAGAAGGATGTGAAATACAACGAATAAAGGAGTTTAACCCAACATCACGAGACCACATAGCATGGATTCTGAAGACCCATTTCAAAGTCAAATTGAGCAAGACCACAGCGACTGGGAAACCAATTATCGACGAGACTACATTGACGGAGATAGATATTCCCTTCTCCAAACTATGTGCGAAATGTTTGACGATAAAGAAAAAGCTTGGAATGATATCCGAAGGCGTGAACGCATGGAACAGGCTTGTTACGAGTGAAGGTAGGATTCACCACCATTGCTCAGTTTCTACTAACACATTTAGATGTGCTCATAGAAAACCAAACTTAGCTCAGGTCCCTGCCGATAAGGAGTTTAGAGAATTATTCACAGCCAGTCCCGAGCTAGTAATGGTTGGAGCTGACTTAAGCGGAATTGAATTAAGAATGCTTGCCCACTACCTTGGAAGGTACGACGGCGGTAGATATGCAGATATCCTCCTTAATGATGATATTCATCAAGTTAATGCTGACAAGATTGGTATTACTAGAAGACAAGTTAAGACTGTCACCTATGCCTTCCTTTATGGAGCTGGCAACGAAAAAATTGGAACCTCATACGACAACACCCTAAAACCAAATGATGCAAAAAAGAAAGGAAAGGAAATACGAGAAGCTTTTGTTGCTGCGATCGAAGGACTCTCTGACTTATTGGGAGCGGTTTCAACTAAGTCTGCTAACGGGTGGCTCTTAGCTATTGATGGCAGAAGAGTTTTAGTTGATAGTCCTCACAAAGGATTAAATTATTTACTTCAGTGTTCGGCTGGAATTGTGGCTAAGAGATGGATGGTTATTGCACATGATGATTGTGAAGCTAACCAACTCGCCTTTGTACATGATGAACTTCAATATGAGACAAAGCCAGAAAATGCCGAACGATTAATGAAACATTTAGAAAAATCAGCAGTATTAGCTGGAGAATACTACCAATTACGTTGTCCAATAGCAGCCGAAGCAAAACAAGGGCTCTCATGGGCAGACGTACATTAAATTATGAAATTATTAATAGATGCAGACTACATAGTATATAAATGCTGTGCAGCAGCAGAAACAGAGATGGATTTCGGAGATGACGTTATAGTTGTTACTTCTAATTTCTCTGACGCTATGAAATGCGTAAAAAGAGATTTAGATCGAATCCAAAACGACTTAGGATCATTTGACGATGAGATGATCTTATTCTTTACAAGCCCTAATAATTTTAGGAAAAAAATTCTGCCCGATTACAAAGGTCATCGACAGAGAAAAAAGCCCTGTGGATTCAAAAGGGTCATACAGGAACTTAAGAAACAATACAGAGTTATCCTCAAAGATACACTCGAAGCTGATGATTCTATAGGCATTTACGCTACAAAATATCCCGGAAACATTATTGTCTCTCCAGATAAGGACATGAGACAGATTCCCGGGAAACTATATGACTTTAAAGAAACTGTAGAGATTACTTCAGACGAAGGAGCAAGATGGCATCTGATTCAGAGCATGGCAGGCGATAACACTGACGGTTACGCAGGAGTTCCCGGGATAGGAGTTAAGAAAGCAGAGAAAATCTTTGAAGAAAAAGGATACACATGGAAAGCAGTAGTTGAAACCTTTGTAGAGAAAGAGATGACTGAAGAGGATGCATTAACTAATGCAAGACTCGCAAGGATACTAACTACAAGTGACTACGACCATGACACTAAAGAACCAATACTTTGGACACCCCCAAATGAATACGAAATTAAACGAAGGTCCTGAATACTACCAGAGAGGGAACATAGAAGTATGGGATTTCATTAGAGATCAATCCCTGAACTATCACCTTGGAAATGTAATCAAATACGTATGTCGTGCTGGATATAAAGATGACGACTTAAAAGATTTAAAAAAAGCTGCCCATTATTTACTCAATGAAATCGAATCAAGAACAAGCAAGGGAATTTAGAAAGAAATACAACATTCAAAGTTCAGATAGTAAACCAGTTAGAACCTATCAACGTGACTTAATTAGAGAAGAGTTCATTGAGTTTATTGAAGCTGAAGGTATGTTGTTTAGAGAATCAGAGCGTTACAAGGAGGAATGTCTTAAAGAGTTAGCCGACCTTGTGTATGTCTGCTATCAATACGCTGCCAATATGGGTTGGGATCTTGATAGAGCATTAGCACTAATACATGAAAGCAATCTTTCCAAGTTAGGTGAAGATGGCAAACCAATACTAAGAGAAGACGGAAAGATATTAAAAGGACCTAACTATAAAAAACCAAACTTACATTCACTCATCTAAATGGCTAACAAAATTGCAAGGACTGGTCGAGTCCAATCATGGATTGAAAATCCTACTACCCGTCTACCCGTGTCATGCACAATCTTCAAAGTTGAAGATTCAATGGAAGGAACTGATGGAATCGAAGCGAGCTGGCGATTTGTGTCGCATGCTCTCAGATATGGAGCAGGAGTTGCGGTCCACTTGTCGGACCTTAGACCCCAAGGAACAAAAACAATTAAGGGAACTGATACTCTCGTTGCATCAGGACCCGTCTCATTCGCAAAAATTTACTCAACATTAAATGAAATTCTTAGAAGAGGTGGCACCTATAAAAATGGTGCGGTGGTTGCCCATCTTGATATTAACCACGCCGATATTATTGACTTCGTGCAAGTCCCCAGAGAAGAACTCCCATGGATTAAACGATGTGTTAACCTCACCCCAGACCTCTGGCGTGATTCAGAAACTGGAACAAAGGAAGCAATTATTAGAGGGATTGCTAGAGGAGACATCTGGCTCAGTAAAATAAAACATGATAGACATGGCAAACGGATCAGATCGAACGTCTGTCTTGAGGTTTACTTGCCCTCACGAGGCACATGCTTACTCCAACATATCAATCTCGGTGCCTGTAGAATCGGCGACTTACGCCCGGCTTTCCGTGAAGGCATGTCCGAGTTGTGCGACCTCCATGGCAGGACAGGTGTTGGAGAGTCTGGAGAGTATCTCAAACCAAAACATGACAGACAGGTAGGACTAGGAATGCTTGGCTTAGCCAACTTCTTAGCTCAAAACAATATTACATATGCCGAGTTCGGTAAGGCGCTGAAAGCAACTAATGATGCTCAGCCTTACGAAGGGTACGCTGGGTTAGCTGCTCGTGAACTTCTACTCGGCATACAAGAAGCAGCTAACATAGCTCGAGAGAACAACATGGAAAGAGCATTCGCTATAGCTCCAACTGCTAGTTGTTCTTACAGAAGTAGAGACCTTAACGGTAATACAAGTACACCAGAAATAGCACCTCCTATTAGCAGAGTTGTTGATAGAGATTCAGGTACGTTTGGTGTTGAGCAAGTTAAATATGGCGACGTCGAGATCGCATCTGAAGTCGGATGGGAGAGTTATAAATTAGTAGCAGATCAGATAATGATCATGCTCGATAGAACAGGATTGCTTCATGGCTATAGCTTCAACTCTTGGAGTGACATGGTGACATACGATGAGGCATTTATAGAAGAGTGGTTGAAATCACCACAAACTTCTCTCTATTATTCCTTACAAGTAATGAGTGATACGCAGGATAAGACAGATGCTTACGCAGCACTAGAAGATACCTCAGTTGAAGATTACTTAGCAGAAATAATGAGTAATAAACCAGATGAAATCGGATGTGATTGTCAGCAATGAACCCATATATAAAACTACTGTCCCGGAAAAGATCTTGGACACCCGTACAAACATCTAAAGGAGAGCTAAAAGATGGAGCAGAAGAAACCATCTTCCGTTGTCTTGCAATACGCCATATGGAGCTACCAGTTGGTACCTTCATTACGGAAGCACTTGATAAGAATGTTCCCGACTCTGCCAGAGCACTTCTAGAGTCGAACGTTAAGGACGAGATCAAACATGACCTTGCTCTTAGCTACATCACCAAAGCACACGGCGTAAATGAAAAAGCTGAAGCCGAAGCATTACGCTTACGTGCAGCGTGGGAGGAACATCCAGATCACACAATATTAAAAGCACTAGTAGCAGAGAGAGCAATCTTCTTTGTGATACTACCTTTCTTCAGATTCAATGGTGACGCAGGCTTGCGCACAATTTCGGCTGATATCTCGAGGGATGAACAAGTCCACGTGGCTTGTAACTCCTTGGTATCACTGGAGTTAGGACTAAAGCCTAGCCAATCATTAGACAAGCTAAGAAAGGCAACTATTAATTGGATAATGGAACCACTTAAGAATAGTGCCGATAGATATTTGGACAAAAAATTTTGGCTAGATGCGAGCGATCGACTTATGTACGAAGGCAAAGCACCAGAATTTTCTCAGACCAAGGCAGCAAGAATGCCTGCATTTTTTGAACACTCGAATGTCAATCTCCCTCAATACTCTTAAGCTGCACAACGACAGACTTGATGAGTTATTAAAGAAGTTAGAACAGAACTTCGGGTGGAAACCTATCCATCCCAAAGAACCAATCGAATCAATTATGTATAGAGCTGGACAAGCCAGTGTAATTGATTACATCAAATCAATAGAAGAGGACGAAATCTAATGTGTTTACCCGGAGGAGGCACGCCGCCGCCACCACCCCCATTACCACCAGCACCCCCACCACCACTACCTCCTGCTCCTACAGCACCACCACCTGAGCCAGTTCAGAAAGAAGATATGAATGCTAAGGTGAGAAAAGCTAAGCAGGATCGTGGTAAGAAAAATCAGGGTCAATATAAAAGTGGAACAGGTGACCAAAGAGTTGACCTAGATCCAAATGTGAACCCACAGAATAACTCCGGTAAAAGCGGAGGACTTAATTAATGTTAGCTCGTGAGAGATACAATCAACTGGTAACAGATCGAAGACAATTCCTAGACAAAGCCGTTGATTGTTCAAAGCTCACGTTACCTTATTTAATTCAAGACGATACATCTTCAAGACCAACACACGAGACTCTCAATATACCTTGGCAATCAGTTGGTTCTAAATGTGTAGTAGGACTTGCGGCAAAACTAATGCTCGCAATCCTACCTCCACAAGGAACCTTCTTTAAGTTTCAGGTAAGAGAAGATAAGTTAGGTGAAGAGTTACCAACAGAAGCGAGGTCAGAACTTGACCTTTCTTTATCCAAGATGGAACGGATGGTCATGGACTATGTTGCTGCATCAAATGACAGAGTAGTAATACATCAAGCACTTAAACATTTAATTGTTGGTGGTAATGCTCTTTTATATATGGGTAAAGATGGGATTAAGAACTACCCACTTAATAGGTATGTCGTCAATAGAGATGGAAATGGTAACGTCCTAGAAATAGTTACAAAGGAATTGATAAGTCGAGATGTACTAGGTTTTGATGTCCCGAAGACACCACCTAACACAGGTATCGACGAAACAAAAGGTACACATACTGATGATGTCGAAGTTTACACGTGCGTGAAACTAGAGAACGGCAGATGGGTATGGTATCAAGAAGTAGAAGATAAGATAATCCCCGGCTCACGTAGTACAGCTCCTAAGAATGCAAGTCCATGGTTAGTCCTGACTTTCAATTCAGTAGACGGAGAACAGTATGGACGTGGAAGAGTAGAAGAGTTCCTTGGTGATCTCAAATCTCTTGAAGGATTATCTCAAGCATTAGTAGAAGGAGCTGCGGCTGCGGCTAAGGTAATATTCCTAGTCAGTCCATCTTCAACTACAAAGCCAGCCACTATTGCAAAGGCTGGTAACGGAGCCATAGTTCAGGGTAGAGAAGAAGACGTAAAAGTTGTACAGGTAGGTAAGACTGCTGACTTCTCTACAGCTGCTAACGTGGCACAAACAATAGAGAGAAGATTGCTTGAAGCTTTCCTAGTTATGAACGTTAGGAATGCAGAAAGAGTAACAGCAGAAGAAGTTAGGCTAACTCAGTTAGAACTAGAGCAACAGCTCGGTGGCATCTTCAGTTTGTTAACTACATCTTTCCTTATACCTTATTTAGATAGAACTTTATTAGTACTACAAAGAACTAATGAACTACCTAAGTTACCTAAAGATATTATTAGACCAGCAATTGTAGCCGGTGTTAATGCTTTAGGAAGAGGGCAAGACAGAGAAGCTTTGACAATGTTTATGGGAACTGTTGCACAGACAATAGGACCAGAAGCATTAGCAAGATTTATAAATCCTTTAGAAGCAATCAAACGTCTTGCAGCTGCACAAGGTATTGATGTGTTGAATCTTGTGAAGACTGAACAAGAACTACAAGGTGAGAAACAAGATCAGATGCAACAACAGCAACAGCAAACTCTCTTAGAACAAGCTGGTCAATTTGCTAATTCAAAGTTAGCTGATACAGAAAACATGCGAGGCATGGTAGAAGGACAACAACCACCACAACAACCTAATGAGTGAAACCTATTCATATGACAATACTCCTGAAACAGAAGTACTGACCGAAGAGGAACAGGACTCTCTGAAAGTAGGAGAGGAGTTAGTAGAACAACAAGAAGGACTACTAGCTGGTAAATATAAAAATGCTGAAGATTTAGAAGCAGCTTACTTATCGTTACAACAGAAACTTGGACAACAAGAAGAAGGAACTGAAGAAGAAGGAGACGAAGGATATACAGAAGAAGAAGAAAGTGATGAGGAGGTATCTGAAGATGCTCCTGCGATCAGTTTGATCAATGAAGCATCTGCTGAATACTATGCCAATGATGGAGAACTTAGTGAGGACACAATAAATAAGTTCTCTGAGATGAGCAGCCAAGATTTGGTTAATGCTTACATGGAAATCCAAAGAAATAATCCACAAGCTCAACAGTCTTATGAGATGTCTGATGCAGAAGTTAACAGTGTTAAGAATGCAGCAGGCGGAGAAGCTAATTACGACAGAGTAGTTCAGTGGGCTGCGGATAATCTTCCAGATTCACAGGTCAATGCATTCGATTCAGTAGTTGATACTGGTAATCCAGCAGCTATTGGCATCGCTTTCCAAGGTCTTCAATCCGCATTCAATGAATCGAATGGATATGAAGGTCGAATGTTACAAGGCAGAGCTCCATCATCTGCTGGAGAAACTTTTAGATCTCAAGCAGAACTTGTAGCAGCAATGGGAGATCCACGCTATGAAAACGATCCAGCTTACAGAGCTGATGTCGTAGCAAAATTAGAACAATCAGATTTAAACTTTTAAGTCATGTACCAACCCTCTTACTGGGTCCATGGCAATATAAAATTTCCAGAAAAGGAAATCAATCAAGTCGTTAGTGAGTTAAAAAGACTTGGCAAGGAGCTGATTGTACGTGGATACCCAGTCATCTCTTCTTATTATTTCAAGCACTTTAGTAGACCAGATAAAATTTGGTCAGATAAATACGGAGAAATAATCAAGGACATTACTAAGAACCTTGGATTATATTCAACTACTAAGTATGACTTTGAGTATTGGTCACAGCTTTACACTAACGGTACAGAACACAAAGCCCACCATCACGGATTAGGCGATAGCATATCATTTGTTCATTTTATTAAACCTGACAAAGAAAAATCTTTTAAATTTCTAACTAACGAGAGAGAAGAATGGACACCACCAGAACAAAATGAAGGTGATCTTATTTACTTTCCAGCTTGGTGTTGGCACCAAGTTTCACCAGTTATAACAGACGAAAGATTAGTAGTTGCAGGGAATATAAAGATTACATATATAGATGAAAACTAGAGATTTAGACAATTTACTTTACAACGAATACCCTTACGAACCACCAATAAGAGTTATGTCACACAACGCAGATTGCGATGGCAATCATTCACACAATCCAATTATGACACCCGAAGCAGAAAGATTTAATGGCTGGTTAGCCATGCTCGGTTTCGTAGCAGCCGTAGGCGCTTACGTAACAACAGGACAAATCATCCCCGGAATATTTTAAAGAACAGGCGGCTCGAATCGTATCGTACACCGCCACACTTTTTTTTATTCTTAAATATTTAATGAAAAATTTAATTGTACTTGCAGTAGCAGCATCAGCATCACCAGTACTAGCTGGTCCTTACGTGAACGTAGAGACTAGATCTAACTTCACTGGTTCTGATTATCAAGCAACAGCATCTGACCTACACTTAGGTTGGGAAGGAGAAGCTAAAGATCTTTCTTATTACATACAAGGTGGTAAGACAATCAAAGCTGACGATGGTAAAGACTCAGCCTCTAACTGGTCTGGTAAGACAGGAGCTAGTTTCCCTGTTTCAGAAAAGTTAAAAGTTTATGGTGAGCTAAACTTCGCACAAGTCGAAGGCGCTGACAATAACTGGGGTACAAAATTAGGAACTAAGTTTACTTTCTAATGGCAACAATCCAACTCAGTAGAGAAGCCTCTCCTAGTAATTGGGAGAAGTTCTGCGAGTGGGTCACGAGCACCGACAACCGCCTATACCTAGGCTGGTTCGGTGTGCTTATGATACCTTGCTTACTAACAGCAACCACTTGTTTTATACTCGCCTTCATCGCAGCACCACCTGTAGATATAGATGGCATACGTGAGCCTGTTTCCGGCTCCTTATTATATGGGAACAATATTATATCAGGAGCTGTAGTCCCAAGTTCCAACGCAATCGGAATGCACTTTTACCCGATCTGGGAAGCTGCCACATTGGACGAGTGGCTATATAACGGCGGACCATATCAACTTATTATCTTCCACTTCTTAATAGGAGTAGCAGCATATGCAGGAAGACAATGGGAACTTTCATACAGACTCGGAATGAGACCGTGGATATTTGTGGCATACACAGCTCCATTGTCAGCAGCCGCAGCAGTATTTCTTGTCTACCCTTTTGGACAGGGGAGTTTCAGTGATGGTATGCCTCTTGGTATTTCTGGGACTTTCAATTTTATGTTCGTCTTCCAAGCAGAACACAATATACTTATGCATCCATTCCATATGCTCGGCGTTGCTGGGGTTTTCGGGGGTGCATTGTTTGCAGCTATGCATGGCAGCCTCGTTACTTCCTCGATCATTAAGGAAACAACAGAGGATGTCTCGCAGAACTATGGTTATAAATTTGGGCAAGACAAGGAGACGTATAACATCGTTGCAGCTCATGGCTACTTCGGTCGCTTAATTTTCCAATATGCAAGCTTTAATAATTCTCGTGCTCTTCATTTCTTCCTTGGTGTTTTCCCAGTGGTTGGCATATGGCTTACCTCCATGGGAGTCAGCACTATGGCATTCAATCTCAATGGGTTCAACTTTAACCAATCCATTGTTGATGCTAATGGAAAGGTTATCCCAACATGGGCTGACGTATTGAACAGAGCTAACCTTGGCTTTGAGGTAATGCACGAGCGTAATGCTCACAACTTCCCTCTTGACTTGGCTGGCACAACTGTGGAAGCACCGTCTATTGGGTAATGGATTCTAAGTTGTTCTTAATGTTTCCCACTCCTATTCTTAAGTTTAGTTTAGATAGACATGAAGAACATAAGGAAACATTCATCCCAAAGGTACTAGAGTTTTTTAATACTCGTACAGGGAACCCCTCACATTTCTTATCGGCTCAAGAAAATTCTTATTTATTAATGCAACCAGATTCTGGTCTTGAGATTAAAGATAACCAGTTAGATAATATGTGTTCTCAATACATGAATTATTTATCTGGAAATCAAGTCAAAGATATGTATAGGAAATCGTGGTTCGGAGTTCATACACCAGAGATGCACATACAGTCCCACGCACATTATGGGTCTGTATTCTCCGGCGTATATTATTTACAATTCAATCCAGAATTTGACTACCCCACTATATTTACAAGTCCCTACCATAACGAGGTAGATAATTGGATTGGTGGAGAGTTTGTCTCACAGAATGAACACACATTATCGACAACCTTTCCTAATCATATGGATATAAAAGAAGGTGAAGTAGTTTTATTTCCCTCTTGGTTATCGCACTGTGTTCCATGCTCGAGACCGGGAGCAAAGGAGAGAATCTCCTTCGTATTCAACATGGACCTGAAAGTATGAAACATCAAACAAACAAGATGAAAGCAAGCCTCACCCGATATGGCTTTTATGAAGAAGAAGAAGAGAAGGAAGAAACTGATCAAGAATCTTCTGACTCTGATAACACTGATAACTAATTTATTTATTATGTCCGGTGTCACTAGACACTGGCATAACTTACCCGAAAATAATGGCAGAGAATCAAAGACACTGGAAACAGACAACAACAGGTAGGAAGAATATCCCTATCGTTCAAGCGAAAAAAACTAAGAAGTCAAAAGAGCCTCAATCTTTAGAAGAAGCTCTAACAGGAGAGTAATAGCTACGTCCGTTCATCCCTAAAGGGACGCATGAAACCACAGCATGGAACGGGGTTGTGGTATATGGAGAAACTCATGACAGTTACTTTCGTATATCGTGGCATTGCTTACACAAGAGTAATCAAATAGGTGATCTCGGGGAGGTTCGATTCCTCCCTACTCAATTTGGCTAAAGCCCTCCGAGGAGGATACCTTTATGCCGTCGACGGTGGGAAAAGACCACAAATCTCAGTGAGTCCATATGAGACTCGCATAATTCTAACGTTAGGAACGACAATATATACCCTTACATTTTAAGAAAAAATCATGGCTCATCAGAGTTCAGATTTAACTACCTCACTAACACGTCAAGGTCAGTTAAACTCAGCCGGTGACGCACGTGCCCTTTACTTGAAATTGTTTAGTGGAGAGATGTTCAAAGGATTCCAGCACGAGTCAATTGCTCGTAACATGGTAATGAAGAGAACTCTTAAGAATGGAAAATCTCTACAGTTTATCTACACAGGTAGAACAACTGCTGAGTTCCATACTCCCGGAAATTCAATTTTAGGTAACAGCGACGGCGCACCTCCAGTTGCAGAAAAAACAATAACTTGCGACGACCTATTAATTTCATCAGCTTTCGTTTATGAGCTAGATGAGACACTTGCACATTACGAATTGAGGGGAGAAATCTCCAAGAAGATCGGCTACGCATTAGCAGAGAAGTATGACAGACTCATCTTCAGAGCTGTAGCTAAAGGTGCAAGACAAGCTTCTCCAGTAGCTAAGACAAACTTTAAGGAACCCGGTGGAACACAGATCAGAGTTGGTACAACAACTAATGATTCTGATGCTTACAACGCAGGCAACTTAGTTAATGCTTTCTACGACGCAGCAGCAGCACTAGACGAGAAAGGTGTATCTTCTTCAGGAAGATGTGCAGTATTAAACCCTCGTCAATACTACGCTTTGATCCAAGACATTGGTTCAAACGGACTTATCAATAGAGACGTACAAGGTACAGCATTACAGTCTGGAAACGGAATCATTGAAATTGCAGGCATCAAGATCTACAAGTCAATGAACATCCCATTCCTTGCTAAGCATGGTGTAGCTTATGCCGGAACTACAGGTGAGACTTCTCCTTCTAACTTAGGAGACCACGTTGGTACAGCTCTAGCTGACGGACGTAAGTCTGTAACAGGACTAAACAACAACTACGGTAACAGCACAGACTTTGCGAAATCTTGTGGATTAATTTTCCAGAAGGAAGCAGCAGCAGTTGTAGAAGCTATTGGTCCTCAGGTCCAAGTAACTTCAGGCGACGTTTCAGTTGTTTATCAAGGTGACGTAATCCTTGGAAGACTAGCTATGGGTGCAGATTTCCTTAACCCAGCAGCAGCCGTTGAACTATATGTTGGAGCAACAGCACCAGCAGCGTTCGGTACTACATACCCAGCGAACGGTTAATTTTATTTTTTATACGGGAGCTTCGGCTCCCCTTTTTTTTAATTATGTGCGCACCATTTGGAGAGGACCCTCCTCATATTAAATCTAATTATAGGCAGACATGGTCTCAACATAAAGTAAATATGTGGGATAAGTATGTAAAAGAGTTTAGAGAGAAGATGAAGGAAAAGGGTTGGGACCCTAAAGATCCAATAAACAATCATCCAGCATCTGGTCTAATGGGAGCTATGGGACGTATTCAATGGAGCCAAGCCTATGAGAAAAAATATAACACTCCGGGACAAGGTGTTCATGCCAGTGGTACTGGTAGGAAATTAGATGATACTAGTGTGACTGCACCACAGGAAGGAGCAGCAGCTTCAGGTAGAAATCAAAATCTAGGTTCAGGTGGTGGAACTAATCCACAAAGTAATCCAGAGACAAATACGAACCAATCAAATAAAGATAAAGCTGGATCTAAAAAAGGCTCAAATAAAGAGAGTTTAAAAACCCCAAAACCAAAAGTAAACCTACCTAATGAAGGTGGATCATCATCAGGAGGAGTAAATTATTAGACTATGACTACTCAAATAGCAACCGATACCGAACTATCCGCAGTTAATTCTATCTTGGGTAGTATTGGACAATCACCAGTTACTACTTTAGGAACAGTAACTACAAACGTAACAAATACAGGAGAAGAGATAGCTAATACATATGCTAATCCACAGATTGCAATGATCCATGGATTACTTATGGAGGCTACTAAAGATGTCCAAAATGAAGGATGGCATTTTAATAAAGAAGATCATATAGGACCAGTGTCTCCAGACTCTAATGGTCATTTCTTGATCCCTTCTAACTATCTTAGATTCGATGTACATCTAGGTCTTTATAACAGGACTAGAGATATGGTTAGAAAGAATGGAAAATTATACGACAACGTTTTACATACAGATGTCTTTACTCAAGACTTTTATTTTGACGTAACTTACTTACTAGATTTTGATGACGTACCACCAGCAATACAGAGACACATCATTGCTAGAGCATCAGTAAGAGCAGCTACACAATTAGTTTCTAACCCTAATTTAGTAAAACTCTTACAAATGGAAGAAGTAAAAACTAGAGCAACAGCTCTTGAATACGACTGTGAGCAAGGAGATCATACATTCTTTGGATTTCCTCATGAAAGTAATTACAGATCTTATCAACCTTACAAGGCACTTATTAGATAATGGCAAACATTACACAAACTATTCCAGCGTTAACGGCTGGCATTTCACAACAACCTGACGAACAGAAAATTCCCGGTCAGGTGAAAGATATGGTGAACGCCTTACCTGACGTTACACAAGGATTACTTAAGAGACCAGCTGGAAAGTTTGTGACTTCTTTGTCTGATGGTACAAATAATTCCACATCTAATGGTAAATGGTTTCATTATTATCGTGATGAGAATGAGCAATATATAGGACAGATAGCACAGAATGGTGTTGTCAAAATGTGGGACTGTTTATCAGGAGCAGAGAAAACAGTTGTTAATGGTATAGGAAATAATAATTATTTAACTCATACTGCTGCGGAAGATATACAGACAATGACATTAAATGACTTTACGTATCTAACCAATAGAACTAAAACTACTGCGATGGATACTACTCCAAGTACTTTAGAACCTCTTGGAGATTTTAAGAAAGAAATTTTTCTCGAGTTAAGAAGTATATCTTATTCAAAACAGTATTCTTTAAATATCTATGACAATAACAATACTTCGACTACTACAACAGCTACAAGGATTAGTGTTGAACGACTCAGGTCAAGTAATAACTATTGTGATAGCAGTGGTTATATGGTAGATCACGCTTCTCGTGGTAGTCAGATTCATAGATGTTCAGCATCTGCAATGGATGGACGAGATCCCTTCGCTCCTAACGTTGCAACTAAAATATTTTCTGTTGCCAGTGGTACAACTTTAGTTGACGATGGTGCAGTTGGTGGTGAGAAATCTAATGGAAGTTATACAGACAGAGCTTATAGTTATTCTGTAAGTGTCTATAACAGTAGTAATACACCAAACCAAACAGGGCGTAAAAACTTATTTTTCCGTATCAAAACCACCGGTCAATCAGTACCTTATGGTTCTGGATCTAACGTAACTTATCAAGCTAGATATACCACTACATATGATTTATTACATGGTGGAGATGGTTGGCAAGCTGGTGATTATATTTACGTATGGATGAAAGATGCCTTTTATAAGGTCACTGTAGAGACGGTAAGTACTTCAGTTGTACAAGCAAACCTTGGTTTAATAAGACCACTACCAACCCCATTCGATACAGAAACCACAATTACTGCTAATAGTATTCTTGGAGATATAAGAACTGAGTTATTAAATACTGGTAATTTCTCCGCAAGTGATATAACAATTATTGGAACTGGTCTCCACATAAAACGAAGTACAGTATTTAGTGCTGCTACACCTGTTGGAGAGCTATTAAATGTAGTAGCAAGTAAGTGTAATAACGTAGGTGATCTACCTAGTCAGTGTAAGCACGGCATGGTAGTAGAAGTTATTAATAGTGCTGCTGACGAAGATAATCATTTTGTAAAATTCTACGGCAATAATGATAAAGATGGTGAAGGTATATGGGAAGAATGTGCTGAACCGGGAAGAACAAAAAGATTCGATTATTCAACAATGCCTGTAGTTCTTGTTAGAACTGCTGATGGTAATTTTAGATTGTCTGAATTAGATGGATCTAACTATACAATCGGAGGTACTACTTACTCTGTTCCTGAGTGGGACGAGGCAGTAGTTGGAGATGATGTAACTAATCCTGAACCTTCTTTTATAGGTAAAACTATTAATAAGATGTTGTTCTTCAGAAATAGATTCTGCTTCCTATCCGATGAAAATATAATCCTTTCACGACCGGGAAGTTTCTATAATTTCTTTAACAAGTCAGCAATACAATTTACAGCTAGTGACCCTATAGATATTTCAGCTAGTTCAGAATACCCAGCAATATTATATGACGGTATTCAAGTAAATACAGGTTTAGTTTTATTTTCTAAAAACCAACAATTCATGCTCACTACAGATAGTGACACATTCAGCCCACTAACCGCTAAAATCAATGCTCTTTCTTCTTACAATTTTAACAGTGCAACTAACCCTATCTCTCTTGGTACGACGGTAGGCTTCCTAGATAATGCTGGAAAAAATTCTAGATTCTTTGAAATGGCTAATATTATGAGGGAAGGTGAACCAGTACTAATTGAACAAAGTGCAGTAGTTAATAGATTATTTACTAATGATTTAAAACTTATTTCTAATTCCAGAGAAAATTCAATTATTCTCTTTAGTGAAGAAGGTACCTCTACCTTATATGGATATAGATACTTTGATCAGATTGAAGATAGAAAATTAGCAGCTTGGTTTAAGTGGTCAGTTACAGGGACTATTCAATATCACTGTATGCAGGATGACAACTTATATGTAGTTGTAAGGAATAACAGTAAAGATCAACTACTTAAGTATTCAATCAAAATGGATTCTAATACTTATGCATTAGCAGAAAATAGAGTGCATTTAGATCATTTAATGAGTACAAGTGGTTGGACATATAACGCTACTACTGGGAAATCTACAAAAGCTAAACCTACAGGATTAGAAAGTACTAACCAATTAGTTGCATATGATAATTCTAATAATAGTTCTGGTACTCAGAACCTAGGTAGATATGGTCTGATCACAGTTAATGGATCTAATTTAGAACTCGATGGCGATTGGTCTGGAGAGACATTTTTAATTGGATATAACTTTAGTATGGAAGTTAAGTTTCCAACCATCTATTTGAAAACTTTAGAAGGTCAAAGTTGGAGAGCTGATACTAGAGCTAATACCGTTATCCATAGAGTTAAATTTGGATTCGGTCCAATAGGTGTGTATGAAACAACTCTAAGTAGAACAGGTAGAGTTGATTATACTGAAACTTTTGAACTACCTTCTGCTGATTCATATAGATCTAATGCAGCAAATATTATTGATGATAATCATTTAAGAACAATCCCAATTTACGACAGAAATATAAACGCAGCATTATCACTTAAATCTACACACCCAGCTCCTGCCACAATTCATAACATGATGTGGGAAGGAATCTCAACAAATAATAATTATAAGCGTGTCTAAATACATTCACCCAGCAACAGTAGAAGCTGCTCTTAGAGTGGCTTCTTCTTTATTACCTGATGATTATCGGGAGGTCATAGAAGGTCATGGACATGACCCTTTGAATGCACTGATCGTTGGAGTACATAACTCTGATTCAGTATATTTTGAAGTACCGAATGGCGAGATAGCAGGCATGGCAGGAGTCCACGATGGTGGACAGATCTGGATGCTTTGCACCCCAGCTATCTACGACTATCCTCATACCTTTGCTAGAGAAGCAAAACGGTATGTGAATGCAAGAACAGAAAAGTTACTATGGAATATTGTTGACGAAAGAAACAAAGTCCATATCAAGTTACTTAGGTTTTTAGGCTTTAAATTTCTTAGGAGATTTCCCTATGGACCAAACAATTTATCCTTTATAGAATTTTGCCGTGTGCAGTCCAGCAGGAATAGCGCCAGCGTTAGGAGCAGTAGGCTCAGCGATGGGTGCGTCAGCGTCGAACAGAGCCGCTAGACAAAACTACGAACATCAATTAAAAGTTCGTAAACGTAAGTGGATGCAAACAAGAACTACTTACGCAAATAAAAAAGTACAGTTTGAAGAAGAAATTGACCAAGCAAATATTGCAGCTCAGAGAGCTTATTCAAGAACACAAATGCAATTGAATCGAGCTAGATCTATGGCGATCCTACAAAATCAAGAGGACTTTAAAAAGATGTTAGCCCAAGAAGGAAATATAGAAGCATCAGCCGCTGAGCGTGGTATTCGAGGTAAGAGTGTAGCAAGAATGTTAGTTATGAACCAAGGTAACTTTGGTCTCACTCAAGCGATGAGAACTAAAGGATTAACCGAAGCTGGTTGGATGGCTAAACAAAGTAATCAAGATGTTAATAGACAATTAAAAGGCTTAAAAAATGAAGCCCATGGAAAGGTAGTTATACAGCCACAACAAGATATGGCACCGCCTCCTCCTGTAACGCAGAACGTAGGAATGACTTTAATGCTTGGCATGGGTCAGGCGTTAGGTGCTGGTTTAGCAGGAAACGAAGGTCTAATGAAAAAGTGGGGGTTTAAATCATGATTCCTGAATATCAAATAACTGGTCAGAAAGTAAATCCTGAAAGAATTTTAGATGTAATTCCAGAACAAGAAAAAGCTGACGCAAAAATACAAGCATCCGAAGAAAGATACTTACAGCAATTAGAACAAAATAATGCTGATAGAGTAAGGAATACAGAAAGAACATGGAAACAGATAGCCGGTCTTTCATCTACATTCGGAGACTATTTACAGAAAAAACAAGAGAAACATAGACAAGATAGAGAAGCACAAATCAAACTAGACATACTAACTAGAGGTGTTAGTCCAGAATTAGAAGCACAGTTTAAAGGTGAGAGAGATCAGTTATTTAATGACGATCTAGCTACTCAGGAATTTGCTTCTAAATACGAAGAGGAAACCGGTGACTCTATCACCGCCCAAGAATTTCGTAAGATGGCTGGCTGGGAAAAGTATATGGTCGCAGAACAATATGCTTTAGAAAAAGCCAAAGGTTATGATCAGTATGTTTATGATGCTTATGAAACTACAAAGATAGATGTAGTTAGAGATGGTAAACAAGTTTCTGTAGGTCATTTAGATAACCTATCTCCACAAGAACAGGCAGCATTAGATACTAAGATTAAGTTTGAATATGCAAAACAATTTGCAGGTTTAAACGAAGCTTTAGTAGCTACTGTTGTTAAACCAGAGATAGATAAGTTTGATGACGCTAGAAGAAAAAAACAACTTGTAGAAAGAGAAGCTAACTATCAAGCACAAGTAAAAGCTGCTGATAGCAGAATGATCTCTGTTGGATTCTCAACAGCTAACCCTGCTGATGGACATCAACTTGCTCACGATTGGGCAGCTAGATACGCAGCTAGAAATAGAACTACTATTAGTGCTGGTAGAACAGCATTTAAAGAAAACTTAATTGATCTAGTTAGTCAGAATTTAATTACATATCCAGATGCTATGTCTATAGTTAATCACGAAATAACAGCTCGTGATGGTTCTACTAAGACTATGGGTTCTTGGAAAGAGTGGTCAGGTTTAGAAGGTGAATTAGCTGTCGCTGCTGAACAGGGTTCAGAAGCTAGAGAAGAACGTAAGCAAGCTAATATCGCAGCTGATTTACAAGTTGTTCAACAGCATGAGGATTTATCTAATGATGCAAAAGCTCAACTAATGGCTCACTACAGAAATAAGTATGATGGGTATGTACCAACAGAACTATCTGATGCATTACGTGGTCATATAGATGATGATATAGCTGAGCAACAAATTCAACAATCACTAAGATATAACGATGGTCTCTTTGCGTTTGAACTAGAAAATGTAAGTACAAAAGTTTTCAATAAATATAAAGATAAGGTTATTAGTGGAGCATTAGATTCAGGAAGTGCTGATTTTAAAAAAGCACAGAATTTATTAAAGGCATATACCAACCAAGGGACTGGAGATACATTTGGTGAGACTGATACTAAATCAGAAGAATGGTTAACACTATATGGAAACTTAGAGGAAATATTTAATGAAACTTACAAGTCTACTTATATGCGAGATGGACAAATTGTAAGTACACCTCAAGACGCTTTTAAAGCAGCACAAGCTGCTGTTAAAGAAGTACTTAGTGATTCAAGACAGGTGAATAGATTAATGGTTCCTGACTTAGATCCTAGTGATGATTCATATAGTAGAAGGATTCAGAGAAATATAACTCAAGCTTCTGGTGGTAAGTGGAAAACAAAGAAACTAACTACCGATCTTAAAACACAAGAACAATTAATAGCTTGGAGTCAGACACCATTAAAACGATCTAAAGATATACCAGAATACTATCGTGATTTAGCAATGAGACTTGGTGTTAATCCTGTCAACTTAGCTAATCAACAATTAAAATTTGTTAGCGAGGAAGGGAATAATGAGAAAGAAGAAGAAGAAACAAAATATAGTGATGAAGTTTTAGACCTTATTTATAAATTTCCTACACGATCTCGTATTACAAGAGCGAGGATTCAGGATGAGTTATCAAAGATAACTAAAGAAGTATTTGATCAATCAATACAAGATGCAATAAATAGGAAAAAAGGACACAGGCAAGATACTCCTGAAGGAAGCTGGAGCCAAAGACCAGATATTCCTGATTGGGCACAGAAAGGTCCAGAAAATAATCCATCACTTTTAGATAAATTAAACGTTAAAACATCCATTTATAACAAAAAAGCTCTTATGAGAAAGGACATGTAACTACGGATTACATGCCTTTCCTAAGGCAATATTTACCGTGGTAACTATGAATGAAAATTATGACCCAACACTTGAGATAGGATTATCTGGAGATGGGTTGTCCATAAAAGCTGGACAAAAAGCAGTAGAGAATACACAAGCTGCTGATGAAGCACTTGGAAGAGAAGTAACAGAACCGGTAGTTGATAACACACCTGAACAGGCAGCAGAAGCTCAAGCTGTAGAAGCAAACAAACCTCCAGAAGAAGAAGGTCCAACAGCAGGAGACTATGTAGCTGATACTTTTGTTGGTACAGCTCTTGGAGCTAGAGATGTAGCTTCTAACATCATCACTTTTCCAGAAAGAGTTATTGACTTTTTCAATGGTGAGATGGTGGAAGAAAGTAAAACAGAAGAAGGTTATAAGACTGAATGGGATCAGTTTATGTATGGGGACGGAGATCCTATCGAAACCAAAACATGGTGGGGAGGATTAGTCAGAGGTTCCACAGATGTTGTTGGAACTATTTATTTAACAGGTGGTTTAGGTAAAGTTGCACAAGGTTTATCAGTTGGAACCAAAGCTGTTACTGCTGTTTCTGCTGCAACAAAAGCAACAAAAGCAGCAAAAGTAGCAAAAGCAGCTACATTAGGTAGCACATTAAAAGAAGGTGCTTTACTTGGTTTACGTTATGACTTAGTAGCAAAGAATGAAGAAGAAGATAACTTTACTGGTACATTAAAACACCACTATGGTTGGCTTGATACACCTCTTGCTACTAATGACACAGATCATCCCGGAATAAGAAAACTAAAACATATCGTAGAAGGTATGGGTATAGGTTCTGTCATTGATGCAACTATATTTAAAATGACACCACTAGCTAAAATGCTTAAAGGCAAAGCTGGGGATTTATATGAAGGTAGAGGTGAGCTAGGACAAGCATTAAAAGAAGATCTTCAACCTGTAACTGATGCAGCTTCAAGACTTTATGAAGGTAGAGGTGAGTTAAAACAAGCATTAGGTGAAGATCTAGATGAAATAAGATCTAAGTTTGATGCATTTACTTCATCAAGAAAAGACAGTATAGAGTTACAAAAGAGAGAACAAGCTAAATCCCAGATGAAAGATCCCGGATTTAGAGCACCTAAGAATGAACCAATAGCAGATAAATGGCAAGGAGCAACTACTTCAAATAGTGATGCAGCTACTGTAGATAATGCAATCAAACGTACTAAGAACGAATGGGGAGCTGAAGATGGTAACGTAGGCTCGCTAACCTCCAACACTCAAATTGAGAGGATGGCTAGAGGTACAGGTGAAACTGAAGAAGTTATCAAAGAAATACTTGGAAACTTTAGAAGTCAGGGATATATTAAACAATTAGAAGAAACAGCTAGAAGGCAAGGTAAGACACTACAAGAAAGTATTGGTAAAGATCTAGATATGTTTAGGTCAGTTTACGAAGGTAGAAATACCAGTGATATGACTACAGAAGAGTTCTTTCAAAATTTCACTAGAGATCAAACTAAGCTATATCAAACTGTAACTGGAAAAACTGGTAAAACATATCAGAAAAAAGTTGGTGAATATGTGAAGCCTGAGTACATCAAAGCATTAGACATGGTTAATACTTCTTTGTTTAATGACATTAGAGACTCTGGTATTGCTGCTAGAGAATTAGCAGACATAGCCAATTTAAAAGATATTGATGGTCCTGCTCAGCAGATGGTAGAAAAGCTAGTTGCTGGTTTAAGACTAAGGAAAATGTCTAGTGCAGAAGTATCCCAACAGCTATCAGAGTTTGGTGATGCTCGTATTAGACAAGGTAATAAAACAAAACTATCTAAAAAAGAACTTCAAGCAAAAATTGATGCAGAGGTACAACAAAGTATTGATGCTTATCGTGCAGTCTTAGGGATGACTACTGAAGAAGGTGGTGATGAAGTCTTTAAAGAAATGATGGAAGGAATATCTATGGCTAAGGATATTCATACTCTTGAACATCTAGATGCATTCATGCGTTACAAGATGCGAGGTGGTTCATGGGCTGGAGATGAGAAGAAGACTGGTGCTTTCTTGAGAGAGATGGGATCTATGTTTACTCATAGTGTTTTGTCTGGACCTAAAACAGCAATCCGAGCAATTATGGGTACATCCAGTGCAACGTTTTCTAGACCACTAGCTATGGCTATGGGTGGTGCGATGCGTGGTGATTGGGCTACTTCCAGAGCTGGTTTAGCTGCATTGAATGCTATGCGTGAAGCTATTCCAGAATCTTGGGAACTATTCAAAAGTAGATTAAATAGTTATTGGGCTGGTGATATTTCAACAATGAAAACTAGATTCGTTGAAAGAAGTAAAGCTGATGATGAATGGCTTGCTTATGGTCACTGGGCAAATAGTAAGAGAGCAGATTGGTCTGACAGGCTTTTATACCAAGTAGCTAATCAAGTTAGAGCTGCTAATGATTCTAGTTTCCTTACCTACTCAACTAAAATAATGGCATCTACTGATGATGCTTTTACATTGCTTATTGGTAGAGCTAGAGCAAGAGAGAAAGCATTCTTACAAGCTGCTGAAAAATTACCTGATTCTAATTTTGCAAACTTAGATGCCAAATTCTTTAAGGATATGGAAGAAAAGTTTAATCAACAAATCTGGAATGCAGATGGTACTTTGGCTGATGAAGCTGCTGATTATGCAAAAAGAGAAGCAACATTAACTCAAGATTTAACTGGTTTTTCTAAAAAACTTGCTGGTGCTTTTGAATCAGTACCTTGGGCTAGACCATTCTTCCTATTCGCTAGAACAGGTATTAATGGATTATCTCTAACTGCTAAACATACACCCGGATTTAACTTCTTAGTTGATGAGTTTAACCAGATTGCTAGAGCAAAACCCGGAGATGACCTTAGACATCTTTCTAAGTATGGAATAAAAACTAATAGAGATTTAATTAATGCAAAGGCTGTTCAAAATGGAAGACTTGCATTAGGTAGTGCAGCATTAAGTATGGCTTCAATGGCATATCTTAGTGGTGGATTACATGGTAATGGACCTACAGATAGAGTTAAAAGACAAGCATGGTTAGATGCTGGATGGAAACCAAGAACTATGAAAATTGGTGGAGTCTGGGTTAACTATGATTCCTTTGAACCTTATAACCAAATACTTGCATTAGTAGGAGATATTGGTGACCACATGGATCTTATGGGAGAAGAGTGGGTTGAAAATAGATTAGGTACATTAGCACTAGCATTAGCAAATACAGCTACAAGTAAATCTTATTTAGCAGGATTACAGTCATTTGTAGATTTATTCTCTGGTGCACCCGGACAGCAGAATAGAATTATAGCTTCATTAATGAACAACCAAGTTCCATTATCTGGTCTTAGAAATGAGATAGGTAAAGTTCTTACTCCTTACACAAGAGAACTAGGTTCTGATATTGGTAGTTCAATAAGAAATAGAAACTTAATTTCTGAGCAAATTGCAGCAGATCCACTACCAATTAAATACGACATCTTAACTGGAAAACCTATTAAAGATCACGACTTTGGTACTCGTATGTTTAATGCAGTTTCACCTGTGAACTTTAACTTAGATTATTCTCCCGGTAGACAGTTGTTATTTGATAGTGGTTATGACTTAAGAACAAGTACATACTCAGCTCCAGATGGAACAGATTTATCTGACAGTCCAAAAGTTAGATCTATGTATCAGAAAGCTATAGGTCAACAAAACCTATTAGCTGACTTTGACAAGATGGCTTCAGAAGAATCAATACAGGTATCCCTTGCTGAAATGAATTGGCATAAAAGGAATGGTATGTCTGATCTTGAACCAAAGTCATTCCCACATTACAAACGAATTGCAAAAGCATTTGACAGAGCTAAGAAGAGAGCTTGGGCAAGTCTTAAAGATGAGCACGACGTACAAAAACTCTTACTATCAGAAAGAGATCAAAAATTAAAGAACAGACAAGCAAATAAAGGCACGATAGAAAAAATCCTAGAAATGCCAAAATAATCCACCCGTCACTTATTTCAAAGAGAAATGGCGGTACAAACAACTGAAGAATTTAAAAATAGTGGAAGTGCCTCGTACACAACTGCTATTGAAAAACTGAAAGACACAGACCTCAAGGTAAGAATTGGGGGTGCATTACAGACTTATGTGGCTAGTAGTCCCGGCTCTGGTCAATATACTGTAA
>Ga0209404_10000494_pt1 | contig 30543 bp, 20 predicted proteins | sample TroAtlMetagenome_2_FD_187447 | JGI IMG/M metagenome (GOLD analysis project Ga0209404, IMG submission 187447) | Marine eukaryotic phytoplankton communities from Atlantic Ocean - Tropical Atlantic ANT8 Metagenome (SPAdes) (version 2) | ecosystem: Environmental > Aquatic > Marine > Oceanic...
AAAAGAGGATTATGAAAAAAACACAGGCATTGTCATAGTTAAACATTTTGCCGAAAACGATATTAATCCAATGGATATACCTGGAGCCCTGCAACTTCATCATGCCCCTTTCACATGGGGAAACTCAGCTCTAAAATCATTAGAAAACAGTATCGCTTTAGAAACTTGTGCAAAAATGGCTATCGACTCATGGAAAATGAACCCTAATCTTTCTGCGATACCTCAATATATTCTAGATAAGCACTTCCTTAGAAAACACGGTCCAGATTCCTATTACGGTCAATAATCTATCGATCAAGAAGACCCTTGAGTATACTCAAGGGGTCCTTTTTTAATCCTTCTTTTATTGCATCCGCTAAATCTTTAAGTTCCACAGATGGACGAACTTTTGGGCGATTAAAATCTCCTGAAGAAACGAAAGGAATATGTATTTTTCCATTTTTTGTTACAGGAGTGAAGAGAAGCTCAGAAACCGCAGATGCAACCCCTTTACCTACACGCTCCGAAAGATAGTCATATGATTTTTCAAATGCGTTCCCAGAGATCTTATCAGAAAAGGTAAAACTTGCATTAATTAGGTGTTCATCATTAGCCGTATTTAACCAAGAATTCTTTTCAAGAGTTAACTCATTGCCATTAATCATGACGGACAAAGGCTCAACTGCCCTCAAAATATAATTTCTTAGACCCAAGTTAAAAGTAGAATCCTTATCAACAACCAACAAATCGTCAATCACACTTAAATCAAGACCTGCACTCTCCAACTGCTCCAAGGTCGATGCCAATCTGGTTGCAATAGGTAGAGACACTATTTTTGATCCCTCTTCAACTGTAAGCCTTGTAACTAAATCAGGATTGAGAAATCCACTCGAAACTTCAAATGGCTGAATACTTCCTTCTGCTCTTAAATCAAAACTCGCGTATTCCAAATCAGATTTAGGTCCCATAACTTTTAAATTACCTGCTAGGCCTAGTAATGCAGAATTGTGCTCTTTCAGATTCCGTGGGTCCACATCAAGGTCTGCAATGCTGCCTTTGATGTTAGATAAATAAACATTATTCCCACTCTTATCTAATTTTATCGCAACTTTGCCTCCTTTAATAATTAATTCATCCAGTGTCGTTGGCATTGGAACCTCAGAAGCATTAAACGAATCATCTAAAAGATCCTCAGATCCCAAATCCAATTTCCTCCTCATTTTTGCCAACTCTCTACGCTTTTTTTTCCTTTCATACTCAGGATTCAACAAACCTTTGATGTACTTAGGCGGATCAAGCAAGGGGTCAAGACTATGATTTCCCTCCTCATTCACCGAATAGGACAGATCCAGCTCATTAATGATAAGCGAGCGTATCGACAACTTGCCAAATAAAAAATCCATCAGACTAACATTAAGAGAAACACTGCTTATTTTAATTCTAGTCTTACTTGGAGAAGGCTTTGCTCTCTCAGCTATGAGCAAACCCTGATCAGAGTCAGAATCACGAGGACCAATCAATACGCCTTCAATATTAACGTTCCCAAGTAAAATATTGGGACTAACCTTATCAATATCTACTCTAATGTTCTTTTCGGATTCTAGGTATCCTACTATTATATCCTTATTAATTTTACTGGAAAGAACACCATTAAGAACCGCAGTAAAGATAGCTGCAAATATGAGAATTATAATGACCCTTTTATAGGTTATTCTTGGCAACTTCATTCTTAGCAATGAATGTAATTTTAATATTTTATTTAGACTATATCTACTAAAATTTATAATTAATTAATATAGTTACATAAGAACCATCAGTTAAATGAAAAAGGTACCATTAAGGCTAATTATGGATTTAATGTTAAAGGGGCTGCATGAAAGCCACTAAAGGAGGGAATTAAATCAATAACTAAGAAAAAGAAATTAGGAAAGATCAATGGGCCCACCTTGGCTGAGCCTCTCTTCTCCAAAATTATCAATGTGGTGACCAAAAGAATGCGCCAGTGTCATCAGCAAACGATTATGCGCGACATCAGGCATTTGCAAAGACCTCCCCATCTTCACCTCAAGGCCACCACCAAGTAGAGTGAACGGAATATTTTTTAGAGTATGATTATTACCCTTGCCTAATTCATTGACCCACATAATTACAGTGTGATCAAACATAGATCCATCTCCTCCTGGTTCTGGAGTTTCCTTTAATCTTTTGCATAAATAGGAAAGCTCACCAGCAAACCACTTATTAATTTTTAACAGTTTTTCATATGCCGATTTATCATTATCCGGTTTATGAGAAAGACTGTGATGGCCATCATTAACATCCAACCAGCGCATTCTAGCCTGTCCAACAGAGCGCATGAACTGCAACGTAGATACTCTCATCATATCATTCGCAAACCCGTTAACCATAAGATCAATCTGTGTTCGACTTATTTGAGGGGTATTATCATTTACGAGTTCAATTTTAGGATCGATTTCTGGCTCAGGGTGATCCGACGAGGACTCATTCTCTGCTTCTTGAAGATTTTTTTCTACCTGCCTCACCAAAGTCATGTGCTGCTCCAGCAACTCTCGGTCTTCTTTGGAAAGCTTCGAAGAAACAGATTTTAAGTCATCAGCAACATCATCAAGAATACTAACCAAACTCTCCTTATCTTTCATCTGACCATACATCTTGTGCAGCATCTGATGCGGATCATCTATTGGAGCAATCGGTTTATTCGAACCAGCATAGGAGAGACGAGTCCAAGGATCTGCTCTATTAGGAACAGCGACCCCAAACTCAAGAGAACCAAATCTGGTTTTAGTTTCTTTATTGGATTGAAGAAAATTTGAAATCTCTTGATCAATAGAAATACCACTAGACCAACCGGCAGGAGTATGCCCCCCACCCTGAATATTTCCTCGATGCAATCTTTTGGCAGTTAAAAGACAGCCAATTCCCTTCATGTGATCATCGCCGTCACCACCAACATTATTATGCACACCTCTGATAGCTAGTATGTCATTCTTAAATTCCGTGAGTGGCTCCATTATAGGCTTTAGAGAAATTGAATCTTTGGATTGATCGGGCCAAAACTCTCCGGGCAATGTTCCATTAGGTGAGAACATTATAATAAGCCTCTTTTTTGACGCTTGAGCACTTTTAGCCTGGAGCCCAGGCAAACCATTAATGAATGGCAAAGCGGCTGATGAAACACCCAAACCCTTCAAAAAATCTCTGCGAGAAAAATAACTCATAAACTTTAAAGACCTACTGATTTAACATTAAGATCCATGTACTATTTTATAAGTTAAATAAAGCCCGTCAATTATTTTCAAATACCATTAACTAAGTAATCTTCAATATTTTCGAAATTCTTCACTATATTAGGTAACCTCACTTCAAATGACATTGCAGACCATCAGTATTCCTTGCTATTATGCAATTAAATGAAATTCACGAAATTGAATCGATCAAAATCTTAAAGGTTTCTTAGCTCAATACCCTTCATTGAAGAAATGCAGATAACTTCAACTATTAGAGCCTTACAATTAAAATTGGAATCACGAAACGAATTATATAACTCCTCTAGTGCATTAGCCCCATAAGCCTGCAATGGTTGTTTAACCATGTATTCAAACATAGTCTTAATAAATGCTTTGTGCGATTGTGGATCATTAGCAATGAATTCAGCAAGACTTCGTGAACCTCTCAAAGAAATCATTTTACCTGAGCTAGTTTCATATTCACTTGAAACATCAATATCTTTGTTGTTTTCAATTGTCCTCCAACGACCTATAGCATCGTAGTTCTCTAGACTAAAGCCAAGGCTATTTATTATCTCATGGCAAGACATGCAATTAGAGGATTTTGTAACCTCAGTTACTTTTTCCCGCATACTTAAAGTTGGATCAAGATTTTGATTTTCAAAAGAGACGGCTACCGGTGGCGGCTTCAATGTTCTCCCCAATAAATGCCTTGTAAGAAACACCCCCCTATGAATAGGAGAACTGTTATACGGATATGAAAACTGAGTAAGTATGTAAGGGTGGGTAATCAATCCAGATCTTTCTGACTCATTAAATTCAATTCGGTCAAAATCTTCGGTCTGAGTTGATTTTCCATAGGTACTAGCTAGCCCCTTATTTAAATATAGATACTTGGACAAAAATAATTCTCTAAAATCCGAATCCTTGCTCCAGAAAACGTCCTCAATAAACATATTCATTGATTCCCTAAGGTCGGCAATCTTCTTATCGCCAAACGCTGGATATATTTTTGCATCTTTAGCTACGTCACGTTCATAATCTAAATCTAACCAATGGTAGAAAAAATCCAAAATTTTGGATTTTGTTCTTGGGTTATCAATCATCCTCTCGACCTGTTTTCTGACAGCTATTTCGCTATTAAGACCACCACTTTTAGCAACCTCTAATAATTTACTATCTGGAATAGAGTCCCAAAGGCCCAAAGCTATTCGAGAAGCTATTCGATGAGACTCGTCTTTGCCTGCAGGCAATCCAGGATAAAGGAAATGAGGTGACTTAACGGCAAGAAGAACAATTCGCTTTAAAGCAATATCAGGAGATCCGACCTCCTTAAATACTCTACCAATGTTCTCTTCTTTTTCTTCCTCTGAGAGCGGTCTCCTAAAGGCTCTTTCAAGAATCTTAGTTGCAACAAAGCGGTACTCTTCCTTTTTGCCATCCTCGTTGTTACTCTTAAAATTATATGAACTCTTGACCTCAGCATCAAATTGTTCAGCAACATCCAGGGCAGACCTTGTTAATGAATTAAACCATTCCTCTGAAACTCCTATTCCTCGTTCATAACCTAAACTTCTGTCGTCGGCAGGAAAACTGGTTTTTGATAGAATTATTTTAGCTCCCATATCAGTAGAGAAATCTGTATTTTTCGGAACACTCCAACTACCACTCGGGGGCTTCCACTCAAAACGAATGGACCCTGTTTTCTCTTTATATTTGAAATAATCAAACCTCATTGGATAGATTCGACCACCTTGCAAAAACACATCAACCGATTCAGTTCTCGTATTATTGCCTGAACTCACCCATGCATCGATTAGTGGCGGAGTACTGGCTTTACTACCATCATCACGACGATTTTTATCACCCTCCTTCAGATTCACATTCAAGTAAAGCCTTGCTCCGTTTGGAGTTATTAACCTTAACCCATAAGTTCCTGTTTCTTTCACTACCAAAGAACCCTCCCAAGCAATTGAAAACTGTTCACTCTTTATCCCTTCCATTGGAGGGCCAGAACCAAAATCAAAATCTATAAATTTGTCTATACGCTCAAGCTTCAAATTATCTTTTTTGTTCATTCCCTTAGAGTTGTAATAAGACGCCTTGAGACCAAACTCAGAACGATCATTAACACCTCGAGGTTTACTTTCGTTGTTTATTTGAAAAAGATCTGTGACCGACTCTCTGTACTGACGATTGGTTAGCCTTGTTAACTCAATCTTCTTTGGAGCATTTCTAAACTTTGCCTCATCAGAATAAAATTTTTGATACACGTATTCAGCCACCTTGACTGCGTCTTCTCCAACGCACAAATCAGGGTCATCTTCAGGCATATTTTTTTCTATATACCTTTTGATTTTGTTAACTGACCAATCACCATATAGAGCATCTTCATATTCACCTTTTACACCCTGCCCCGATTTCCCATGACACGACGCACACTGTTTCATGTAGATAATTTGTCCAGATGAGGCAGAAACAATGCTATCAAATCCATTGTAAGAGAGTAGCAACGAAACAAAAACAACCCATTGAAAAATAGTTTTTGAGTAGTTTCGCAATTTCATTACACTAACTAATTAAGCCTTAAGTATTATTTTTTCCATAAAAATACGAACAACTTAATTATGTTGGATGTGTTAGCTTTACACAGAGAAAATTTTAAGCATGATAACTACATGATTAAATATTTAAGTTTTTTTTCTTGGGTTCTATTTATTACATTCGCAGCCGCAGAGGACAATAGATGCTATGAATTAAGAGTATATACAGCAACTGAGGGAAAGTTAGACGCACTTAATGCGCGTTTCAGAGACCACACTTGCAAATTATTTGAAAAGCATGGATTCACTAATGTGGGATACTGGACTCCTGCAGAAAAATCAGATAACAGACTTATCTACGTAATCAGTTCACCAAACAGAAAATCACATAACGAATCTTTTAAATCCTTTTTAAATGATCCTGATTGGAAGAACGCTTATAGAGCTTCAATAAAAAATGGTAAGCTGGTAGCAAAAATAGAAAGCACCTTTCTTAAAACGACCGATTACTCACCCAAAATAGAATCTACCATCACAAAAAATCCACGCATTTTTGAGCTAAGAACTTATGTTACTGCTAACGATCGCCTTGATAATCTAAATGCCCGCTTCAGAGATCACACTTGCAAAATATTTGAAAACCATGGAATGAAAAATGTAGCTTATTGGACTCCTACTGATGAAAACAAGGGAAGCGCCAACACGCTCATTTATATTATTTCTCATAAGAACCAAAACCAAGCAAAGAACAACTGGAAAGGTTTTATATCTGATGAAGCCTGGAAAAAAGCAAGAGCCGCTTCCGTTAAGGACGGCAAGATCCTAGCGAGCGCTCCAAAAAATGTTTTTTTAAAGGCAACCGATTATTCACTAATTAAATAATTTTCTAAAAAGGGGCTGCCTCAGCAATGCTGATGATCGCTCCATTAACCATAGTTCTTGATAAACCAAAAGATAACCGATCACCGATTTTTGGATTAGCTGATGGAAAAATTAGTCGACTAAAAACTTTATCACCATCCAGTATTTTTATTTCGAGATCCTTTATCTTATACTGAAGTCCATTTTTCTCTGTTAGTATTTTGCCATCTTTTAAAGATCCATATTTAAAATCACCATCCGCATCAAATTGGAAAACAGCCGTTACGGGCCAATCCTGAACGTGAAACAAAATTCGCTTACCAATAAGATATTTTGCAATGGGCGGAAGCGGAAATTTTGATAAAAGATAATCCTGATCATCCTTACAAAGTTTATTAGGGTGCAAACTTATTATCTTACCCCTCTCAGTCTTAAGTTTTACTTCGGAATGATCAGCGGAAATTAGAGCCGCTTTAACCTTTGTGCCAGCCTTAGACTTCCAGACTCTAACCTCTGGTTGATCCCCGCTTGAGGCTAATGCGCTTTTACAAATAAAAATTAACGCGAAAGCTATATACTTCAAAATGCTATGAACGATTAATGAACGCTCCATAATAAATTCATATTCATAGAACTATCGAAAGTTCACAAGCCCCTTATTACCAGACGGTTGGAAAATTCTATTTTAGGCCGCTTAATTTCCTAAAAAAAAATAACGCAGAAAGCGTTATATTTTTTTAAAAGATGCGTAATATAAGGAAACCTTAAACATTATCGTGACCCAAAAAAAGATAATAATTTCCATATATTGTATCAGTCCGATCATTGCTTTTTTGATTGGATCTAAAATCCATTCTGAGAATGAGGCATCCAATAATACTGCCACATCAAAGGCAGGGAAACTGCAAACAAATATAGTAGCTAGTGGTGGTGATAACACATCTAAGACTAAAACTTCCGAAGCGGAGTTAGAAGCGCTCGCTGAACTCGCTAATGATTTAGATTCTTCAAATATAGAAACAATTGGTAAAGCGGTATCGGAGGAGACTGACCCTCTAATGAGGCGTAAAATGTTCAATCTTTTACTCGATAAAATGACAGTAGATAACGCCCTAGAAATTAGAGAACAAGTCATTAAATTAGATGAAAAAGGCACTGAGTTTAGAGATTTTCATTATATTTGGGGCTCAATGGCAGGAGCTGATGCCGTAATTCATGGAGCCAGCACTAAAGAAACAGACATCCAAATAACTATGGAGGGATGGGTTAGCTCAAGTCCGGATGAAGCAATTGAATGGTACAAAGGACTCGATGAATTAAAAATAAATGGACTTTATACAGGTTGGGTAAAAAAAAGTCTCGTCGATGGCCTAGCTAGTACTAACATTCCTCAAGCAGTTGACTTTATAAAAAACCTCAGTGACAAAGGAGACAGAAAAGCTAATGAACTGATCCATGACGTTGCTCTCAAGCTAACGCGAACCATGCCTCTTAATGAAGTCGCTGATTGGGCAACTAATCTTCCTAACGATGGAATGAGGAAAACTTCTACAAAAGCCATTGGCTCTACATTTGGATATTCAGATCCAGTTCCAGCATCAAAGTGGGCATCAACGCTAGATTCAACCCTCTCCTCAGAAGCAATTTATAGTGTTGGTGAAGCTTGGGCGCGCCGAGACCCAGCTGCTAGTTCTGAGTGGCTAAGCTCTCTACCTGAAAGCCAAGCAACAAATAAAGGTATTGAAAAAGCCCTTCAACATTGGGCAGCACATGACCCAAAGAGGGCGAGTGATCATCTAATTTCAATGCCAGAATCAAATCACAAGGACAGAGCCATTAATGGATTTGTCTCTCGCGTAGCTAAAGAAGATCCTCAAGCTGCCATATTATGGGCTGATACCATACAAAATGAATCTGTTCGTAACGAAGCATTTATTAAAGCCGGCCGAGCCTACCTTCGTAACGACAGAGTAGCTGCAAATGAGTGGCTTAATGCCAGCGGGCTCCCTAACGGCATTAAGGATAAAATTAATTCTCCGAAAAAATAGATTATTTTAAGGTAGATTCGAGGAAATTTTATCGGAAATTCTTACCATTTATTCATAAGGAAAATCTCTTAGTAGTACTCTTAAAATCATTAGGAGTGCTACTTTTTATAAAGCTAATATCACAGGAGTTAATTTACTAAATTAAAAAAACCAGTTTCACTGGCATACTTTAAAGCAATTTTGTTGCTGTGTTTTTTCATTGAATGTTAGCTTTAAGCTAAGCATGAAAAAAAGTTTTTCGATATTATTAGCCTTATTGCTATTTAGCATTCATTCAAAAGCAAAAATTCAATTCAAGGAAGGTGATAGAATTATTCTTTATGGGAATTCATTCATTGAAAGAATGCAACAAAATGGATTCTTCGAGGCAACTTTACAACTGGCTAACCCTGGGAAAAATATAGAACTGCGTAGTTTAGCATGGACAGGCGACGAATTAGGATACCGTCTTCGACCCGAAAGATATGTTAACCATCTAAAAAATCTCTTAGACCTCTGGCCAGCAGACCACGTCATTTTAGGCTTTGGATTATACGAATCATTTTCTGGACCTTCAGGAATCAAAAAGTTCAAAGAAGACCTTAATGGTTATTTAAATGAAATAGAGAGAAGGCACCCCGAAGCAAAAGTCATCATTCTGTCTCCCATCGCAACTGAAAACTTAAAACATCCCCATTTTCCAGATTCAAAAAAAAGAAATAAAGAAATAAAGGCATATACAGATGCAATGTCCTCCATTGCTACTATCAGAGAACTTCACTTCATTGACTTATTCGAATTCACCAAAGCCCAATACAATATACATGAAAATTCACTTACAGATAACAGCATTCACCTCAACTCCAATGGACACGAGTTAGTCGCGAACAAAATATCTAGAAGTATTTTAGGTGATCAAATATGTGACGAACTTAATAATGATCGAATAAAGTCAGTTGCTAAAGCCGTATCACGAAAATCCAAACACGTCTCTAACGTCGTGCGCCCAGTTAACACAGTCCTTTACTTCGGCGTCCGTGGGCGAGCCAATGAATATAATAATGAAATTCCTCGATACCATGAATTAATTAAAAAGTCCGATTCTCTGATTCACGCAATGGCAATGGACAATAACATTAAATTCGACCCTCTACCGCTAAGTCTTGAACCTTTGGTTAACAGAGAACCAGCTAAACTACCCTCTCCCGACGAAATGCTGAAATCCTTCAATGTTGCAGAAGGATATAAAGTGAACCTCTTTGCTTCAGAAGAGCAATTCCCCGAACTCTGTAACCCTGAGCAGATAGCGTTTGATGCATTAGGCAGGCTTTGGGTAGTAACTATGCCTTCTTTCCCAGGAACGATACCTGGTGACCTACCTCAAGATAAGATCATTATCCTCGAAGATACAAACCGTGACGGTCAAGCAGACAAATCAACTATATTCGCCGATAATCTAACAGTACCTGACGGCCTAGCTTTTCATAAGGATGGAGTCATCATATCACACCAACCTAAGCTCGTCTTCATGAAGGATACTGACGGTGACGGGCGCGCCGATTATAAAAAAGAAATCTTAAGAGGAATTGATGTAACCGATGCTCATCATGGAGGAATGATCGCCATGAGCCCATTAGGGCATGTGATGTTTTGTGATGGAGTCTTTCATCGGTCTCAATTGGAAACTCCGTACGGGATTACTCGTGGCATTGACGCAACAACATACCGTCTCGATTTAAGAAAAGGGACAGTAGAGCGTGAATACCAAACACTAACTCCGAATCCTTGGAAAATTACTTGGGATCGTTGGGGGAACCTCTTTCAAATGTACGGAGACGGTTTTGTTCAAGACTCTAATGCTATTCCATGGACACCTTTTGGCGTCTATCACCCATTTAAACGAGCCGTCAGCATTGCTTATGGAAAAGGCTCAGCTGCTTGTGTTATCTCAAGCCCAAACTTTCCTGAAGAATATCAACAAGGTATGGCTACGGCAGTCCTTCTCCGTAAATGCTTTGTTTCGCTGTCTAAGCATAAGGCCGAAGGAGCTTATTTTAAAGCCGATGATCGCCTTGATATTTTATCATCTCCAAATCCTATTTTCAGACCAGTTGACATCGCTTTTGGGCTTGATGGAGGGATGTACGTTTCAGATTTCTGCACTCGAATCATTGGACATGCACAGAACTCAATGAGAGACCCACGGTGGGATCCATTTACGGGAAGAATTTGGCGAATCGTTCACAGCGAAAAACCAACAATAAAAAAATGGCCGAACATTGAAGAAGCAAACCCTCAGCAATTACTCAATTTACTTAAACACCCACAAAATATAGTCAGAGATCATGCCAGAAGAAAGTTAAGGAACATTGAAGATATCGTTAGTGAATTGGATCAATGGTTAAATAATGAATCGTCCGAGGAAAGCATTTTAGAAGGTTTACGAATCCTTCATGATAAGGGTGAAGTTCGGGAGAGCCATTTAAATAACCTTCTCATCTCAAAGGATCATAGAATCCGAGCAGCAGCCATTGCTCTGATACGTTTTCAAGAAAGTGATTTAAAGGATCCCGTATCTTTACTTAAAAAGATGGCATCAGACCAGCATCCAAGAGTTCGAACTGAAGTCATTCACACCATTTCCCACATTCAGAAAAAGAATCAAGGATACGCGTCAATCCTTGGGCAAATTGATGTATCCGATAATCAAGAATTAAAAACCGTACTTAATGACGCTGGATATGGGACAGCTTCAGGACAAGGTCCAGAGGTTCCTATTTTAAATAGACCAGAAGACAGCAAACTAATAAATTGGATCTTTAGCCATAATGACAACCAAGAGCAGTTTTTTTCATTTGGTAAAAGCTCAAAAAAGGGTGGCTCCATGAGAACCTTCGTACATTCTCCAAATACTAGGCGCGCCACATTATCGATTAGACACAGTTACGTTAAAGTACTCCTTAACGGAACACCTGTGATAGCCTCCGCAAATTGGTGGAGCTCTGATTGGAACGTTCAGGTAGACCTCGCAAAAGGCTTAAATCAAATTGAAGTCCAGTATGTTAGCGGAAGAGGAGCTCAGCCTCATGCTCCAGTCTATTTATTTAATCCTTTAGGTAAAAAATTTACAGATTTAAAGGTTCCTAATAATGAAAATGAATTAAACAGAATGGCTAACGCTTACATGAAAAATAATGGACAAAATGATAATTCAATACGTATAAGTGCCATCCCCAACCAATTAGCTTTTTCACCAGCTGAAGTTCGCCTTAAAGCAGGAAAAAAAATCTCCCTCACTTTTGATAATCCTGATATACAAATTCACAATCTTGTCATCACTAAACCTGGGTCAGGTGAAAATGTAGGACAACTAGCTGATGAAATGGCTCAGGATGCTGATGCCTTTGAAAGACACTTCATCCCCAATTCAAATGATGTCATATGGTCAACCCCTCTCGTGAATGGAAAAAGTACTTTTGAGGGTAAATTTAGTGTTCCCAAAGAGCCAGGGAAATACCCTTTCATTTGTAGTTTTCCTGGTCACTGGAGAGTAATGAAAGGCTCTATCACTGTTTATGAATGAATACGATAGCTTAATGAAACTTATGAATGTTTCTTGTTGCTGTTATTCTTTAACCTTATCATTTCTAGGTATTGGAAATTTTAACACTTATCTTTGAATTACTTTGGTCCGCAATCGTTTGGATACCCGAAAGAATTTTAATTAAGTTTGGGAAACTTGGATGCTTTATCTTTTTTGCTATTCCCCTCTTAATTCTCATTGTCTTAGTTGCTTATTGAAATTCATAAATCAAATTCTTGAAATGAAAATATCACTGAAAGGCAACCGTTGCTCTATATTTATTTATATCGATTGATAGAGTTGTAATAATTGATAAGGATAACAATCTAATTTTATGAACAAGGAGAAGATAGGCATAATCGGATTAGGTTTAGTAGGCACTGCTGTTAGCGAAAGATTAACGGATTCCGGCTTTGAAGTGATAGGCTATGACGTGAACCCTAAATTATCTAAGTCTATTCAAATTGGCTCAAGCCCTAGAGAGATATTTTCTAATTGTGAGAGAATAGTACTATGCCTTCCAACAAGCCGGATAGTTATCGATGTCATCAATGAGTCGCGCGACTATTTACGTTCTGGTCAAACCGTTATTGATACCGGAACAGGATCAATTGACGAAATGCTTCAGATTCATGAGGTCTTAAATCAAAATAACGTCTCTTACATTGAAGCTACTATCGCAGGTTCTAGTGAACTCTTAAGGAAAAAAGAGGCTAAACTCTTTACAGCTGGTGATATATCTAAGGTAGAAAATCAAGCCGACCTCTTTAATGCACTAACAGACAAAAGTTTTTATCTTGGAGACTTTGGTAATGCCACTAAGTTTAAATTAGTTCATAATTTAATCATCGGGCTTAACAGAGCCGTTCTCGCTGAAGGTTTACAATTTGCTCAATCCATTGGAATTGACCCAAAAAAAGCTCTTAAAATATTAAAAGAAACACCAGCAGCCTCAGGCGTCATGGAAACTAAGGGGCACCGCATGACTGACCGTGATTATGAGCCTCCCCAAGCCTTAATCAGTCAGCACCTTAAGGACGTAAAATTAATTTTATCGGAATCCGAAAAATCCAATGCCTTTGTTCCATTATCAAATCTGCATAGAGAACTTCTAGAGAACCTTGAGAACAAAGGCTTTGGCAATATGGATAATAGCGCCATTATTGAAGCCTTCATTTCTAAAGATTAGAAATTTACGAATATGCATTTCATTGATATTGGGGTCATTATCTTATATTTACTTGGGATCACTTTTCTAGGTATTAAAATTGGTAAGAAGATTAAGGCTTCATCTGAATTTTTTATGCCAAGACGCTTTGGTAAAGGCATGATGATGATGCATGCCTTTGGAACCGGTACAGCATCAGACCAAGCCGTAGTCGTATCATCAGCTTCATTTAAAAATGGACTTTCTGGAATTTGGTTTCAGTGGCTCTGGCTATTTTGCACTCCATTCTATTGGTTAATAGCCCCAATTTTTAGACGATTAAGAGCCATAACAACTGCAGATGTTTATGCACTAAGATTCGGTTCAAGTGTTGCTGTACTGTTTTCTATTATCGGTGTAATTGGATTATCATTAAAAATTGGGTTAATGCTGAAGGGCGCAGGCGCGTTAATTGACGCAGGAACTGACGGGGCAGTCTCATCCAATTTTGCGATTCCAACAGTTGCATTGTTGTTTGTTATATATGGCGCTGCCGGAGGCATGAGTGCAGCAATTATAACTGATTACATTCAAGGCATACTTACTATAGTTTTTTCATTCATCCTTTTGCCGTTTGTTCTTCAGGCAGTAGGAGGCATCAACGGAGTCAGAGAACTAGTTAACGACCCCAGTAAAATGTCTTTAGTTGCTCCAGAAAAAATTGGAATTTTTTTCATCATTGCTTTTGGAATTAACAGTCTGTTTTTAATTGTTTCTCAACCATTTATAATGGGAGTTTGCTCAACTGGACGCACTGAAATGGATGGCAGGTTCGGCTTCGTTGTAGGAAATTTAATAAAGAGGGTTTGTACTGCTGCCTGGGCTATTACCGGTCTCGCTGCACTCGCTTATTTTATAAAAGAAGGAACAATATTATCACAAGTTGATGCTGACCGCGTCTATGGACAAATGGCAAAAGAGTTTTTGCCAAACATTATGCCCGGACTACTTGGGTTATTTATCGCAGCGTTACTGGCGGGAGTGATGAGCTCATGTGATTCGTTTATGATATCTTCTTCAGCTTTATTCACTGAAAATCTTTATAAGCCTATATTCACAGATAGAAGCCAAACCCACTATCTCAAAATTGCAAGAATTGCATCTATATTCATAGTAGGCTTTGGTTTACTCTTCGCATACAGCATGGATGGTGTTGTTAGTGGACTAAAATCATGGCTTAAGTTTGGCGCCCCCCTCGGCATTGGCTTCTGGCTAGGACTCTTCTGGAGAAGATTCAATGCAGCGGGTGTTTGGGTGAGCACTTTAACAGCCTATATTTGTTGGTGGATGACAACACAGCCATTTTTTATTTCTTTTTTAAAGTCTTTTTCCATTAATGAAAAGTGGGGCGTGTTACGTTTTGTGAAAGGTTCTCATGTCATCTATGAACCTTACCAAATTACCTTCTATCTTTCATTAGCCATTGTAGCGGGCATAATCGCAAGCTTAGCGACACGCAAACCTAACACAGAAAAAATTAAACTTTATCACGATTTAATAAGCACCCCAGTAAAAGAAGGTGAAATCATCTTAAAGCCCTGCACTCTGCCTGAGGGAACTATTCCGTCGAATAGAAAGAAATGGTTTTTAAATACAAGTTTTGAAATTTGCGCTCCTTCTAAAATCTCATACATTGGATTTATATTATCATGGGTCGCTGTGGTTTTGATGGTCTTAACTTTCATGTATATAGTTAAACCTTAGATCGCAGCCTTTATCAGCTTCAAGCGATTCTTGTACTACACCAAGAATTGCTCAATTGGTCCCTTTTGATCATGACCAAACTTTAGTAGGCCGTTATCAATCGCGCCATAATGCTCAATAGAATTACCATAAGCATTCAATAAAGTAGTATACCAGTTGCCAAGTGTCTTGTGACCAGCTTGACCATAGTTTGGCAGGCGAACATAACGACGACGTAAATCGACTCGAGTGTTATCTCCGGAAATAACAACAAAGGGGTACTCGCTACCGCGCGAATGATGAGTCTCACCTCCGTCAGGAAAATAGAAAATCGTCGTATTATCGAACATTGTTCCCCCACCTTCTGGAACGCTCTTAAGGCGTTTAACGATTCGGTCAATCAAGCTCATGTGATGAGTACGGCAACGATTACGGATTTCCTCTGCAGCTAACCCACCAATCACTTTATTGTGGCCAACGTCATGCATATTTAGCCTCATGCCCTCTAACCCTGGAAAACCGGTGTAACGATGCCCGAGTTCATCAACAGTGAAGGCAACGACATTAGTGAGACCGGAAATTAAAGCTCCAAGAAGCACCTCTGTATGCCCAATCTGTCGATCTATCGTCGTTATGTTCGGGTCGAGGTATTTCTTATCGAGCTTGGGCACGTGTCGGCGGATGACATCTGCCATAGCATCAATCTTGCGATTACGATCACGAATATCTTCAACCGAATCTGCGTAATTCTTCACCTTTGCTTTCTCAAAGCCATAAAGAGGCCCAGCATTAGCACCCTCATTATTAGCAACAAACTCCAGCACTTTGCGATCAAGCTGGTATTGCGTCTTTGCAGACATGTCCGTAGATACAGACTTAAACAGTTCCTCCATAGCAATGCGTGGGGAGCCAAAAGCAAAATTAGGTTTTTGGGGTCCATAAGCCGAGAACCCTGTGGCTATACCATCTAGAGTACCCTTTGCATTACCTCCCCCATCTGGGAAACAGGCCATCTCAATATGATTTACGGGAGAAGGAAAGAGCTTAGCTAATTCAAAATCAACAGTGGCCCAACGAATGGAACCAAGTCGTTCATTAGCTTTGAAAACTCCCATTGAAGAACACCATGAATGATGACCTGTCGTACACATCATTCCTGAAAGCCCCTGAAGAATAGTAAGGTTTTCTTTGTGCTCTGAAAGCGGATCCATCCACTCTGGAAGATCGTGCGAATCAAGGTCGACATCTATGGGCTCCTTGCGATTTTCTTTTTCAAGAGTTTTAGGATCGAGACTTGGCGGCACACACACACGGGGCCATAAGCCATTACCTCGATGCATGAAAATGAAACGCATTGGAGCCTTAGAAGGAGCAACAGCCAAACCAGAGCCATTTACGGATGCCATTAGACCTGCACTCATGAGTGAATGCTTAAGAAAATCTCTGCGATTATTAATCATTATGATTTGCTACTTACGATAAATGAAGGAATCCGAAGTTAAAAGGGAAATAATCACAGCTTTAAAGCTGCCACCGCTTTGAACATAAGAGCGGTCTGCATCAATTAATGTCTGAGAATCAGAAAGCATTTCATTACGACCCATATAGAAACGAAAAGCATGCCTAATAATCGACTGCCGTACCCGTTCCGACTTGGCTAACCTATCAATAAGGTCAAATGCATCAGAAACTTCTCCATCCAGATTAGGATTACCAGTGCCTCGCAGTTCTCCTTTAGTGCTAACATTTTTGGTCTTGTATACGGGAAACCCTTTGATGTTCCATGGTCTTGCTGGAACCTTATTAGGTTTGGCAACGAAATGCTCTTCATGCTCAAGCGGTTCATTAAGTCGATACCGACCGAAATCATCAAATGACTCAAAGGGAAAACCAAGAGGATTCATTCGAACATGACACTTACTGCATTCTGCTTTCCTGGTAACAAGCTGTACTCTTTCGCGGAGAGTCTTATGCGGATCCTCAGGAACTTGGGCGTCAACCGTTATCGGTACGTCTGGCACCTGACCTGCGAGTAGTTTTTCTCGAATCCAGCGACCACGTTTGATGGGGTCAGTATGAAAATTTGACGAATGAGCAATCAGCCAAGCCGGGTGGGTCAACAACCCTTTGCGATTTGAAATTTTAAAGGGTTGAACTACTGGGTAGTCCCAAAAATCAGCGTCCGGCAGATTACCCTTGAAATTTTTACTTTCAACGGAAGCATACCGAGGAAGTGTAGGAGTCGGAGGGAGACTGTAAAAGGTCGAGTGATGATAAGCGTATCCATGCGTAGTCGCTAATGTAGTAAATGGAGTCCTTCCCTTACCGATAGTATCACTAAAGAAATGCATAAACCTGAGAAAAGTCCGTCTTTGAATTTTATCGTTTGAGCCAGGAACTAAGCGCTTAAGAGATGGTTTGGTTTTAATAAATTCCATATGTTCAGCAAGAACACCTTCAGGGTTATTTTTCCAATCTGTATCTTTTAGCCTCTTATAAAATTCGTTCCATTCGGCAATAATTTTAAGACCGGTTTCATTGTCCTTGTTATGGTAAACAAAGAACTCTTCAGTCGTCAAAAGGTTCTCAAAAACATTCTTGTCCTTTTTAAGATACCAATCAACTAAGCGATCCGCTTCGTTGATCAGAAAACCAGGAGTCCCCAAAGTTCCGCGATCCGGATTCTTGTAATAACCATCACTTCGTTCACTATCCTTAAAAATTTTGGCCGCAAGGGGATATCCAAAAAACTCACGAAAAAAACGAACTATCTTTGGATGAGAAGTTTCATGGGATCTCATGTGCCTACTGCTCAAACTAGGGTCGACAGGTCCTTTGAAATACTTTTCGTCAGAAAGAAGTCGCTTCACTTCACGCCGATAATCCTCTCTCGTCTCTAGACGTCCTTCTTCGGCAACTTTCAACAATTCAAGGTCTGGGCTAAGGTCTCCAAGTGCATATGAAATCGCGAAGCTAGCCTCTTGAGGAGTGAGCTTACGTCTTCCGTAATCATCAATTTCACCGCCACCCAATTCCAAGCGGTACAAAAAATCAGACTCTAAAAGAACCGCAAATAACATTTGCTGAAGGCCTTCCGAATTACCGGCCAAAGAAATGGAAGAACGTAAAAGTTCTACATATTTAGCCAGCTCCTCTTCGGTTGCCTTGCGCCGTAAAACAAAATCAAATTGCTCCTGAACCGCTGCCCCCATCTCAACTTCTGTTGGAAACCCTTTCTTGAGCACAATTTTCTCAAATGCATCAGGAGTTACCTTGGGATACCAACGATCAAGACCAGAGATACTTTTGACAGGAGTACCGGCTGTCCTTGTCGAATTCAAATCATCAATCAATTCTTGATTTTGAAACGTCTTTAGAAGAGCAGAGAAAATTTGTCTTTGGGCAATCCATTTAGCGTTAGTAATCATCACCAACAAGTGTCCTCCATTTAGCATTCTTACGTCATAGTCACGAACTCCCGAACGCTCAGGAATAATAAAGGGGTTCTTCACCCCAGCTAACACTCCGTCCTGACGCTGAGCAAAGCGAGCTCTCTCACTTCTATCCAAACGAAATACATCCATTACTCGCTCATTAAAAATCCGAGGATTTATCAACCATCGTCGCGCTGGAGTAAAAGGCTTTTCTTTTACCTCTCCATTAAAGAGCCTCTCATGGTCAACGTAGTTACCATAATTCGAATAACGAAGCTTTTCCTCCAGAGTAGACGCGTTGTGATTTCTAAGCTCTATTGAGATCCAATCCAACAATTGTTGACGCTCTATCTTATTTGGCTGCACTTTCTTTTTTCTAGGCGGCATTTCTTTGATATAAACTTGCTCCTGCACCTTGTTCAAAAGATCGAGCCTGTCTTGTAAGACTAAATCCTCTAGATTATCCAACTGAATATCACCTTTCTTAGAATCTCCATCATGACAATCGAAACAATAATTCTCCATCAGGCCTTGAACTTTGTCTGATATAGTGAACGGAACAGCAAAGAGTCCAATCTCCATCAAAAAAAAGAGGGGCAATAAAAGTAGCAGAAACTTACACCGAAAACTCATGAAATAATCACTGGGTAATTATCACGTTATACTGTTAAAAAATTAACCACAAATGCTTTCTCCTAAATCCAAAAATCCCTCCCACCTAAATTACTATTATTTTGCTCTTCCTTAGCAAAATAATTTCCTACTTATTTAACTTTTCATCAAAGCGTGGATTCGGCTTAGGCATTTGCACTTTAGCATCCTTACGCCAGGCTTGAAGAATTTGACGCAACTCATTCGCTTTTCGTGGCATACTTAATGCTAAATTATTTTTTTCTCCTAAGTCTTCTCTAAGATTAAAGAGTTCTAGTTGATCATTTTCCAGCGACTCAATTAGTTTCCAGTCTCCTTTCCGAATAACGCTACATGGTCTAGCTCCACCAGGATGCCCGGCCCCAATGTAATTAGGGTAATGCCAGTACAAAGCATCTCTTTCTAGGCGATTAACTTTTTGCTTCAGTAGGGGTACAATATTTACCCCATCAATGTGACACTCAGGCCTACTCCTTAACCCAACAATGTCTAGAATCGTAGGAAAGAAATCAGTGCCCGTTACGGGCGTATTACATTCGCTTCCAGGCTCAACAAAACCCGGCCACTTTACAATCAAAGGAACTCGAATTCCACCCTCATAAAAATTACCCTTATTACCTCGTAAAGGATTATGGGAAGTGATTCGACCATGACCGCCATTATCAGATGTAAAAATAACTACTGTGTTATTAGCTTTACCTATTGCTTTTAATTTTCTAATAACCCTTCCCACCGATTGATCAACGCTCTCAATCATTGCGGCATAAACTGAATTATTATGTCGCTTACCAGGAAGCTTCTTCTTGTATTTATCTACTATTTTTTCATGGGCTTGAAGAGGGGTATGTACGGCATAATGAGAAAGGCATAAAAAGAAAGGTCGCTCCTTATGTTTATTCATGAAGTCAAGCGCTTCATCAGTTAGCCTGTCAGTGAGATATTCACCTGGATCACCATCTGGCAGTGTATTCCAGCGAGTCACAGGATGCTTTTTTGTCATACGCCAAGACCCATTATAAGGATAAAAATAGTTCCCTGGATTCCCCATATTATTACCTCCTACATTAAAATCAAATCCCTGACTCTTGGGATAAAATTTCTTATCCCAGCAAACATGCCACTTCCCCATGAATGCCGATACATATCCATTACCCTTCAAGACCTCAGCAACGGTCACTTCCTCCAAGGGAAGATTTTTCTTATATATTGCCTCGATAACTGGTAAGGGTCCCTTCAATCTTTCTGCCCCCTGAATAGGTATCGCATGTGTAATATGCAACCGACCTGGATACTTTCCTGTCAGTATACTAACCCTTGATGGAGAACAAACACAACTGGTCGAATAGGCATCAGTAAACCGCATCCCTTGTTGTGAAAGTTTATCAATATTAGGGGTCTCGTAAAAATCACTCCCATAGCAACCCAAATCAGTCCACCCTAGATCGTCAATTAGTATAAAGACAATGTTCGGCTTCGAATGTTCTATGCCATTACAAACTGTTACAAAAAAAATGAACTGAAAAAATAAAAATAAATTTTTCATACTTACATCCTACGTAAAAGAATTAAAAAACGAATCAAAAGCAAACCATTCAAAGTATCTAAGTAGCTTTTGTTATAATCAGTTACTTTTTAGCCTAAAGAAAACTTTCTTTGAATCATTACCAATGGGCTTCATGTAACGCATCATCACTTCTGAAACTCCGTTTCCATTATCTATATTCGAAACAGTTTCAAATGATTTAGATTCCGAGGTCCAAGTACGTAAATCTAAAGAAAACTCAATGTCCACGGATGCATCAGCTAATGTATTGCGAGGAAAACTAATTGTTAGATAATTAACTTCTCCTACTCTTTGCACATTTGCACTAGCAAAAGGAGCATCCGCATAAAGCTTGGGATTCGAACCAAAATAATACTCTAGATAATTGCTTACATTATCTCCGTCATCATCTCCTTCAGGCCCTCCCTGAAGCAAATTAAGTTCACTCCATTCAGCATAAGGAATAGACGCAATTTCAGCTTCCCCAGGTGATCCTCCCAAAGCGCGGCTTTCCTTCCAATCTGATGGATCACTAAGAACCTGTCCAGATAAAGTAAGGGTCCTCCCTTCACCATCTGCTGGCTTTGGCCATGGCAATTGATCATTGTAAATAAAATCAATTATAGGCTCTGAATCGTCATTAACTACTCGCAGCTGTTCACCATCATTACTTAATCGACCAGTATATTCCTGAATCTGCACGTTACTAATCCCGTACCTTGATTCGAAAGCATCTCGATTACGAATCAGCAATAAATACTGTCCCGAGGCAAGTATCGTGTTATCGAGGAAGGTAAAGTTAATACCTGAATCAAAACGTAATCCCGTAAGGTCAATGGCCTTATTCCCAGTATTTAAAAACTCAATAAACTCATAATCATCTCGGTCTGAACTAACTTCTACCTCTTGTACTTCTGTAGGTTCATATGGATGATAATTAATTTCTGATATAATTAGATTACTAGGCGCTGCTGGAACACTATCTATAGAAAAGAATGCCTCATTTAGCGCACTCCACTCATTACTTCCACCATCATATGACCGAGCTCTTAGTAATGTAGGAGATTTTAAATAGAGAGGATCAGTTACATTATCCCCCCCTCCAAGAGTCGTCTCTCCACGCAAAAACATATCAAAACGAATATCGGAACTAGATCCACTACCCTGATGTATCTCTACAGCAATTACATTCGAACCTGAACTTAACGCCGTTTTTGGTAACGTGAATTCTTTCCAACCTGACTCATCACTGACTGTACTATTAGCATAAGAAGAAAATGAAGCATTCGAATCAAGATTCTGTCGTATTACCTCCTTGTCATTTATATACACGGCTATTCCGTCATCATATTTAACTCTAAGAAGGAAATTGAAAAATATTGAAGGGTCAGGAACCACCACATTAGTTCTAAAATAAGTAGTCGGATACTTAGAAGAAGAACTAGGTCCAAAACTTAATGTTGTACCTGATCCCTCGCCATCACTTCCATATCCAAGCTCAGAAGGTCCACTGGGCCATGTTGAATCATCAAAGTTTCTTGCTCGCCACGCAGTTCCCTGGTCAGTTCCGTTATCTAGATATTTCCAACTATGACCACTAGAAATATAAGTTACTGGAACAGGACCCCCTCCACCAAAGGTTGCAATTTGCGCTCCTGGATTCACGGCACCTCCAGACAACCTTGGATCAGTTCCATCCGTTGTGTAATAAATTGTATCCGAGTCGGTTGCCATTGTTAGCACGGTATCAGGTGACACTGATCCGCCATGCTGACTAAATACTGGTGCCATAATATCTGGATACATCCCCGCTGATCTAAACTTACTGATCATAGTATTAGTAAGCCCAGGAAAGTGATTGTTAATCAAATTATTCTGATAATCTAACCAACTTTGATATTCTCTAAACTGGTTACCCCAACGAGCAGATTCAGCAATGAATCCAAGACGAGCTTCATCAACTCTCCTTTGTAAACGAGCGATATTTCTGGAAGGAGTAAGCACTCCATCATTGAAGAAATGCATATGAATTCTATCTGCAACTAACATTGCATAATCCGGGTTGCGATTAATAAGACTCGAACTCATCAGATTCAATGGTCCAGATGAATTTACAGAATGCCCTGGGCTCCTAAGAAATCCATCGGCGTCTTTCATCTGAAATCTAAATGGCTGCCCCTGGTTTTTGGATCCCAACAGCCTAACTTCACTCTCCGAATTACCACTGACCCACAACAACATAAAATCAATCAGATTAGCAAAATCGATATGATTATCGTTAAATTCCCATGGATTAGAACCAGAGGCTAATTGCTTGGCATCATTCCATAGTACTCCAGATCCGTCGTATACTTTTTCATCAGCACGAAATCCATCATTGAGATTGACCGCATCATAATCTGACTTAGGGCCCCCAAAATAACTTGAGGCCATGTCTGCATTCCAGCGTTCTCGCAAATGATATTGCCCCCAATAGATTCCATTTAAATAAACATGAACAAACCTTCCATGAGGCGCCAGGTTTCCCATTTCAAGCATTGTATCATCAGTGAACCGGTTCGACATATATGCTCCTCGCGACTGCATATCGTGAGAACCGCTTCTCAAATCCATAACATCAAAGCGATCAGTTGGCGGATAATGCTTATAATTAAAACCATCAAATAATGGATAATTTAATTTCGTCGCACCATATTTAGTACGAAAACCAATACGGAAACTCTTCTTACGAAAGTTTGTATAATAACCACCAAAGTGCTTCAATCCACCATCCTCCTGAAACCCATCCCTGCCGTCAGAAAAAATCATTTCCACAGAAGCTGGTGACTCACTGCGAATATTACCAGAACCCTCATTCGTGAAAGGGCTTGGATCATCGGTTACTATAGAAATTGAAGGAACTGACTTTAGAGAATCCAACATCTGCGGGCCAAAAGTATTTGATCGAGTCACTGAAGTTCTCATGCGCGATTGATCCACAACATCTTCTGGAAAAAGATAAGTCTGAGTATCAATATTAGTCGGACGAGAGCCTGGGAGATAAGCAATGGCTCGCACAACAGTAGTTTTATCCACGCTAATTGGCCCTGCATATACGCGCCCTTGAGTCGAAGAAGGAGCAGTGCCATCGAGTGTGTATCTAATTTTTGCCCCTTCAGTTGAACTTGTAATTTCAAGGTCGAATGGTTCCTCATAGAAACCTCGATCAACGCTAAATTGAGTATCACCAACAAAACCATCAAAAGTATCACCATTATAACCTCTTGGGGACGGGATAGCTAAATAACCAGCCCCTCCCAGAAATGGATCCGTAATTTTCTGACCATGAAGCTCTGCCGAAATAAGCATGTCTGAACTTGTAATTCCACCATTGAGACCATGTATAGCCAAAACGTTTTTCCCTTCATTGAGAAGATATAAAAATGAAGTAACATTGAAATCCTGAAAGACAACAGCCTCATTGTCTGAATGATCAGCAGTTGCTTCTGAATTCCAAGATAACCCTCCAGGCGCATTAGCATCTGCAATTAAGGTATCATTCAAATAAGCAACAAATCCATCATCGTACTTCATCTTGAGAATCAATTCAGTAATAGAAGCTGGATCATTAATTTCAAAGGTTGCACGTATATATACTGAGTTATTAACTCCATTAAGCGCATCTCCCAGGTTACCATTAGCGCCAAATTCGTTAGAATATGTGGTGTTCTCATCGTATCCAACCCCCATCTGAGCTGATTGCCAACCTTCATCTTGAAAATCAATTACCAACCAACCATCACCTAACAGATTATTTGAAGGGACTAAAACCTTAACCTCGTGCCTAGGCCCAATGAAGAGAGCAGGAGCAATACCTCCACCCTGCATTAAACCGTAAGAAATATCTTCAAACTGACTAGGAAGAGGATCATCTTCAGGTCCAAACTCAGCAACTATTGTACTGCCATTTTTTTCAACTAATGCTAAATACTCACCTTTTCCTGAAAGCTTAAAATTAGTATGAAGTTCTGAACCAGATTCACGCCTATCCTTCTCTGAAGCAAATACCAAAAGAAAACCACTACTAGGTATCTCAATTGATGGAAACCTCCACTTCGTTAACGAACCAGAATCATCAGTTAAATAATACCCATCAAGATTTATTGGATCTAATCCAGAATTAAAAATCTCAATCCAGTCGGAAGTGTCACCATCCTCATCCTGAATTGATTCCTTATTATTTGCTAGAAACTCGGTAATATGCAAAGCCGCATTCAAGCGAGAGGATGAAAAAACAATTACTGACAAGGCGCCAATAAATAAAATCATCATGTAGGTAGGCTTCATAATTATTACTCCTGATTAAAATTAAGATTCCAATTCATTATCTCGGAAAATTTTTGAAAACCTAAGCACCGCCCAAGGTATTCCAAACAATAAAATTCCAGAAACTTTGAAGAATCCAGCAAAGAAAAACATTTGTAATTTCCAGTCATACTTAAATTGATCCCTATAACTATCCTTAATTCCAATTAACTCCCCATGAATATTAGCAACATTATCAGATCCAATAATAAGAATTAATAACGTGAAAATTTGAAATCCAATAACAATAAGAAATGCCCTCAAAGCAAACCTCTCAATTGCTCTATATTTCTCATTTTTCATAAAAAATATCCTACCTAATACCTAAAATAAAATAAAGTTAATACAGAAACTTTTCGGATGAAATGGCATTTTACGAAGTAATATTTTGCTATTTTTATAATTGGTTAGTCTATCCTACATGTTAGGATTTCAAGATGAAAAAGTCTTTTCCTGATCCAGTAAATGTAGCCATGATTGCCGCTCTTCTTCGCAAGAACGAAGGGTACCATGATTTAGTAGATGAAGCTTATGATTTATTAATTAAAGCTGATGAATATTGCAAATCTCAACAGAGCGCAAGTCCAGATAAGGAAGAACATTAGCCAAAAATTGCATCTTAATGATGACCATTGATTTATTATTACGCTAAAGTTTTTTTAATTGGTAGATTCATGGTACGGCAGTACCTTTTAAAAGAGATGAAAATCTTAATCCTTTCTATATTTTTTACACTTTCGGTTTTTTATAAAGTCGGAGACGCCTTAGCTAAAGATAAATTACGTGAAGTTATCGTTAGCCATACCGACGAGGAAAGCATTCTACAACTTTACCGCATGAACGAAGATGGTACAGAGAGCCGTCAAATCACTCACTCAAAGACTGGATGCCGAATGCCAAGCTGCTCTCCTGACGGAAAGAAACTCGCCTACGTTGAGCAGATTAATCACCAATTGGCTTTAAGAATTTCTGACCTTAATGGCAAAAACATTAAGACATTGGTCAAAGATGGCATGAATTTAATGCCATCATGGGTACCTGACTCAGAACACCTCGTATGGATGAAAGTACAGCCTAAGCCAGGAAAAGACCATGCCCAAAATTCTCAAATCCACCTTGCCAATTCAACAACTGGCGAAACTCGTCGATTGTTTACAGATGAAGAACAATTGAAATTCAGTAACTCTATGCCGGTCGTTTCTCCGAAAGGAGACCAAATCGCTTTTGTCTCAAATCGAAGCGGCGATATGCGCATTTGGGTCAGCAACTTCGATGGAAGTGAAGCCAAACCTATTTCTCGTCCGAAATCCGAATATCACAAAAAAATAAAAGCTCCGATCGAACAAAAAGTTCCCAGCTGGTCGCCGGATGGTAAATGGATAGCTCATTGGGAAGGGGTTGAGATGATTCATATGAGCAAATTTACGGGAATTCATAACCCAGAGCGTGATAAAATGATTTCGTCAACATTTCACGTTTGGGTAGTTAGTAGTGATGGGAAGACTCGGAGAAAATTTGGGAGAGGAGATGATCCCACTTGGTCTCCTGACGGATATGTAACGAGAGCTTTTCCTGACCCCAAAAGAGGTGGGCCAAAAATTATGGTTGATACTGGCTCTGGGGAGAAGGAATTACCAATTGTACCTCACAAGAAAAACTGGGGCCGATTCACCTGGTTACCTTAATTAAAATTTCTAAGAAAGTGGCTTCTTCCAATCCTAGATTAGGAATCCTAATTTCATGAATCAAAAAATCTAAGTCAATACAACCATTGTAATTCAAATAGTAATTTGTTAGACTTTACAAGTACCAATAGTCTAAAAGAATGAATTTTTTGATCAGGGGCGCCTTAAATATTATTGGGGTCTATTGCTTCTATCTGCTTAATGAAGTTGTATGGTACCCTAATTTTTTTACAGCCATCGGTTTTGTTATTACAGGTATCTACTGCTTCAAAAAAGCCAATGATGATACTTTCTCAAGTGAACCAAATAAGGAAAAGATCCTTCCTGATAAAAATTTAAAGAAAATAGAAAGTGGCAATAAATATAGAAATAATGTGAATAACACTTTTACTTCAACTTTTAGAAAGCTAGATAGATATTTATATGATGCTCTTAGTTTAAAAGGTTTCGTTATTCTCATGATTATACTTATATGGTTTTACCAAATCATGAGACATTTCCTTATAACTCCAAAAGATCTATTTAATTCACTATTTCAGTAAACATATACTCTTCTTGACTGGATAGAAATTATGAAAATTGAGTTATTTTTTTCTGCTAACAGCTTAATACATACAGAGGTTGTAAAATATGATTAAATGGCGAGCGAGGTTCAAAGTCGTTTATTTTTCAATGTAATGAATTTTATCTTTCGGAATATGTATATATCCAGTCTCTCCTTTTAAGATCAAAAAACTTTTATTCCTCTTCACGAAAATACCACTCAAGTCCTTATCATTAATTGTACGAACGTGAATTGTATAACCTTTTTCCAATTCATAATCAGGATTATTAAACAACCTCTCTTTAAGAACATACGACGCACCGGGAACAAGTGGTATTATTGGTATAATAATCAAAACTCCCAATAGTATTTTTTTGACTCTTTTGAATTCTCTCCACCGCTTGGCTGTTTTTACACCACGAGCTATAGCAAATATTAATGAGACAACGATAATTATTCCTGCGATCCAATCCCAATATAAATTCCTATAACCTCGCGTATGTGATAGACTAAACCATTCCTCAACCACAAACAAAATAAAACCAACAACTCCAAGGACCGATAGCACCGCTAAAAACCCAAATAGCCTTGCCATTTTCGTTATCTTATTTTTCTTTTCGTTTGCCTCTTCACTCATAATCTAGCATGCATAAGGTTTTCATAATCCAATTCTCTAGTAAACTTTACAAATTTCAAGCTACATATAGATAGCGGGCAAACTTCCCATTCAACTAATTAACACCGCCTGATTGATATACGAATACAAATATATATGAGACTTTTATACATTATCATTGGATATATATTCTTTGGTATTGCTAGCGGTTGGCTCGGATTCTTAATACTGAATTCTGTACTTGAGATTGACGAATCTCTTTCAATCGTAGGAGGACTATCTATAGGCGGGTATGGTATAAAACTATTTACTGATATACTAAAAAAGCGTCAAATAAACTAAACCATGAACCACGTAACCTTACTCCTGATCATTGTATCACTACCACTGCTTCTTGGGGGGTGTGGACAGGCTCAGGAACCGAGTTCGCCTAAGTCGACCTTAGCGCCAACTTATAAAAGACCCACTTTCGCACCCATGAACCTTGAGCAATACAAGAAAGCCTACCCTAACTTGCTCGGACTTTCTTGTGGCATGGATAAATTTTTTGATACTTACATTAATGTTTTCGGAGTCACGATTGCAGCAATGCCAAACACACCTGTTCCAGAGATTATCCACGCAGCAAAAATCTATGCTCAACTCATCGACAACAACGAAGACTTCATCCCAGATGATCGAAAAATATTCGATTTCCATCAGAACGACTCAGAGGGACGAAATAGCCTAATAGTCCTAGTGGATACAAAGGCACTGGACAATGCATGGATTTCCTTCAAGCCTGGCCAGCGATTCTGGGTTCCAGCACAAGCGCTACGTCCAGGGCACTCAGGCGTCGGGCATTCGCGGGACGGTGAGATGGATATAGCTGTCGAGGAATTGTTTCACAGATACAGTAAAGCGTTACAGAGCATTTACCCCAAAGATTTTGGCTTGCCAGATGAGGAAGCCGGTGACAAGTGGTCTTCAACCCTATCCAATGCAATGGATCTAGCGCGAGGTATCGACCGGACAGTAACGCCCGTGAATGGTAGATGGGTCTACCCAGAAAATGCTTGGTATACGTACAACGCGACGTCATGTGGTTGGGGGTGCCAGATTGATGAATACTTGTGGCACGTCTGGGCAACGAATATCGGTTACAATGAGATGCTCACAAGACGACCTGATGGACCAAAGGAGGAGGCCAAGCCACGTGGTTGGTGCGAAAATCTTAACCAGGAATGGAGGCCATGTACCAGAAAGGAACTGAAGGAGATGGATCTTCCTGCCTATCAACTAATCAACAACAAAGACTACAGAATACCCACCAAAATCCCTTTCGGCGAATATGGTAATAACCGAGTTGAATATCACGGTTACGAAATTGACGTGAAGCTCAATAATGGCCATCAATTCACCATCAACCGAAAATCAAATACAAGGCTAACTTTAAAGCGTGGAAACACCTATTACTTCGATCAATCATTGAAAACTAATACTGGATTTGGTCTTAGATTTTCTACTACCAAGGATGGCTCTCACGGTGGAGGCAAAGAGTATAAAAAAGGTGTAAAGTTCAAAGGTGTACCTGGAGATCGAGGCTCCTATGTCAAGCTCATCGTAACCGACAACGCGCCGGATAAACTTTATCTGTATTGCACAAGTCAGCCAGACATGGCTGGTGAAATCGTTCTTGTTATCGATTAAATTAATGCCCACATAAAAATTATCAATGTTTTAGAAATTGGTTAGAATATTAATAATATATTAGTATTTTAGAATGAGAATTCTAATACTTTTACCTATTCTGTGCATGTCTTCCTGTTCAACTAATAGCGGGGGACCAACTACCGTTGGAGAACTGGCTTCAATGGTCGTGGCTGCGCCAGCTATCCTCCCAATTGCCGCTATGCATTATTCTGTCCCCATAAAGGGTGACAAACGACTGCGCAAATCGAGTGTTCGTGGCAAGTGGTATCAGTCTCGGGAAGATATTCCCGACAACCCTTACATTGAGTTTCATGGCACCAAAGGAATAGTTCTGCCTTCTCATGACGTTGGAAATCCAAGTGGGACAGTCTCACGCGGGTCAGAGATAGGAAATAGATCACCAGGTAAGGAGGATTTCTGGGAGGTCGTTAACTCTGTCCCTGACTACGGCTACTATCGGATAACTTCGATTGATTTTCGTCGTCACGATCGATACGAAGAGAAATCGGAGATAGAAGTCTGGATGGGGGCGGCGGTCTCAAAAAAAGAAATGACCTATTGGAAAATGATAGATGGCAAGAGGGTAGATTTTCGTCTTTTCCGCGAATGATCGAGATTCCATTTTAGCTCACGAGAAGAGACTTTCAAACAACCCCTAGCCCAAGCTCCCAGTCCATTGTTTATGTCCCGTGAGGCGTTATGATTTTAGGGCGATTTTATAATTGGTTAGTTTTTAGATTCATGTTAGTTTTTTTAAATGCATATCTTAATCATTAATTTCAATTTAAAAGATTTGAGCAGAGAGCAATTTGAAGAAGAATGTCAAGGCCTAGCTCAGACCTTTGCTGACATATCTGGTTTGATCACCAAAACATGGTTAGCTAACGAAGAAACCAACACTTA
>Ga0209404_10000496_pt1 | contig 30527 bp, 24 predicted proteins | sample TroAtlMetagenome_2_FD_187447 | JGI IMG/M metagenome (GOLD analysis project Ga0209404, IMG submission 187447) | Marine eukaryotic phytoplankton communities from Atlantic Ocean - Tropical Atlantic ANT8 Metagenome (SPAdes) (version 2) | ecosystem: Environmental > Aquatic > Marine > Oceanic...
TCTTATCTGTATATGTATCAGGAGTTTTAATCATAAAAGGCCAATCCTTTAACTCATCAGGAAGATTAGTGCTGATATGAATACTAACAGAGATTTCACATGCATCTCTATCTGCATGTTTAGTTAGTTCTTGTCCAGGAAAATAATATCTATCATAATAATAGGTGTTATAAAGTTTCCTACCAATTACTTCTTCCAACTTCCTACGAACACCAGTATGAATAGTTCTATATTGTGGATGCCAATACCTTGCAAGTGATCCTTCTACTTGTTGTTCTACTTCTACATGATTAAAATGTTCAGGATTCTTATCCCAATAATTCAACTGTCCTCTTTGTTCTGGAAGAGGATGATAAAGTTCTTCAGGATCCCATAAATCTTTTACTACAAGATATCCATCCTTATCAAACTTTTCATTACGTGTCCATGCAGTTCCAGTGTTACATTTCTCCTGAAACATCAACTGCTGCTCATTCATTTGTTCTGCCATAATAACCTCTTACTTCCAACGAGGTCCCACAGTCCATCCAACGATAGACTTACGTGTTCCTTTAGTAACTTTAAGAACTCTATGTTGTGTACGGGAATCAAATAACATTATAGAACCTCTTTTTCGTGGTGCAAAATACATATTTCCTTGTTCATCAAGTAACTGAACATTACCACCTTCATAATCATCAGGATCAGATAGTTGCATAGCAAAAGACAATTTCCTTACCAATTCCACATTTTCATTAAGAAAATCTTGTGTTAATCCCTCTGCACGATTACCAACTGATACTGGTTTATATTGTGTTGATAATCCAGAATCGTTGTGCCAATCATAAAACTGCCCTTCTTCATAGCGTGTATATTGCATACTCTCACCATCAATATTCCTCAAATCATAAAGGAAGTTCTCTCTATTAGCTCTCATAATATAATGCCAAATAAATCCTGCTACCCAATGATCAGTTGGAATCCATGCATTCTGTGAATTTCTCTTGTCTTTGTTGAGAGCATCTCCATGTAACCTGGAGTCTGTCATTTGAGGATCAAACTTCTCTGTTAAATCTTCTGCAATAAGATCTACAACCTTCTCAGGAAGGTCCGTGTAATACCACGTACTCTGATATGCCATATACCTATAATATATTTCAGTCCATTATATGTAAGTTATTATAAAATGTCAATCATTCTTTATGTTGGGAATCTAACGATTACAATACCGTGACCACCTTGGCCACCAGTTCCACTATAATGTGATGGATTAAACGCTCCTCCTCCACCACCTGTACCATTTACACCTGGTTGACCTGGCCAAGAAGAAGGTCCACCACCTCCTGATCCACCACTACCACCACTTCCACCATAACTTGATCCGCCACCACCACCGCCGTAGTATCCACCACCACCAACATTACTTGACCAATTTGGAATGACGGGATCTACAACTGGTGCTAAAGTTGGTCCAGGGAAATAAGGCAATCCATATCCAGTACCTCCAGGTCCACCTTGTGAATTATTACCAGGTGATGATCCACTTTGTCCGGCACCGCCGCCACCGCCAGAACCAAAACCTCCTGCTGGAACCTGGTAACCGCCACGATTACCATATCCTGTAGCACCCCATGGTGAATTATAGGTACTGGTGTAAGTACTCTGGGTACCAGGAGCACCCGCCCCACCAGTAGGCCAATCACTATCTCTTGCAGCTCCACCACCAGAACCACCAGGAAGAGCAGGTGTATAATATCCAGCAGCTCCACCACCACCTTGAGCATACAGGGGCCCCAATGGACTATGTTCAAGGTTAGACGCTTGACCACTAGCCCCGGCGCCGGAACCACGGGCATTACTAGGTCCACCAGTACCAATTGTTACGGTATAGTCTCCAGCAGGAAGAGTTATATTGGGAGCATATACAACACCACCTGCACCACCACCAGCACCATGATAAATTCCGCCGCCGCCACCGCCGCCACCGGCTACAACTAAAACATGACTAGAACTTCTTGCTGAACCTAATGAAAAAGATCCGGGTTGTAAAAATACATAAAAAGTCTCACTACCAGAAATAAGTTCAAGTCCATTAACTATACCATCACCACCGCCACCTACACCTAAGAACATTTGTTGGATAGACATAATTTATACCCTCTCTATCTTAAGATAATGATGTTCCTTGTAGATAACAAGCACTGGAAGTAGTGAAGTACAATGTTGCCATACCTCTAGCTCCTAATGTTTTAGATGTAGCTGTTGTACCATCTGAAGTTAAGTATGTTGTTACTGCACTACAATCAATTGTCAAACCTCCCCCACTATTATTAAGAAGAGTGACCGTATCACCTGCGGTCCATGACAGGGCAGGTACAATCCAACCAGTTGTGTCCGTTGCAACAACTTTACCAGCATCAGTGAGTACAAGTGTTGCTTGAGATCCACTTACAGATCTCAAAGGTATGTCTCTTAAACTACCTTCATCATCTGTAAAACTAGTAGCAGTAGTAACACCAACAGCATTAATGCCACCAGCAAGAACTTTAATTCCTGTCCTTGCTGTTATAACACCAACCGAATCAACATTAGTTACATCTTCATAAGTAAGTATTCCACCAACACTTACATTGCCAGAAAAAGTAGCAGCAACGCCAACCAAATTATTAACTGTGATATCTGGAGATCCAGTTAGTCCAGCAGCAGCCGAAGATGCACCAATTAAAGTTCCTTTAAAACTTGGGGCAGTTACGACACCAACAGCATTAATACCACCAGAAGAAACCTCTAAGTCTGATGCAGAAAATTTTGTGGCAGTTACAACACCAGTAATTACTGCTCCCTGACTGAATTCTGGTGCACCAGTTCCTGCAAGATTAGTTATATAATCTGCTCTTATTCTAGACATCTTATTACTTTTTAGTTATTTAGTTAGAATATCTGACTATTATAATACCGGGTCCACCTGCACCCATTCCACCCGTGGGAGTATCGTTGGCACCACCACCGCCACCACCAGTGAAATCCATACCATCGGTATTATGAGCTCCACCATTACCGCCACCGCCAGCACCGCCGGGGCCGGGGCTACCACTGTGGCCATTTTCTCCACCACCGCCTCCACCAAACCATCTTCCTGGTGTAGGTCCAGGGGTTCCATAAGATGCAGGAACCCAAGGCACTGCAACACCAATACCTCCAGCGCCGCCATTGGCGGGGCCTGGGCTTCCACTTGGAGGTGGGCTTCCACCTTGGGCATCACCACCATTGCCCCCAGCACCACCAGCGCCACCGCCGCCTCCGCCGCCACCACCGTTTCCTGGTGACCATCCTGCGTTACCACCAGCGAAATGGGAAGGAGGTGCCGTACCTCCAGTACCACCGGCATGAGGAGGACCGTTACGCCCACCACCACCGCCTCCATTAGCAGCACCAGAACCTCCATCAATATTCCATACTGGTTGAGGACCGGCCACGCCACCGCGAGTAGCACCACCTCCAGCACCACCATAAGATGCTACATATCCTGGTCCCCAAGGACTAGTAATGGATGATTGATTGCCATTCGCACCTGAAGGAGAAGGTGAACTGCTATATCCAGGAGCAGGAGCTCCTGCTGCTCCTGTCCCAACGTCTAGTGTAGCAGTACCAGTGCTGGTGATTGAAAGTGTACTATCCGATACATCACCGGCACCGGCACCTCCTGCTCCAATCCATCCCCACTGACCGCCAGATCCACCACCACCAGCAACCATAAGATATTGTATGGTGAATGTGTTATCAAGTCTCTCAACTACTAAATTGCCAGGATTAGTAAATACGTGAAATTTATATCCACCCTCTTCAAATATAGTATCTCCACCTGTAACATCTTGGTTAGGAGCTCCTCCAAAAAATCGAGATGCAATACCACCACCCAAACCTGTAAGTCCTTGTAATGGTTTTTCTTTTTTATACCAATCAAACATTTATCTACCTCCTATCAAGCGTAGTTAGTAGCAGCACCAAATACGTCATAATCTGACACTCCTGCTCCAGTCTTTAGAATTTGGAATGTGTATATGTCTTGTCCAGAAGCACCAGCAGTAGGTGCAGAACCACCAGACCATTTAACTGTTATTGCTTGCCCATCTACTTGAACTACATTAATTACACCAGAGTTATTTGGTGTAAGGATAGCAGTAAAGGAAACACTTTCACCACTTGATAATGAAGCATGAACACCAGTAAAATTAATTGTATTATTTCCAGCTTCATTACCAGTGAATAGGATTATATTACCATCTGATAATGGATTATTTGTCTGTGTTCCAAGAGTTGTTCCTGCATTTTCATATTTCTCAGAAAGTCCACCACTAAAAATTGAAAGACCTGAAAGAACTTTTAATCCAGAATCATATGTTATTGCTCCACTAAATGTAGCAGCAACGCCAACCAAATTATTAATTGTGATATCTGGAGATCCAGTTAGTCCAGAAGCATTACCAGTTACATTACCAGTTACATTACCAGTTACATCACCATCAAAACTTGTAGCAGTACAAACACCAGTAACTACGGCTCCATTAATGAACGATGGTGCACCAGTTCCAGCCCTGTTAGTTAGATTGTCTGCTCTTAATCTAGACATCTTATTACTTTTTAGTTATTTATTAAAGAGATGAACCAGGAATTACATAGAGGAGAAGTATTTTAGAAGTGTGGTTGACCTACCGCTACCAATAACTTCAACAGATTCTAGAAGATCTAACTCTTCACGGAATTGGTCACCATCAACACGTTGTGGAAAATCGCTACTTATGGTAGTAATAGCATTTGATTGAGTCGTAGTAGCATTGGATGGATTATCCCAAATAAGTTTCTCAGAAAGTGTCAGTTGTGATCTGAAGTCTTCCTGTGTAACAAAAATTGCTGGTGATTCTTCTTCTTCTGGTGGTGGTCCTTCTGATACTGTAGGAAATGGTAAAAAGGAATTTGAATCTTGTTGATATAAATCACCAAGATTTACCTTGAAGTCATCAGCGAAAGGACCCTTGAAACGAGGTAAGAATGCCTCATTAATGACACCATTAGGATCATATGTAATGATCTCTTGAGCCACGTTATCTTCTACTCTAATCCATTTAGACATTTTAATTCTCCTGTTTTTAATTTACCAATAAATGATTACAATACCAGGTGTTCCTGTTTGTCCACCACCACTGCCACCAGCGGCTCCACCTTTACCATCACAACAATCCGACGTAATACACGTACCACCAGGATCATTACAATAAAGGATATTACCTCCACCTCCACCAAGGATACCACCTCTACCACCTTGGCCAATAAGTTGATACTGATTAAAGTTAGCGCCCATACAACCCCACATGACTCCAGCTCCACCACCACCAGCACCCTTTCCTCCAGCCATAACCATATTATTCTGAGTTAAGTTGGATTGGCATCCAGCTCCTAATCCACCTTCCCCTTGAATATCTTCAACTTTCCACCAAACATCTTCATTACAATTGGCTCTGGTTGATCCATAAGCTCGATTACATACAGAATTACCCCTATATAATCTATTTGCATTAGTAATTCCACCCCTGCCAGCAACCCTGCTGTTTGAACTTCCCCTAGACCCTCCACCATGAGGACCATTAGCATATCCACCAATACCTCCACCACCTCCAGCAGTCCACGAAGGTTGGGAGCCACAACCACCATAACATCCATTACCTAAAGGAGAACCAGCAGCACCACCGCCTCCACTCATATACATCTTCCAGTAGCTAGCCGTTCCTGGCCAGGGGTTTGGTGAGCCCTGGCAGTAAGCAACACCACCAGAACCACCATTTGCAGTCATGCAATATGAGGTTGGAAATGTAGGATTTAGAGTAACCGCTCCACTACCACCAGCAGCTCCACTGCCTGTAGTAGTATTAGCACCAGCAGTTGCACTTACAGGAGAAGTAGGAGACTGCGTTGGAATTGTTATAGATGAGGTTCCTGATATACCACCAATAGTAAGAGCAAGAGTATCACCACCAGTTACAGTATATTCAGCACGGGCGTAACCACCACCTCCACCACCACCGAAACAATTCATTGTACCAGGGGTTGGGTCAAAGCCACCTCCACCACCACCCCATGCATGGACTTCTACTGTAGTAGTAGTATCAGGAACTGTCCAATTAACAGTAGCGGCAGTAGGACTGTCGAGAGGACCGTAAAAAATTCTTCTATTTAATCTATTACCTGGTGTAGAAGTTTCTCCACTACCTCCACCACTACTAGTAGGAAAAAATTGACTATAATTTGACATTGTTTAATCTCCTATTTACCAGTAAAGAATAACTAAGCCAGCACCACCAGTAAGAGGCCCTTGTGGAGGTGCACTACCATTACTACCACCTCCACCTCCATATCCCGCTGAAGTTGGTAGGGCCCAAGTGGTTGAACTACACTGAGAACCACCTCCTAATATACCAGCCTGTCCATTAGCACCACCACCTGCTCCTGCTCCTGCGTCACCCCTGTTATCATCTGAGACAGGAGAAGTATACTGATAACCACCAGATCCTGCCATATCTTCTACCCAGAACCACTCATCACCCCTACTTGTATTAGCTTCAGGTCCAGAATATGTGCGAGTCATCGCACCTGGACAGGTACTGAGTGTATATGATGGTTGATTCCAACAATGCCAACAAGTTTTAATATTTTCCACGAAGTTACTACGACCCACTGATCCAAGTACGATAGTTGCATAATCACCAATAGGTCCCACGCCCGGGGTATAATTACTGTAATTGTCGGGGTTGGAGTAACAGCCACTCTTTCTACCTGTCAAGTAATTCCCACCGTGACAATTAGTAATTGTCCCTTCTTGTGTATAAGGACCTGCTCCGCCAATACAATAGGCGAATCGCTGACAATGCCGATTGAAACCAGGTGCTTGACCGATTCCACCTCCAAAGTTACTACAACCCCATCCACCATCGCCACCAGTACCTAAAGGAGAACCAGCAGCACCACCAGATCCCGTATACGGACCTGGATACGCCGGACTGGGCTTCCATCCACCACAACCACCATCGGCAGTCATACAATAATATTGTGGAAATGTAGGATTTAAAGTAACCGCTCCACTACCGCCAGGACCACCATTATTACCAGGAACGCTGCCAATACTTCCATTAGTTGCACTTACAGGAGAAGTAGGGGCCTGAGTTGGAATTGTTACAGATGAGGATGCAGCTGCACTACCAACAGTGATTGATAAAGTATCAGAATCAGTAACTGTATATGGTGCTCTGGCATAACCACCTCCTCCACCACCAGCCCCTGAATAGCTGGCATAATGACCAGCTCCACCGCCACCCCAAACATGAACATGGACTTCAGTGGTTCCACTTGGGACTGGCCAAGTATACGGTGTAGTTCCGGGAGAATCTGGACCGTAAAAAATCTCCCTATTTTTGAGATGACTACCTGCAGAGGTAGTAAATTGTTTTTGAGCAGCCATTTAGTCTATCCTCCAACCAATAGTACCGTCTATATAAGTGAAACTTACTTCTTTGTAAGCAACATCAAGTGTCATATCTTCAGCAAGACTCATAATATTACTTCCATTTCTTGCAACCACAGTATCAGTAAAGTTTCCGATTGCAACAATTGATTGTTGACCTACGGAAGGTGAAGCAGGAAGTGTGATTGTCTGACCAGCAGCAGTAACCTCACAAAATTCTCTATTAGTCACAGTTTTATTAGTAGATGTAATAGATACTCCACTATATATCACCCCATCCAGGTTTCCTACAGTGGTCATCCCACTTACAGAAGCACTGGTTCCAACAATAGTTCCACCAATCAAATTACCAGTTACATTACCAGTTAAATCACCTATTACGTTACCAGTTAATGAACCATCAAATCCACTAGCTGAAGTAACAATACCAGCATTGACCTGAATACCATCTGCCAGGACTTCAATACCCTTTCTCGCCGTAATCATGCCGACAGCATCGATATTTGTAACGTCTTGATAGGTAAGAGTTCCTCCAATGGTTACATTTCCATCAAAGTTTGCATCCCCTTGGAATGTTGATATACCAGTAACGAAAATATTATCAAAAGTATTATCACCACCTGTGACGGCAATACCAGTCAGATTAGAACCATCACCATAATAACTAATTGCTGTTAAAATACCACTTATAGAGGTATTTCCTGAGATAGTAGGACCATTATTTCCTACCCTGTTCTTAATTATGTTTACATTAAGTTGTGACATCTTATTTTATGCTATGGGGTAGGAATCAGTTGTAAGAACTAAGATCTAATATATCAACAATCATTGTCTTACCAAGTCCAAGTGTTATACCAACACCCGACTGAATAACCATTCTCGGTGTTGCAACAATAACATATGATGTTCCTGGACCAGTATTGGTATTATCCAAAACCATGTTACTAGTAACACTGGATTCCTCATCAATATATGTAAATGGTGAGAAAGATCCATCAGTATACTTGATAGGAGAACCAATACCAGTCCACTCTGAACCACCAGGAATATCAATATCAATTCTATTACTGTTAACAGTAGCAGATACCCCATCTCCAGTAACATTTAATATTGTTGTAAAACCAACTACAGAACCATCATCCATGACAGTGATACTGGAAATTCCAGTTGATCCACCACCACCACCTATTCCAGTTCCATCCAGCAAGTACATGGTGTTACCCATGCCGGTATGAACAGAACACTGGTAATAAACATTACTTGGTCCATTATATGGAACCTTGAACGTAAGAATACCTACTTGTGTTCCTTGTCCTTCAACTCCATCATCATATAGGAGTGTGGTTCCAACTGAACCAATACCTGCTTCAGGCGTTTTAATATAGAATGGGTGTCCAGAAGCATTCAGATTGAAATGATACTTCTTACCCCTAATCAGATAAAGAATTGGATTATCAGTATTCTGTGTGAAACCAATACCAGTTGCCTGATATTGATAAGCTGATGTACTGTTATTGATTACATTGAACTGTGTGTAAATCTCTGCATCATTTGCAGTGACTACACCAGTAATTGTTGGATTATTTAATGTCTGAATTGTTCCAGAAAAGGAACCAGTAACATTTAAGTCACCTTCAATATCAACTCCGCCACCAAAGTTAGCTGCTGATTGACCAGCACCTGCTTGAACATCTAAAACGTACCTAGTATCAGGTGTTGTAGTGTTAAATCCTGCACTGTTGTTTGTAACATCAACAGTAATGGAAGTTCCACCTGATCCAACTTTTAAACCACTACTCGCAGTAACAATACCCGAATAATTGGCATCTGTTCCAGTAGTTGATCCTGATAAAGTAAGTCCTACACCTACAATATCTCCAACAACTTCAAGTTTGGCTCCTGGCGTAGTCGTACCAATACCAACCTTATCAATACTATTATCGGCATAGATGAGATCTGTAGAAACCTCTACACCATTTTTGACTACAAAGTTCTTGTTAACGGCCATTGATACCTCAGAGGTTTCACTATCCACCTCTCTATTTATTTATTATTTATTAACTTCCCGTTACTGACCAATTTCTAGCAAAGCTATTATATCCAATTGCTTTATTGAACCAAATACTCCATCTATAATTATCAGTCTTTTCAATCTTAGTTGGCCGTAGACCCATACCAGGACCACCACCAGCAGTTGCATCTTGAAGTAACTCAACAGAAAGATTGGTATAATTACTATTCATAGTAAGGATATAATACTTAAGATGATACCCCGTACCTCCCTGTCTATTTGCTGCACCACGGTTTTGTGGTTCACAATTTACGATAGCACCATCAAAACTCAAGAATATATCCGTATTAGTACTATTATTAAATCCATGAGTAACTGTTCCGGTCTTAGTTTGTGGTGGTGGAGGTACAAGACTAAATTTAATTTTTGCAGTCTCACCTATAGGAACTCCACCAAGTTGAGTAGTAAAAATTGTTGCAGTACCATCACTATAACCTGATCCTCCTCCACCTCCATAACCAGTAACTGTTGCACCCCATCCACCAGTTGCACCTCTACCACCTACACCAGTTGTTGTATTTTCAGCTCTACCTTCTGTACTAGTGATTGTATATCCTGGTTTAAATCCTCTGATAATATTATCACTTAAAATAACTTCCGTTCCATCTGCAATTCGGAATTTAATTTGACTGGTAGAATTATCCTCACAAGGTGATATACCCAATCCAGTCCAATAAGAACCCTTGGAACAAGAAATAGTTCTTCCGCCGAAGGGTGGGTTTGCTAACGTATCTCCTGATTGTAGGGTTACATTGGTTAAATTAGATCCAAACTCACCATTTAAGTTTAAACTACCTATAGAGATTAATTGACCACCATCAGCAACATTATTATGACCATTAGCACCAGCAACATTAACACCACCACCATCACCGCCGTAGTATCCTGAACCACCAGAACCACCTTGTCCTGCAACCAATAATAAATTTGATCCTCTATAAAGAAATACTGCAGAGTTGTTGGTAGTTCCTAAGACCGTATGTTCAATATTTTGTGTATGATCAAGTGTAACTAAGGATCTTCCACCTTCTCCAGGAGTTTGTGGGGAATTAGGATCATCTGCCTTACCAGGTGCTCCATCCATATGGAGAGTAAGTTGAAGATCCTTTTCTCTTGCGTAATAAGTTACGATATTGTAAGTACTATCAAAAATGGAGTTATCAAGAGTAAAATCACCGTCATCAAGGTTGGCATCAACATACTTATATCCACCTGTTGGTGTAAATCCTTCAAATCTAATAATACTTCTTGGTGGACCAATATTCCAGGTTACTTCATCAGAAGAATTAATTGATCTATTAGTAACAGTTTTACCCTCATTTTCTGAAGTAACGTCAATATATGCATATGCTCTTACCTTTTTTTCACCTATCTCAGATCCTGAAACAGTAAAAATTCTAGAATTTGAATTATTTTGTATTACATCATCAATTGTCCAATAGTATTGGATGGTATATCTAGTGTCTGTAATAGATGCTTCTACAATAAATGATGTCTCAACACCTATTGCAGTTCTTATACTTTCTGGTTGAGAGGTAATTGTAACAACTGGAAGTACTGTAAGAAGTACTTCAACTGACCGAATACTACTCATCTGTTGCATTCCCCGAAGTCGGATCGTTCAGATAACCATCAAGTTCAGCACTTGGTATATAACCTGGTTCAAAAAGAAATTTCTTTTGATTATCACCTGCTGATGCATCATTAATAGTTAATTGAGAAGTTGCTGTACCAACATACTTTGTTCCTTCTGGTAATAATGTAAGTTCTGGTGGTGTAGAATCGTCCGAAAGATACCATCTATAAGTTACCTCACCATCCAAAATAGCCGTTGGATTCTGTTCAAATGTTGCTGTGGCAAAACCACTAAAAATAACAGTCGAAGCAATACCAACAGTCATACTTGAAGGTTCACCAACGATTTGTAGAATCGGACCATTCAAGTATAAGTTAGTATTTGGTGTTCTGAAATGTCTAAGAGAGACAGGTATCATTGTTCACAATTCTCCTTCAAGGTATTTAGGTGAAATTTTGACCAACAGCTCCACCATACAGTGTAGAACCACCATCGAAACTCATGAAGGAGTAGATATCAGTAGCCCCACCCGTCTGAGTGACTATAGGTGTAACACCAGCAGGCCAGAAGACATCGACTGTACTACCACCACTATTGACAAACGTATCAATACCAACACCTCTTGGAGTAGTTCCCTGAACAATCTTCAGGGTGAAAGCAAAGGTTCCGCCTGATGGAGGATTGATAATTCTGAAGTCATTGACACTCTCAGTTGTTGTATGTGTGAAGGATTGACCTCTCGCAATATCAATCTCAATACGGTTTGATGTGGACACCAGAGTTTGAGAAGTTTCATAGTAAGACTTCAGTCTTGCTCTACCCTCAACATCCAAGTCATCTCTTGGAGTTGCTGTTCCGATGCCAACACCAGAAGTAGTAGCGGAGAATATAGTGTTAGCTGCACCAACTCTCAGTTGACTGGTTGCCGTGATGACACCAGCCTGGACCGTTCCACTTTTAATATCAACTTCACTTGCTATTAATGTTCCAGATGTATTGACATCTGCGAAATCGGCAGTTCCAATAAATCTAGATTGATTATTGATAAGAAGATCAGTCTTACCTGTTCCAGGAGAACCAATATGAACAGTGTAGTCTGCAGTAAAGGCAGTAGTACCAAAACCAACATTCCTTCCATCAATTGGATGAATACCAGTTCCTAAACCAGCAGTAACACCTTGGAATAGACTATCATTTTGAAGATTGGTAAGACCAGAACCATCTCCAGTAAATGCCGTTGCTACAACAACACCATTGACCTTCAGTTTTTCTGTTGGGGTAGCCATGCTACCACCAATACCAACACCATTTTCATCAACACAGAGTTCTGAAGTACCAGAACCAACCTTCAGAGTACAATTTCCTGCAGTTGTTGTTCCAATACCAACCTTTTCAAAGATAAACTGATTACCATCAGAGGTAACACCACCAAAAGCATACCAACCATTTTCTACAGTATAAGTCCAACCAATGGTTCCACCCTTTGTTGGATTTGCATTATAAACAACATCACCAGGATTTCCTGCGTCTGTAGGAATTGCAATTCCTACAGTGTAGTTTCTAGAAACAATAGCATCACCTTGAAGGAAGATTGAATTAGCTTCAATACCATTATTAGATGTAGAAGTTAGTTTCTCATTGAATACGACTGGTCCATCAAACTCCGAAAGAATATTATTTGAAGGACCACCATTAACTTTCAGTGCTCTAGAAGCGATGACTTCCTGGGTCTCAAGAACATCAATACCGAAGGATGAATTTTCACCATTAACAAAGTCTTCACCAGTTACAGTTTGAATAGGAGTATCATAAACAATTTCTTTACCTGTGTTAGAAGAAATTCTCTTATTACCGATGAAGAAGTCACCAGCATCATTCATACCAGTATAAACAACAACACCACCACCAGAAGATTGTGCCTGGGAATTTAGTTGTTCATCAACAGAAAGTTGTTTTTTCTGTTTGACTGGAAGTGAAGTAGAGTAATTACCAGGACCATGACCAAGATATTCAAAAGTATGACCGGAAGCACGGATGATTGAATTTCTTCTAAATTCAACAGGTGCAACATTGACCTTCTTGATCACACTTTCATCTAAGTGAGTTGTAGGTCTTGTGCCCATCAAACCCCTGAAAACCCTAACAGGGTTAGTTCCTACAGTCGTCTTAATTCTTACAATTTCATCATCAACTCTCAGATAATCACCAATTTGGAAATTGAAATCTGTGACATTTCTAATATTAATCTCATCAGTCGTTGTATTAGAAATTTCTGAAGAAATGACTGTTGTAATACCAGCATAAGAATTAACATCTCTTCCACCAAATAGTTCATCAGAACCAATTGTAAGATTTCCACCCTGTGAGCTGGTACTTGTTTTGTATGCACGAATTGTTCCACCAGTTCCTGGGTTAACAGTGTTAACACCAACATTGATTGTGAAAGTATTAATGCCTACATTATCACTAACAAGGAATTCTTTATTGAAGAACTCCGAATCCACACCACCAATTCTTACAGTATTATTAATTCTCAGACCATGACCTTGGGCTGTGGTGACTGTTGCCAACCCACTAGTATTATTATATACAAATGTACTAACACCAAGAGTTGGACCTGTAAGACCAAATGATGAATCTATAGTTGTAACAGAACCAATTCCTGTGGTATTAATACCAGAAGTAATTGTATCAACTGGGATTGCTCTAATAGAATTGTTACTAATAATTTCAGAAATTCTATAGAGTTGATTATACTGAACATAATCGTCAGAAACTACACCAGAAATTTGAATAGTATCGTTAATATTGTTGTATATCTTATCAACAGTGACAGATGCTTGTGAATAACCAGTGGTCTGAGAAGTTCCAACAATATTCAATGTTTCAGTCGGAACATACCCACTACCACTGTTCATAATATGAACATCAGTAACACTACCAGAAGAATCAACAGTGATTCTTGCCAGAGCACCAGTTCCAGATGTTGAACCAGAAAGGACTGCATTGTAAAGGTTTTCTATTCCACCAGTACCATTACCATATCCAGCACCTGCCCCACTTATACTTACGTTGGTGAGTCGATTTAATCCATGATCACGGTCAGTGAAGATTATAATGTTTGATCCATCTTCTGAAGTTTGGATATCAGTTATACCTATACCAGAATTAACTTCATTAGTAATTAAATCAAGAGTTTCTTTACTGATACTATTTTTTGGATCACTAATAACAGTCCTACCAATACGATCTGGTTTTGCATAGGTTACAGATGGTTCTGGATCAGATTCTGGATTATCTCTATCAAGTTGTGGATAAAGGTTGACAACAGGTTGTCTGAAACTATAGTCACTTGAATTATCAAATGGTGCAACCTGAGGAGTGTTTGAGGTATTAAGAATAGTCAGATAATAAACACCATCCTGTTGTGAAGGAACATATTCTTCAACCTGTTCAACATCATAAACAAAATAATCATTATTGAAGTTCTTACGTTTGAAAGTAGGAAGACTTAGGCTTCTGTTGGAAGTATTATTGGTAAATGTTCCAGGATCAGTAGGAATACCTTCAACAGAGAATGATCTTGCACTTTGAATACCAATAACTTTAAACTTACCATTATAACCAGATTGTGCGGTTCCTACAGTAAAGTTTGTACTGGTTACATTGTTAATTTGAACTGTAGATCCAATTGAAAGTTGATGATTTCTTTCTGTCAGATAGAATGCGATTCCACTATCATATTTTACATCAGAGATATAAGAAGGATTTCTCAATTGACCACTGTTACTCATAGTAACAGATCCTGGGTTATATTGTAGTTCTACTTCTGTGTCTGTCTGACCAATAACATTATTAGATTCCTGAAGAATAAAACTATCTTTAGGAACTCTAGCAGTTCCAATTCCTGATGAACCAGGAATTACATATCTGTACTTATAAATTCTATCACCAGATGATCTGTTGTCAGGAATTCTTGTGATATACGTTCTGGAAGTAGTGTCTCCAAGAGTAGTGGCTCCCAAACTTACCAATTTGGAATATATTGTATTTTCAGTTGCAGCAGATCCAACGGTCACATACCATTGATTGACACTAGAGTCAAATTGAATTGGATGACCAGGATCACCAGAGATCTTATCACTAACTCTACTTTGAACGCTCAGATTACCACCAAGATTGTTAATAGTACGTTCTGTTCCAAACTCTGCATCTTTTTGAGTCTGTGCAATCTTAATTTGATTGGCATTTAGACCATCTGTTATTGCATAATAAAGGTAACTATTTTCAAGACCATCAGGAAGTCTTGAATTATCACTCAAAATTCTGATGGTTTCACCATTCAAGAATTTATGGTCCTCAGTGAAGGTGATTACATTACTACTAATACTATTACCTGTTCCTACGGCTCTACCAACTGATGAAACTTTAACACTGGTCACATTACTTGAACCAGTGTTATTATCTGGCATCACAATTGTTGAATCATATGACTTAGATTCACTACCATCAGGAATAATAACGTAAAGTTTATCATCACTCTTTGCACCAACCCTATAACCCTGAATCTTAGAATTTGGTTTGATATCTGGATTATTTTTATTGTATAGATAAAGCCTACTTGTTGACCCTATACCAATAGTTCTAACAACATCAATAGAATCATATTCAAGATTAATACTTGTAGTATCAATTCTTTTTGGTGGAATAATGTTACTGATATACCCAATGTCATCAACACCAAATGCATCTTCTTTATAACCACCAGATTTCAGAGAAAGCTGACCAAAGTTGGAATTAGAGTTGGTAACTGAGAAATCACCACCAGATTCTGTTGTAAAGTGTTCCGAGAAACCAATTGCAAAGATAGACACCAACTGAATAATTGCGTTGTTAGATGCCTTAATATGGTAATTAGAATATTCTGGTTTATATTTTGCTTCAGAACTTGAGTGAATATTATCTACTGACGATGAATCATCATATGTACCATTAGACTCATTATATTTTACGAATGCATTATCATCAACCTGGAGACTGACACCCGTAAACTGGGCAACAACCATTGACTTGAATCCAGATGCCCTAGACCCATCGGCATGCATACCACACATACCATAAACTGATCTCAATGAACAGTTAAAGATATATGGAGAAGCACCAGATACTGTATCACTAGATAGTTCAATTGATACACCTGTTACTGATGGTAGTGCATTTGAAGGAACTGTCGATGTTTCATATGTGAAAGATGTTGTTTTACCTTCTCCATCTGTAGCAAGAATTTGAGTTGCAACAAATGTACCGTTATATGATTGATCAGTGACACCATTGGTTTGGAAGTAAGTGTCAACATTCAATCCCTTAATACCTTCACTCAGAGTGACAGTAACTATTGTAGATGCGGTTGAACCATCGCCTGCTCTAATACTACTTACACCTACAGTTCCACTAGTTGGACCAACAATACGATACTCATCAACCTTTGTTTGAATGTCTACACCAGCACTTGGATAGTCAGGATTGATTGCACGACCAGAAGATGGACCATATGCAATACCAATCTTTTCATAATACATGGTAAGGTCAGTTCTATTAGTAGAATAATTACTAATAAACTCATCATCAATTTCTACATTATTAACACCATCAGCATACTCAAAAGTAGTCAGTTTATGATGTGAAAAATTAGGAACAGACGTATTATCAGTATAATCTTTATATGCATTACCATTTGGATCAGCATCAAAGACAGTGAATTGGTTTAGATAACAACCACCAGTTATTCTAAAAACAGCAGATCTCTCAATATCATCATTCTCTGGATTTGGAACATACAGAGGACGGATTTTACACTTACGAAGATCCTGACCAACAATAGAAGTACCTCTAGGAACGATGACACCACCGTAGATACTATTCAATTTGTAAAGTTGGTTATTAGGACTATTTACATCAAAATTGGTGTATATATCAAACGGTTCAAATTCTGTACTTGTTTGACCATTTCGTAATTTATAATTATTTGACCCATCTGGTATCCATCCAGGTCTATTATCTACAAAGTGCTCACCAGGAGCCAACATAATAGTTGTCTTTTCAAATCTATCATTATCCAAACCTTTCTGGTAGGAGAATCTTGAAGATTCTACTAGAGCTCTTTGAATAGTTTTGAAAGGTCTGGCAAGAGAATTACCCTGGTTAGTAATACTATCAGTAGCATCTAAACTATTAGGGTCTACATAAAGGATATTTCCACGGACATTCTTGAGAAAGTTATCGAGACGCGATAATGGCATTTTACTTCAACCTGTGCACAAGTCTTCTTATACCTTATTTATTTCTTTTTTTATACAGTATTTTTACTAAGTAAATATTCCACTGTAGTTGCAACATCATTCATCGCTTCTCTCAAATCTGATCTCTGTCCTGATTCTTGCCAAACAATTTTGTTAGTGTTATTCTCAGTTAAAGTCCATCTCCATTGTTCCATGTCATAACAATACCAGAGATTAATTTTCATATTATTCTACCGGCAAAAGTTCGGGGTTTTCTAATTCTAACTCAAATAATAAAGGATGACATTCTTCAGCGATCAAATAGTATGATGCTTGATGTACATTATCTATAGTATATCCCGGTTGATTGTTTGCTTCATCAACAACTTCATAATCAAAATAATATTCTTCCTCACATTCATCAAAAGTAAATGGAATACCTTGTATAAAGTACATTAATACCAAAGTTGCCTTATCATTAAGCCAAACAAATTTAGAATCAATCTTATATTTCATTTACAACTCTCATACTTGAAAGTATATATAGACTCCTATCAAAAGAAGAACAACTTCAAATTTCAAGGGTCAATTGAACATCTTCTTCCCTATAGGTGGTAGGATTTAGATTGACATATTCAGAAAAACATATTTTCATCTCCTTGTAGGTTAGATCCGCATTGTTTGCCGCCTTGGGAAGATTCCATTTCGCAGAGAATAACATTTCCATAGACTGACGTGTTTTTGGTCTCATACTCATAACATGTGAGGATTTCTTGATAAAAATTAGAAGAATATTTATTCATACGGTTGTATATACTTAATAATTTTTTCTGGCAATACTGCTCTAATTACTTCTATAACATTCATGAACTCCTCTGAAGTTTCACAATTGACAGTATTACTATCACCCTCATTAGAATACAAAATGAAGGTACGTCTCATTAGATCAACAACGCAACTAACAATATACTCATCATCTTCACTCTCAACGAGGAAATCTTCTCTATCGTATTCCATAGATTTTGGTATGAACTCTCATACTATAGGTCTTGGGGAGTGTCCTGTCAAGAACCCTGTGACACTTACGAAAGTGTCAGGTTCGTCGATCCAATACCAGCTACTGTGAATGTCAGTGTAGTTCCAGTATGGGTGATCTCAACTGGTGTTACACCTGCTGCACTTATAAATCCATTAGCAGTAACAATACCAACATTTATATCAGGTGCTCCAATAATTCCTTGTGCATGAGATGAAATACCTGCATTGTTTGCGTAATTGGCAATACCGACAGAAATACCTATACCACTAAGTGTACTTCCATCACCAAAGGTACTATAAATCTCGTTAAAATTATCATTTGTCTTATCAAAAGATGATCTCAGAGGATCCCCTGCCCCATCATTAGGAGTTGAACCCAAATTAATTGTTTGTTTTGTCATGATTAGTGATCTCCGTAAGGTTATTTATTACCGACTATCTGCAGTAATGAATGTATTGTCTGCGGTAATTGTAGTATTATCTGCTGTATCACTATTGGTTGGAAGTTGAGGATCTATCGATTCAACTGTTGGTACTGCAACTTCAAGATCTCTTGGAAAATTATTTAAACCTGTAGATTCTTCAAGGTTTCTAGTCTTTACTCTTTCTGCAGACCATAATTTAAGTTGTGAAGCATGTTTTGTTATTTTTGTCGTATTGGCAGAAACAAAATATGGATTTATACTTGTTCTTAACGTATCAATATCATTCTGTATTGAAGTTTGAGATGCGGCAATACCACTACATACCTGTGCAGCATCTACAATCAACTTACCTGTACCCTTTACAATAAATGAAATTCCTGTTGATTCCAATTGACCGGTAAGAACATCCCACTCAACAGAACTTGTACTGAATCCAGTAGTCCAAGTACCGGTTTGAACACCATTAAAAAATGAAGAAATTCCACTGTAAAGACTATCTGGAGAAAAAACTAATCCAGAAGACACTTTACCTGGAATACTAATAGTAGTATTAGCAACCCCAGTAGGATCTACTGGATAATATACACCTAAAATATCACCTTCTGTATCGTCAAATCCTTCAACGTTCCAACTACCCTCATTATCAGTCACATAATATGTAACTCCAACATCTGTCTCCTCATACATAGAGTTTATAAAATAAATATTTTCTTTTCCTTGACCTGCATTACCCCCACTCAAAATGGGAAACTTCATATTATCAAGAGCATTGTCATTTGGAGCGGTTCTCTGTTCTAAATTAGGATATCTCTCTATTCTTACATAATCTCCTCTTATAACAGAGTATGCAACTGCAGGTGTTGTAGTTCCTCCACCAATACCTCCACCTTCAACCGCTTTAACCTCTCCATTACCAGAGTTTACATTATTATTAACATCATCTTTATCTGAATAAAGTCCACAGATAGGTGGAAATACACCAGCTTTAAAAGGACCTGCTGCTATATTTCCAAGTCCAATAAGTTGATTTTTCTTATTATTAATAATATCAATAGTTCCTTCAACATTACTAAGAACTTCTGCATCAAGTTCTTTTGATACTACCTGATACCTATCTACTACAGTAGATGCAATTCCAACAGGGTGGTTATATACATCATTCTCTGTAAGTCTATCATCTTTTTGTGTGGTAAGACCAACAGTAACGAATTTTCCAGTTGTGGATAATGTAGACATCTTATAAAACTACTATTTTGTTATTTAGATCTGTTTCCATTGATTTGGATGTGTAGAACCTTGATGATGATTGTAGTGTTCTTCTTTGAGAGTGATTCTTACGTCACCAGCAATTACAATTCTCTCCTCATTCCTTACTTTATCTTTCTTGGTAAAGTGAGATACATTACTTGGAAAAACAACTACTGTTCCTTCATGTGGAGTGATAGTATAATAATTACAATTATACCTATTAAATGAGAATAATATATTGTTGGTATGTGAAGTTTCAAAAAGACCTCCAACACTTTCATTCCTATTACTAGACTGTTGAAGACAGAACTTATCAGAGGTTGAATCGGTCTTCAGATAATAAACAAAGCTAAGGTTAGACTCATTATGAAAGTGGGACGGGATAGATGGAGTGTCATTATCTTTATGATAACCAACCCAGGACTTTATCACATGATAATTGAGTTTTGAATAATCAACATTGAGATGATAAAAATAATTATCAATTGATCTCTTCAGATCATCAAAGAATATATTGTATCGGTCATCCCGATGAAGAAAGATCTTTCCAGAATACTCTGGACTCTCATTCTTATATCCATTGAACCAATACTCTCTTATAGAGTCAATATTATCCTTTTTGAATTCTTTATGACAATCGATACTATCTTGATAAATTACCAGAGGGAATATCTCATGTACTTTGTTCATTAATCAGAGTTAACGATATATTCACTATTATCTCCTGGATAATCTGCTTCTGTCAACCCCTGATACTCAGGAATGTTAGGACTTACATCCTTTCTCTCACCATAAACAACGTAACTACAGTTAATGGAACCACCAGCATTGTTCTTGACAATAACCTTAGTTCCCCACTGAATATCTTCTACAAAGAGTTCTTGGAAGGATCCTCTAGGTGTGAGGACAACATCAATACTGTCAGGGTCAACCAAGTCTTTCCAATAATCTGGAAGATCAATTACATTACTACCATTCAATTTACCCCTAACATATACATCTGCCTTTGGTGTCTCAACACAAACATATCTCAGTCTATGTTCTTCTTTGGTTGGGTGTGGAATATCAAATGACTTTTTGGATTGTGCAATTGCTCTTGTTGTAGTCATGTATGTTTTAACATTACCAATACCAGAAAGAAGTGCTACGGACTTCATGTTGATAACACCATTCATGAGGGTAACCCCATTACATATAACATTATCATTACAAACAATACTACCATTCGCAATAATGTTTCCGTTTACAACAGTATTCAGAACTTCTAAAAATAAACCTGGAAGTGGTTGATATGCTTGTTTTTCAAGAACAACAATTTGTGGTGCAGGACCATATAAATGAAAGTGTGTATAATCAGTCGGATCTCTAAAGAAAAGAACTCCTACATCAAAGTTTGGAAATGATGTATCAACAGGAATGTCAGTATGCCAAACACCTTCTACTTCAGAAAGGTCATAACTGTATGCTAATTCATCTTTCTGAAGAGGTCCAGTAAATGTTGCATAATTTCTTAACTGAAATGGTCCAGGCATCACTCAACCTCCGTCACTAATTTAGGAATGTCCTTTCTTTCTGCAAATATATGATAATAACAATTGATAGGTAGTCCTGGTTTTGTTCCTACTACAATATGATTATCTTGAATTCTCTTTACAATTAACTCCTGGTGAGTTCCAACTGGAGTTAATGAAACAGTAATAGATCTTTCATCTACAAGGTTTCTCCAAACCTCTGGTAAAATAATAGTATCTTTATTCCTCAACTGACCTCTTACATACACAGAATGTTCTGGTCCTTCCAGACAAGCATAAACAAGCTGTTTATTAGGATCGTCTGGATGAGGTATCATAAAGTTCTTTGATCTTGCAAGAAGAACTTCAGTGTAGATAATCTTTGATTTAATTGTCCTAACAGTCAAAAGAGTATCAACCTTTAAGAAACTCTTGATCCTTGCAAAAGTTTTCACCATCAGAGCATAGAATGGGATGGGTTTCATCTCAATATTCTTATTCTGACCAATCATCACATTGGCAGTACCATTAGTGGGTCCTACAGGTAATCCATCTGCAACAGCAGTGATTGGATCAAATTGACCATTGGGATCACCATTAATAGTAGGACCCTCAACATACCCCGAACCACGAACCTCCAAAGGTCCACGCCCAAGAAGTTCAGGGTTTCCTAAACCAAGAAAAAATCTTTTTCCTACAAATAAATCAGGTACTTTCATTATGCTCTGTTTTTAATTTCGTTAGTTGATGGTACTCCTTTTGATCCATTAACTTCTGTGGGACCATCAGCACAGTCAATCATTCCACCATATATATTTAACACAGATTTACCAATAACTTCGACAGACTTCTCAGAGAAGATTTTTGTAGAAACCTTTGAGTTGATATCAATACTTTGTGCTTTACCAATGATCTTTTCATTGGCTTGCATTTCAATAGTACCATTATCATTACCATCAGCCGTAGCATAAATTCTTATGTTTCTGGCTCTGATTTCGACATTACCTTTAGGTGCATTAAGTTTAATGTCTCCACTTACAGCATCGATGAATACACCAGGTTCATCTTTTTCAGTACACTGATCACCAGCTTTTACCTGAAATGCACCAGGTGATCTACATATTGTACCATTTTTTCTATGTGGTCCACCTTTTTGTTCTAAAGTGATGTAATGGTCATCATTCCTACCACTTCTTAGAAGGACAGCAGACTGATTATTATCTGGCCAGATGTGTCCAAATTTTAGTTCTCCATGTTTATTACCATATCTAATAACATGATAATCTTTAATTTGTGCCATTAAAACTTACCTACACAATCTATAACAGAAATGATCTTATCTTGATAATCAGGATCTCTTTCTAAATCATTCTCACCTATCCTATCTATACAGAATTTTGGAATTAATATACTATTGAATCCCGATTGAGACTTAACTGTGATCTTAGGCATTTCAGTAAATCCTTCACCACCATTAGTAACTTTAACTCCTACAATCTTTCCAAAGTCACCAAGTTTAAATTCTACAGTTGCTCCCATTGATGGTTCAATAACAACTTCATCACTTTCTTTATAATTAATACCCGGACTTTCAATAATCACATCACAAAGGTAAAGAATAACTGGATAAGAACCAATTTCTAATGTTGGATATTCAGGAAGAGGTTTGACAATAGTAAGAGGGGGAGTTGTGAGTACACCTTCATTTACAATAACTGTTGGTATTCCACCAATAATTTTTTGACCATTATCAGTTTCCGTTTCAGTTCCTGGTGGAGTAGTAACTTCATCTCCAGGACTTACACCAATAGGATTCTCTGGTGGAATAGGAACTCTAATAGTCCCATCATCATTTGTGACATTAGTATCTTCTGGATTTGCCCAAACTCTACCATCACCACCAGTAGAACCGTTGGGAGATGGTAGATAATCTTTACCTGTTGCAGTTATCACAACACCTGTGATACCAATACTAGGATTACCATTGGGATCTGTAACTGGACCAAATTCAGGATAAACTATACCACCTTGTCCTACACCACAATCATCCGTAACTTTTGTATATGTACTTCCTACGACGTATCCATAACCCGAATTAACAATATCAGCTGCAAGAATTTCTCCAGTGTTACCTACAACTAAATTAACTGCTGCACCTACACCCGACCCAAAGATATCAAGAGTTGGTGGACCACAAACTCTCGGTCCAGTATTACAAGAAGAAGGATCAAACTGAGAATTAAAGTCTAAGTTGAAATCAAAATTATCAATATCTATAGCATTTGTAATTGCACCAGCAGTATTAGTGATATTATCAATCAAACTATCAAAATTACCAGTTAATCCACCATTTGCACCATCCCATATACTCCACTCATCAATACTAGAACACTCTGGTTTTTCTTCACAATTCAAGAATGAGAGAACATCTAAAATAATTTTAAGACCATCACTTGCAAGTCCAAGGGCACTGTCGGCAATACCACCGACACCATTAATAATAGATTGAATTGAACCAAATGCTTGACCAACAGCCCCATCAATAAGACCAGCAAGTTGACCAAGTAATCCACCTAAAAAATTATTAACAAGACACTCTGCCGTATTAACAACTCTATCAACCATTCCCTTAAGGAAACCAAGAGCTATATCAAAGAGTTTGTCTATGATCTTTTTAAAAAGACATGCAATAATATCACTAGCAGTTTCCATTCCCTCCTTCATTAGGGGTTGTTCATTGGGCATCAATAAATTATAAGTCTTCTTCGCTGCATTATTAACTTGTGCAATGACAAACTTTTCAATCTCAGTAAACAACCACTTGATAGCACCTGCAACTATCTTGGCACCCTCTATAATTTTAGCATCAATCCATTCTTGTGACTTTGCAATATCTTTATTGAGATTTAATCTAAAATCATATACAGATTTTTTTGCTTTTTCAACCTCTTGAATCGTATTCTTCAACTGTAACTGCATTGCACTCAAAGGAGACTTACAGTCAGGTGAAGGTGGAAGAGCTACTTTCCCTTTACCATCTCTTGCTGCTTGACCAGAACCCCAGTCAAACATGGTGTTGTCACCATTTACAGACTCAGTCCATAAGGTAGCTGTATTAAATGCAAGGTACTCATAATTCTCTGCAAATATGTTTCCATCAAGTACTCCTCTTAGTGCTAAAGGTGGAATAAACTCTCTATCATTTTGTGTGAATCCAGTTGTGGGAAAGAATGTGGGAGAATTTGCACTAACTTGGTTGAAATCATTGTAACCAAGTGTTCCCATAATAATAGGTTGTTGTCCATCCTCACCATCAAGATAGAAACCAAATACATATGTTCCCTGTGTCAAGTTGGCAGACTGATAAGATGCACCAGGACCACCACCTGCAGTCACAGGATACATTACAATTGCCCATGGTAAATCTTTATCTGGGATATCAGGATCTTCTGTTGATGCATCACTATTCCATGAGTCTAAATTAGAACCCATGATACGAACTTTATATCTCTCACCAAATCCCTTAGATTCTGTGTTTTCTTTTGCAGGAAAACCAGAAATATTTTCTTTCCAAACTTCTTCATTAGGAATCTGACCGATCCACCAATAGAATCCGTCTCTTCCTACAAAATTCTTGTTGTATAAAAGTTGATCTAACATTTAATCAATGTCCCCTAAACTGTCTCTAATAATGTCAAGACTTGATAGTGTTTGTTCTGAATCAATTTTGTGACACACATTTGCAACGACAAAGTTTCCAGAAAGTGTTTCACTACCACCAGAAACATCAGTATTTAAATTAACAAACGTACAATGTACCACATCACCAGCCCTGATACTAAAATCTGCAGGAATAATAATATTTATTTTGGTTCTAAACAATTCATTATATCTCATCACCGATTGAACCATTGATTCTGGAGATCTAGTCGTAAATGACGGATTTTCTCTATCATCTACCAATACATTACCATTAGGTAGAGTTCCAACATCAAGAACACTAAACATCAACCTGGATGGGGTTTCTGTAATTTCTTTCTGTGCTTGGTTAGTCCTTTCATTCAACAGTTTTACTTTCCCTTTCTTATCTTCATCGAAACTAAAGTTTGTAGGAGGTGGAGAGTACATTCTATAAACATCAAAGAATATAGTCTTGTTATTATAAACACCTAAAGACAAATCCTTTCCAATATCAGCTTGTTGTTGAGTAGAATAATCTAAAATATTCACTCTCTTACCACCAATACCACCAACTGGTTCTTTACCAGTATTATTATAGATAAAATCTCTACCTGGTTTTACGGCCTGAGCAGAAAGTGTATCAATTGATTTAAAGTAATACCTATCTCGGGTCTGGAAGAAAAAGAATCCTGCACTGACACCTTGTAGTGTTCCTTTCTTTGGATCATCAGATGCAGTACTTGATGATGAACACTTAGAGGCTAACCAAGTACAGGTATAAAGTGGTTTCTTTGTATTACCGATAAAATTATAATCATAACTACTTTGTTCAATATCACTATCAGTAACCTTCAAAATATTTTTAAGAATATCCTCAACATGACTACCTGGGTTACCATCATATCTCTTGGTAACTCTGGTCGTTTCATTAGTCCAATATTCTTTAGATACTAAATCCAGAATAAAAGTCTTCTTTGTAGTTGAAGTACTAACATCTCGGATAGTTTTAATATACATTGTATCTGAATCACCAATCTGAGAGGTGATAGTTCCCTCAGATTCACTAGACATATTATTACTATCAACTATTTCAAACTCAACCTTTTCACCACCAACTAATTCAAGACTGTCAACAATACCAGTGGTTTTAATTCTACTATTTCCTTCCTTCTCAAATCCTGTATCAATAAATGTAACAGTAGCAGTTACAGTATTTGAGAGGATACTTTCATAATAAAAAAAGTCTCCAATAGATCCACTAATGTCAACGGATTCACCATTAGAACCACTAATCTTAAATACCTTTATATCTCCAGGTCTGATAGACTCTTTATATGGTGGGTTCGACATTACGCCTCTTTATAATGTGTTGCAAGTATGTATCTATTTACATTTTCACCTCGACCTGTACCTATTATTACCCCTTCACCACCAGGTCCACCACCAGAAGGCATAGGAACTGGTGTAGGAACTTGAACCATTGCAACCTGTGTTCCAGATTTTTCATATGATGTTTGAGAACTTACATTTTGATCTTGATTAGATTTTGGTTGATTTGGTGACACTTTTAAAGGATGTTTTCTGACCCATTCACCCGGATCCACCTCAGCACCCTGAGGTCCAATCTCCCAATGTAAATGAGGTCCTTCAGATATACCAGTTCCACCATCAGTATTACCAATTTTTCCTAATACAGTCCCTTTTTTAAACTTAGTTCCAGGACTGAGTGTGGATGGTTCCATCATATGAGCAAACATATGAGTCTGACCATATACATCATCTTTCCATTCTACAAGGTTTCCATATCCTTTTACATTTGGCATGTTTCTTAGAATAACCCCTGGAAAGTATGCACGAATTGGTGTACCTTCTTCTGCAGGTATATCATATCCTTTATGATCTCTACCACTATTTTCCCTATACCCCATACCAGATATAATTGACAAATTTTGTTCATCAATATCACTTTGGGCAAATGGACTATACTCTGTACTTAATGAAGCACGTTTTTGTCCAGCATATGCAACAGAACCACTATCTCCTTTTAAACTACCTAGTTTAAGACCAGGTAATACCTTTGTTTGAGGTTTAACAATGGGTTCTTGAACTTCTGTACTAGTTTCTCGTCTTTCATCATCATCCGTGTAAAGAGGATCACCAGCCTGTCCAAAATTTTTACCATAAGACTTTGTCCGACCAGTTTCTAATCTATAAATTTGTTCCTCAATTTCAGAACCCATTCCACGAACATATCTATCAAACCAGTTTAGATTCTTAAGTTGTTCTTTTAATACTGTAATCTTTTCTTCCCTTGTTCCTGGTAGCTGATCAATCTTTCTTTCTTGCTTGTTTACAGTATCAGGAAAATATTTGGGAACAAGATATCCACCAGCAAAGGCAAGTGCTGCAGGTAAGGTAGCAATACAAATTGAAATCAAAGTTCCTATTAAGGGAGACAATAATGAAAGAATACTCCCCGCTATACCTATAACAGGTAAGAATGAAGCAACAAAAGTTACACCCAATGTTGCCAGAATTCCAAGGATAATTTTATCCATATGGTCTGTCAAAAATTGAATCAATCCATCTTTCTTCTCAGGATCTGTAAGATAATTGAGTATGGACATGATACCTGTTGCTAAAACAAGTCTTCCCCCCATACCAACAATATCCTTCAAGAAGTCTGGTGACTTAAATTTCATTGGTTTTGAAACTTTTGCAACCGTTTTCTTCTCTTCAGTTTTTTCTTCCCTCTTGTTTCTCTTTAATTTACTTTTTACCTTATCCTTTTGAATATTCTTTTCCTTTTCATCATCAACATCTTTCTTGGTGACTTTCTTTAAATCTTTAGTATTATCTACCAAAGACGTAAGAAGATCATCCATTTTTTTCATATCAAACTGTTCCTCAATCTTTGAAGGAGGTAAGAACTTAGAAGTTTCAAACTTCTTTCTATAAGTCTTGGGTCTTCTACTTCTAAATTGAGATACCTTTACTTTATTCTTATCAGTTGAACCAGGAAGTAACTTCTCTGATGATATTTTCTTATTCTCTTTCTTTGCATCATCACCCGTCTTTACTAATGCACTTGTTATTTTTTTTGAAGGTATTGGAAGTGCCATAGTTTATCCCGCTACTACCCCATAAACTGATTTAGCACCAAGTATACTTGTATTTGTTGGATCAGATGCAGAGAATGCAACTATTCTACTTTGACTGGCACCAGCTGTACTAGTATTAACACTTGGAGTTTTACCACCACCAAGTCCACCAATGACGGATACTGATGTAGCTGATAGTGGTGGTTTAATATCTTGTCGAACATTAGCACCACTAAACCAATTATCAGGAATTATTTTAAGAGGATCCCACCACTGATTTGTATCCATCTCGTTGGTATTATCTGATGGTTGAAGAGGTAATACAGAAGATGGTTGTTTAAATTCAGACATTTTAGACCTTTGTTGTTGATACATTTGTCTAATCTGTTCCGCACTCTTCCCACCTTGACCATAGTAACTGGTGTTAGTTCCAACCCTACCCTGCTTATCAGGACCAATAAGATTGGGGAAAGAAGCAAAAACAGGTGCCAACTTATCAATAGTCTCATCCGACATTGTAGGAGAGTTGATTTCTTCCATTGTCACTCCTGCCTGTTTCATCACATAACCATGTAGGAACAATTTATCCTGATTTTCAGGAGTAAACTTATCTACAGCAGGGTCAAGACCAGCAACAGTTGCATAAGCTTCTGGTTTAATCATCTGATACTTACCAACAGCAGCAGATTGTTTACGACCACCGTCAAACTTACCTCTACCTTCTGCTAAGAATTTTTTCTGTAACTCTACAACTTCATTAATAGTGTATCTACTCAGGTCTCCCCCATATTCAGATCCACCAAACCAGGTATTATAACCCGCATCCCCTGAGGTTCCTTCTGCAAAGGCCACAGTCTCTGCAAATGCTTTTTGTTGTGGACTGAGACCACCTCTTCCCATACCTCCACCACCACCAATAGATGGTTCTTCACCCATCAATGTTTCTTGTGGTTTTACTCCAGGATCGGAAGGTCTTCCTTTACCATGAGTTCCTAATCCAAACCCACCATCTTGACCAGTTCCAGTATTTGCAAAAGATTTTGATGATGTTTCTTCTTTACCTCCAAACCCTCCACCCAAGAAATTATCATCCACTAGTGGAACTCTACCCAAGGACACTTTGTCTTTAATGATAGATTCATTAATTAGTGGTACTTCTGGTGCAGTTATAGTTTTTATCTTATCACCAATTAGTGGTATATTTTTTAATTTTTCTAACTGTGTATTAATACCAGCTGTAAAATCTTTTATAAGTGTATTCAAACCACTAATTTTACCATTCAAAGGTTTGATCATTTTATCAATAACAAAATTCTCTACACTCTTTTCAAGTTTTTCAATTTGTTTATTGATAAATTCAGAAATTCCATTAACATACTTTGCAGGATTTTCAAGGAATTTTATCAATTCCATAATAAATGTTGCAAAACCAAGTCTTTTAAAGAAATCAAAGAAACCACCCAAAATATCGGTGATTGGTTTTGTAGTTTTCTTTATCGCACCTACAGCACCAACAAGTAAGTTTCTTCTTTCTGCTTTATTTTCTCTTTCTTGATTTGCAGCTATTTCTGTATCAATTCTCTCTCGGTCATCCTGTTTTGTTTCTATAGCATCTTTCTTCTGAATGTTCTCAGTAGTTTGTTGAACATTATTAGAAACAATATTGAGTTTAGAAGCAATTAATGCAAGAGTCTTATCAACACTTTGTCTTTCAGGTTTGATATCCTCTTCTACCTCTTCTGGAAGTAAAGGTATGGGTGTTACAACCCTGGCAGCAGAACTAGGTTCCTTCTTTTTTGCTACAAATGTATCTGCCTTTATCTTCTGATTCTTTACTGTAAACTTACCAGTCTTTCCTTTGATTCTCTTAAACTCATCAGTAAGGAGTTCGGAACTACCACTATCAACCTGACCACCCATTCGGTCAGTAATCATCTTCTCTTTCAGAAGAGATTTGTAGTCACTATAATCTAATCCGGTAGGATCATCAATACCAAGGAGTTCTAATATCTTTGGGTCAATATCTTCATCTATAAGTTTTTCTTCTGCCTGGTCTACTCTCTTAGGAATAACTGTTAGTGCAGAGGATTTCTTATAGGCCTTTCT
>Ga0209404_10000497_pt1 | contig 30514 bp, 24 predicted proteins | sample TroAtlMetagenome_2_FD_187447 | JGI IMG/M metagenome (GOLD analysis project Ga0209404, IMG submission 187447) | Marine eukaryotic phytoplankton communities from Atlantic Ocean - Tropical Atlantic ANT8 Metagenome (SPAdes) (version 2) | ecosystem: Environmental > Aquatic > Marine > Oceanic...
GAAGCCCAAAGCTCAGCTTCATCTGGCCAAGGATCTCCGGCTCAAGGAAGTTCGGAACAAGCTGCAGCTTCATTATCAGAAGCAGCTGCAGCAGTCGCTCTTGCCCAAGCTGGTCTTGGTGAAGGTGAAGGTCAAGGTCAAGGTCAAGGTGAAGGTCAAGGTGAAGGTCAAGGTGAAGGTGAAGGTGAAGGTCAAGGTGAAGGTCAAGGTGAAGGTCAAGGTCAAGGTCAAGGCCAAGGCCAAGGTCAAGGTCAAGGTCAAGGTCAAGGTCAAGGTCAACCACCTGAACAAGGAAATGGAGATCAAGGGAATTACGCAGGAAAAGGCGGGGCTAAAGGCCCTAAGAGAGATGAAAGAGGTTCCAGTAAATTTATAGGCTTACCAAAACGTGAAAGAGGGACATTAAATCAGTCAACCTCTGAGGGTTTTCCTGCAGAATACGGTTCTTTAATCGAGCAATACCTTAAAAATCTTTCAGATAAAGCCACTGACAAATAATCAAATAAGCGTAAAAAAATCAAATGCATTTAAGCTTAATAAGATTAAACCAAACCACAATTATTGCATTGTGGATAATCTTGCTTTCATTTCATTACGGTTTCGGAGCTCCCACTAAAGGTCGCCTTGAAGACCCCGTTAAAGTTAATGCCAAAACGGAAGCCGTAATAAATTCTGCCCTATCATATCTAGCCTCAAAACAATCTCCAACTGGAGCATGGTCAGGTGAAACAGGTGAAGAAGCCAGATATCCGATAGCTATGACGGCATATACTTTGTTGACTTTCCAAACTGCAGGCAACCTTCCTAATGAGGGGCCTTATGGAAAAAATGTGGATCAAGCTGTAAAATACCTCCTCTCACAAGTAAACGATCAAGGCCTTATAGGTGACGAGAATAGTGGCCAATACATGTATTTCCATGGCATCGCTAGTATAGCTCTTGCTGAACTCTATGGGCAAACTCAGGACGACAACTTGAAAATTAAGTTAGAAAAAATGATCAAGGTTATAGTAAGCAGCCAAAACCCTCAAGGAGGATGGCGTTATCAGCCCATAGCTAGAGATGCCGATATTTCTGTAACTGTATTAGCCGTTGTTGCATTAAGAGCTGCTAAGAATGGCGGCCTATCAGTACCTCAGAAAACAATCAATGATGCGGTGAATTATGTCCGAAAATGTTTCAATGAAAGAGACGGAGGCTTTGGCTACCAACCCAGTCAAGGTTCAGGATTTGCAAGAACAGCCGCCGCTATATATTCCCTTCAGGTCTGCGGTGAATATGACGATCCAATGGTGAAGTCTGGCTCTGATTATTTGAACAAAAAATTTAAACCCGGCGACCGGTGGTTTACTTATGGAAATTTTTATGCTGCCCCTGCTCAATATATGATCGGTGGAAAGGTTTGGGCTGATTGGTACTCCACTTTAAGCAAAGCCCTTTTGGAAAGAGTAAAAACTAATGATGATGGTCATAAATTCTGGAACCGCGAACTTGACGGAAGCAGCCCTGGGCCAATTTACTCAACTGCAGTATACACAATGATATTAGCAATGCCTTATCATTACGTACCCCTTTACCAAAGATAAAAAACAAAATGTCAAAAAAGAAACTCAAATCAAATATATATGGAGTGAGTTTGTTTCTAATTTTCTTAACGCTTCAAAGTTATGCGGAATTTAGGGTAGATATTGGAAACAAAGACGTATCCTCTTGGTGGGGAGGACATGTAATTCTTAAAGATAATAAACTCTTTAAAATCAAGAATCATGAAGGCAAGCCTTTAGAGGATATTTCTGAAACTGTCAATTTAGATGATGTTGGTAAAATAATTTTCTATGCGCCTCCTTCATCTCCATCATCAAAAACTTATGAAGACGGACCACTCCCCTCTCCATGGAATGATTCTATAGTAGGAAACCTGCCTAGAGGCGGTTCTGTAACTGTGAAGAAAGGCAGTGTCCTTGTTGAAACATCATCACCTGATCGCAATGCAGAATTCTCATCATTTTATACAGCCTACCGTCCATTACCTAAGGTTGACGCACATATAACTACAAGAATTTCAAGAATTGATACTTATGAGCAAGAAACTAAAAGCGGCATAATGATTAGGAGTAACATTGAACCTGAATCGGAAAACATCTTTTTAGCACTATCTCATCGGCGTCCCGCCTCAATTCATTACACGAAAAATGGTACTACCGTTAGTAAATCTGATCCAAGAAACAACTCCAGACCAGGTCACTGGATAAGGCTAATCAGGCAACAAGGAAAAATCACAGGGTATGTTTCACCAGATGGAAATTTTTGGAGAGAGTTAATGTCTTTTCCTGATAACATGGGAGATTCGGCCATTGCATGCATAGTCGGCCAAGGCAGAAAACCTAGACGAAAATGGGCGACTGTATTCGATCATTTATCGATTGGAACCATCACAGAATTAGGTCCCCAAAAAATTATGGAACCTAAAATAGCTTTAATTGATGGAACCATTTTTCATTCACCAATAGAATCGGCCACCAAATCTATCATTAAATTAGGAGGACAAAACAAAGGTAAGGTTATCCCGGCACTAACTATTTCGAGAATTGAATTTAATCACCCTATCGATGGAAAATTTGATAAGTTTTTAGATGGGCAAAGACGCGGTGTCCTTTTATCAAGTGGAGATTTTTTTGAATGTAATCTGACCTCCATTTTAAGAAACCAAAATGGAATAGAGCTTAATTGTAATTCATCTCTATTTGGCAATAAAACTTTTGATCTAAGTGGAGCTGTCGACGCAATGGTATTTAGGTCAGCAGGAAAAAAAGCTCCTCCAGGACAAAAATTCACGATTATCACATGGCAAGGAGGAAGAATTTATGGCAATAATCTAAGACTTAACCAAAGTGGCATTCTAATAGATACCATCCGCCTAAGAACGCAAAACATCCCCTTAAATCAGATAAAAAGCATCACTAAAAACGTTCAAATTTAAATGGTTTTATAATTTTTTCCTTGATTGCTTGCATCATTATCAATTCCTGCAATAAATCATCGAGTCAGATAAAATTATATAGTTAATAGAATAATATGAAAGCAATCCTAGCCCTTGAAGACGGTCGCCATTTTTTAGGTGAATCATTTGGGGCAAATGGTGAACAAACTGGTGAAATCTGCTTCAACACTTCTATGACCGGATATCAGGAAATTTTGACTGATCCCTCATATAGAGGTCAAATCGTCACAATGACTTATCCGCACATTGGCAATTATGGAGTCAACAGTAAAGACACGGAAAGTCATTGCCCGCACGTTAGAGGATTTGTGATAGAAGAGCTCTGTGACGTTCCCAGTAACTGGAGATCTGAATCGTCACTGCACACTTACTTGGAAGAAAACAACATTATCGGAATCCAAGGAATAGATACTCGTGCCCTTACTAAACATTTAAGAGAAAAAGGAGCCATGCGAGCCTATTTAGGTACTGGAGACATAAGTCCGGAAGAAGCTATTAAGAAAGCATCATCATCAGAAAGCATGGAAGGTTCAGACTTTGTTCGTGAAGTAACTACCAAAGAATCCTATCAGTGGGATCCTGATGGTTCTGAAAGCAGGGAATGGGTCTTAGCAAATCCAACCACTGAGCCAGATGAAGTTGAAGGTAAGAATCATTATTTATCACTACCAGAAATAAAGTATCGGATAGTAGCTTATGATTTTGGTATTAAAAAGAACATTCTACGTTGTCTACGTAGAGAAGGTTTTTCAGTTAACGTTGTAAATGCTCGAACAAAAGCTGAGGATGTTCTTTCTATGAAACCAGATGGTATATTTTTATCAAATGGTCCAGGTGACCCTGAGGCTTTGGGTGACATCCACAAAGAAATTAACTCACTACTTGGGAAGGCTCCAGTATTTGGTATTTGCCTAGGACATCAAGTTCTAGCTCACGCGTTAGGAGGAAAGACATTTAAACTAAAATTTGGTCATAGAGGTGGAAATCAACCAGTTAAGGATCTAAGGACAGGATCAGTCGCTATTACATCACAAAACCATGGTTTTGCAGTAGACCCAGACTCACTTCCATCAAACACAGAAGTGACTCATGTTAATTTAAATGACAATACAGTTGAAGGGCTTCGTAGCACTGAGCATCCCACTTTTTGTGTTCAATATCACCCTGAGGCATCCCCCGGCCCAAATGATGCTAAATATTTTTTCTCGGAGTTTGCTGAATTAATAGATGAATCCAAAAGCTCTTCTAACACTTAATAATAATCTAACTTTTTATTTAAAAACATTTTTCCTGAATTTTAGATTTAACACTAATAACAAGATTATCTAATTAGATTAAATTTTATGGCTAATACAATCATTGTCGGTGCCCAATGGGGTGATGAAGGAAAAGGTAAAATCGTAGACTTTCTTACTGAAAAGACCGATATTGTTGTACGTGCCCAAGGTGGCAACAATGCAGGACACACAGTAATTCACGATGGTAAAAAATATGTCCTTCATCTAATACCATCGGGAATTTTATGGCCTGAAAAAAATTGTGTTATTGGCAATGGTGTAGTCATTGATCCAGTCTCCTTACTTGAAGAATTTGATAAGCTCGAAGGTCAGGGAGTTGCAATAAGCCCAGACAATCTAGTAATAAGTAATAGAGCTCACTTAACTCTTCCTTATCATAGAATTTTAGATTCTTTTAGAGAATCTGGATTAGGAGGTAAAAAAATCGGAACGACAGGCCGGGGCATTGGACCAACTTATGTTGATAAGTCAGAAAGATCAGGCATAAGGATGTCCGACCTTTTCAACCAAGAAAAATTGGTAACCAAAATCAAATCTAAAGTCGAAAAAGCAAACTCATTATTAGAAGGCAGCGATATCGATCCACTTATTGCGGATCAAATTATTGAACAGTTAAATAGCGCTGCTTCAAGGCTCAAACCTTTTATTTGCGAAACTACAACTTATTTGCATGAACGGCTAGCTGAAGGAAAATCCCTCCTTTTTGAAGGCGCACAAGGCACATACCTTGATATCGATCATGGCACTTATCCATTTGTGACTTCATCTAACACCACTGCTGGTGGAGCCTGCACGGGTTCAGGAGTATCTCCAAGAAAAATTGATAATGTAACTTGCGTTGCTAAGGCCTACACAACAAGGGTTGGGTCTGGTCCTTTTATAACAGAAAACCAAGATTTCTCAGACCGTATGCATGGAATGGGTCGTGAATTTGGTGCGACGACTGGTAGAAAGAGAAGATGCGGTTGGTTTGATGCTGTACTTGTTAGACATGCTTGCAGATTAAATGGCGCAGACCAGTTAGCAGTCACAAATGTTGATGGTCTAGATGGAATAGAAAGCATTAAAATATGTACTTCTTATGAACTCAGAGGCGAGACAATAACAACACCTCCTGCCAATTCAGAAGATTGGGAAGAGTGCACGCCAAATTACGAAGAATTACCAGGTTGGGGTGATGAGATTACCGCAGGTGCACCATCAATAGATTCTCTCCCAAAAAATGCTAACAATTATCTTGATCGACTATCTGAACTCTGTGAAACCCCTGTAAAAATAATAGGTGTAGGGCCAGATAGGAAAGAAACTCTATTCAGAGACTAGATAGAAGTTTTATTTTCATTAGTTGAATTGGTTTGATTCCAAACCGACCTTATTGGAATTAGCAAATAGCTAAATCCTACCTACAATGTCTTCAGAAAACGACAATACCCCTAAACACATTGCTATAATAATGGATGGTAATGGCCGATGGGCTAAATCTAGAAACTTACCTAGATGGAAAGGGCATGAAGCAGGAGCAGAGTCAGTTCGAGAGGTAATTGACGCATGCATTGAAGCAAATGTTCAATATTTAACACTTTATGCGTTCTCTACAGAAAATTGGAATAGACCAAAGCCAGAGGTCACCGCACTAATGAAACTACTAGAGAAATTTCTAACAAGCCATACTTCTGACCTACAAAAAAACAACGTAAAGCTCCAAGCGATAGGTAGACTTAATGACCTTACCGAAGGCCCCATGAATGCACTATCCAAAACGATTAGTGAAACAAGAAATAACACAAAATTAAATCTAATCCTAGCCTTAAGTTATGGAGCTAGAGAAGAGATTGTAGATGCTGTTAATAATATAATAAAGTTAACAAAGGAAGGTAATTTGGATGATTCCAAGTTAACTACCAGCTCATTTGAAAAACACCTTTACACAAAAAATATACCTGATCCAGATCTACTTATTAGGACTTCAGGTGAAATGAGAATTTCAAATTTTCTTCTTTGGCAAATCAGCTATTCGGAAATTTTTATAAGTAATAAACTTTGGCCTGACTTTAATAAAGATGATTTATTTAAAGCTATTGATAGCTTCGCTCAACGTGACAGACGATACGGTGAAGTTTAATTTTCTTAATCGAGTAAATATTACTTAGGTTAATTGTTAGTTATTACTCTTCGTGTTAATATTAACGATGAAATTTATAATTTTAGCGTTTTTGTATCTATCAATTCCCTTCTCTATAGCTCAATCAGAAAAGGAAACTAAGAAAACAATTAAAGAACTTGATGACTACTGGAACGAAGTATCAAGATCGGTACGTGAGGGTGATTTTAAAGGTTATAAAAAAACTTGCCACCAAGAAGGTGTTTTAGTTACAGGAATTAATAATTCAAGTTATCCTTTATCAGATGCACTAGCTCGTTGGAAAAAAGACTTTACTGCTACAAAAAATGGAGAAACTAAAGCGAACGTAGAGTTTAGATTTTCACAAAGAATCATTAATGCGAACACGGCACACGAAACAGGTATATTTCTATACTCAACTGGTAAATCTAAAGAAAATATAAAAAAGGAATATATCCACTTTCAAGCACTACTGGTTAAGAAGCAGTCTGATTGGAAAATTTTGATGGAATATCAAAAATCTAAAGCTAGTGAATTGGAGTGGAAGGAGTTAAAAGTGCAAAAGTAAAAGAAATTAAATAACACTTTCACTTTAAATGTTTCAAAAAATCATTGGTGATATGGTGCATATGGAACAAATTATGCTCAATATAAGAGAACACCCTCTCTCTCATGAGTAAAAATGACACAAAGACCATCATGGTTGTAGATCCTGATGAAGATTTTCTTAGTTGGGCGGACAAGCATTTGCGTACCCCTAACACTGATGTCATTTGCATTAATAATTCTGAAGTCGCATTAGACAAATACCTAGAAAAAAATCCAGACCTTCTAATTACTGAACTTTTTGTAAAGCCACTCCAAGGAATGGATCTTATAAAAAAAGTTCGATTAAATGATCCTAATGCACAAGTTATTCTAACAACAGCCTTTCCTCCATCGAGCGCAGTCATTGAAGCAATGAGACTAGGAGCATATGATGTCCTAAGAAAAGAATCATTACCTTATGATCTAAGACCAGTAGTAGAAGAAGCACTTAAGGCCGGAGAAGAAATTAAATCCACTTCTAAAAATGCTGCAGAACCAACTAAGGTAGACGGTGCTGATGAAACGATAATTGGCAGATCTTCGGCTATGCAAAGCGTTTTCAAAATGGTTGGAAGAGCATCTAGAGGTGATGCCCCTGTCTTGATAACCGGTGAAAGCGGCGCAGGAAAAGAGATCGTTGCAGGCGCAATTCATAAATTTAGCAAAAGATCTGGCAGTGAATTCGTCACTATTAACTGCGCGGCCATACCAGAAAATTTGCTTGAATCTGAACTTTTTGGGCATGAAAAAGGTGCCTTCACTGGGGCTCATTCTTTGCGCAAAGGAAGGTTCGAGCAATGCGACGGCGGCACACTTTTTTTAGATGAAATAGGTGACATGCCTATTCATACACAAAGTAAAATTTTACGTACGCTTCAATCTGGAGAATTTTCACGAGTAGGAGGAAACGAGAACTTAACAGCTGATGTTAGAATTTTAGCCGCAACTAATAAGGATCTCGAATTTTGTGTTAAGAATGGAGAATTTAGAGAAGATCTATTCTACAGACTCAATGTAGTTAGGGTACACATACCTCCTCTGAGACAAAGAATTGAAGACATTAAGTTACTTGCGGAATTTTTTCTTAAACGTAATGCTGAACAAAAAAAAGCACCTAAGCTACGATTGTCTTCAGAATCAATTGAGCTTCTTGAAGCCTATAATTGGCCAGGAAATGTTCGAGAATTAGAAAACACTCTCTATAGAGCCAGCCTACTTTCAACGGCAGATGTACTTTTACCTAAGGACATTCCTCTAGGAAACCTTGATTCCGACAATATTTCAACTTCACAGAATCTCAAATCCACCATTGAAGAAGCCATTAACACGCTAAAAAAAGCGTCAGGTGAAAAACCTTTGATTCCTTGGCTCGAAATAGTATTCGCAAAATCGAGTTTTCTAGATCATGAAAAAGATCTAGATCTGACTGCTAAATTTCTAGGAATAAGTGCTACAAGACTAAAAGAACTACTTGAAAATTAGTTACTAGAGTTGGAACCTGCGAGAAAGCGTACTAGATTTGTAGCCCGATTTGTCGGAAAAACAAAAAGCCAATTCGGCATCAATATTAATAAAGCACACCTCTGCATCCAGAATTTTCAAGGATAAGTTAAAGCAGATTGGTGATGGAATCGTTGTGTTTGATCATATCACTACGTCTGCTCATTCTTTTATTTGTTCACTAGTTGCAGAGCACTTTTTAAAGCTTACCAACCATAGAGTATGGATTGTCACAGAAAGCCTAAAGTCTCAAGAAGCCATTACAGAAGGTATCGAATTATGGTCTCAAGGGGCAAGTTTCTTTCCAGACCTTGAATCAGTAAGCTCCCCTGATTCATTGCCCGATCAGGAACGTTATGCTGAACGTATGTCTGTCCTCAAGGCTATCAATGATTCTAATCCGCTGGCAAACATAGTAGTTGCTTTAAAACAAAGCCTCAAAGAGAACGTCACCACTGCTGAATCAATTGATTCAAGTAAAATCCCTATCCATAAAGGCCAACTAATTGCAATGGATTCATTAATAATAAATTTAGAAAAGATTAATTATGAACAGGAATCTATTGTAACAGAAAGAGGGCAATTTGCCGTAAGAGGTGGAATTATTGATATTTACCCCATCCAATCGCCTTATCCCTTTAGGGTAGAATTTTTTGGAGATGAAATAGACTCTATTAGAGAATTCGAGATTGATTCACAAACCTCAATTAATGTTGTTGATTCATGTCAGGTCCTTTCAGGCGTCCAAGGACAAGGATTGTGTCAACTTAAAGACTATATAAATAATTCTGACCTTGTCATAAAAGTAGGTGAAAATGATGGAACTGCATCAGTAGTAATTACAGAGGGTTCTTCCGACCTTAATACAGAAGAGGACTTCTCAACTGCATGTTTCGAATCTCCTTTTGGATCTTTCGATGCTGGAGAATTCATACTTCAACAGGTGAGATTTAAAAACTTTAAGGATACACTTAGCAAATGGCACCAAGAAAACTGGAAAGCCAAGATATTCTTCAAGAATGAGGGCGAGATAGAAAGATTTAATGAACTAGCCAAGGATATGGAAGCTTTACCAAAGAATGGCTTTCCAGAGACTGGGATAGGAAGCATTTCTCATGGTTTTACAATACCAGCATCAAAATTAGCTGTTCTTGCATCCTCCGAAATTTTTGGAAGGTATGAAACCACTAAATCACGAAGATTATTTAATCGTGAAAAAAGAGATCTTAACAAGAGAAGATCTGATGATTTCAGGGAATTAAATTTAGGTGACCGTGTAGTACACATGGATCAAGGAATTGGAATCTTCAGAGGATTAATTGAGATAGATACGGAAGGAGAGTCAACTCAGGAAGTACTAGTCATAGAATATGAGGACCAAGCAAAATTATACGTTCCTCTTGAACAAGCTCACCTCATATCAAGATATATTGGTTCTGGGAACAAAGCTCCTCCAATAGACAGACTCGGAGGCAAACGATGGATCAGCCGGAAGGCTAAAGTCGAGAAATCCATAATGGATTACGCTTCTCAACTCATTAAAACTCACGCAGAAAGAAACACATTCAAAAGTTACAAGCATTATCCAGACACTAAATGGCAACTGGAATTTGAGAATAGCTTTGCTTACCGAGAAACGCCTGATCAGATCTCAGCTATCTCTCAGACCAAAAATGATATGGAAAATGACAAACCCATGGATAGACTTATTTGTGGAGATGTTGGCTTTGGAAAGACTGAAGTAGCTATTAGGGCTATTTTTAAAGCCGTTATGAGTGAAAAACAAGTTGCTCTTCTCTGCCCAACAACTGTTCTTGCTCAACAACATTACGAAACTTTAAAATCAAGACTGTCTGAGTACCCAATCCAAGTTGATTTACTATCTAGGTTTAAAACCCAGTCCGAACAAAAAAAAACCATCAAAAACATAAGTAACGGCAGCGCAGATATTGTTGTTGGGACGCATAGACTCGTTTCAAAAGACGTTAATTTTAAAAACATTGGTTTAGCCATCATTGACGAGGAACAAAGATTTGGCGTGAAACATAAAGAACGTTTTAAAGAAATGTTTCATCTTATAGATGTTCTAACTCTATCTGCGACACCTATCCCAAGAACTCTTTACCTTTCACTGATGGGGGTCAAAGACATGTCAACTATTGACACCCCTCCACCAGGTCGATCACCTGTAGAAACAACCATTTGTCAATATGATGAAAGAATCATTTCTCGGGCAATCAAAAGAGAATTAAAAAGAGGAGGGCAAGTATTCTTTCTTCATAATCGAGTAAAGACAATCAATCGAACAAAAAAACTCCTACAAGAACTTGTACCAAAAGCAAATATCGAAATCGGTCACGGGCAAATGGATGAGTCTATTCTAGAAGATATCATGCACCGTTTCATTGATAAAAAAATTGATGTCTTGGTTTGTACAACAATCATTGAAAGTGGCATTGATATACCAAACGCGAATACGATCATAATAGACAGAGCTGACAGATTCGGGTTAGCTGACCTTTATCAGTTAAGGGGTAGAGTAGGAAGATCTGGTAGAAAAGCATATGCATTACTCATGCTTCCAAACTCTCTAATATCGACGGGTGATGCAAGAAAAAGAATCAATGCCATTCGTCAGTACACAGAACTCGGATCAGGTTTTAAAATCGCTATGAGAGACCTCGAAATAAGAGGAGCCGGAAACCTTCTCGGCACTCAACAATCTGGACACATCAGCGCAATTGGATTTGAGTTATATTGCAAGCTACTCAAGCAGTCTGTAGAAAGGCTAAATGGGAACACCGATGCCACAAGATCAGATTGCTCACTTTACCTCGATTTCATAAACACCAATGAAGCTGATCACTTTCAATCAAACGACAGGTCTCTTCCTGCATTTATTCCCTCTTCATATTTAGAAGAAACTAAAATTAGAATTGCTGCTTACAGACAAATTTCAGAGCTCGTAACAATCAAGGAAATGAAAGGTCTTATAAGAGAATGGCATGACCGATTTGGCAAAATTCCGAACGAGGTAAAAAACCTAATGCTATGCACAGAGCTCAAAATCAGAGCTTCATCGAAAAGAATTCATTCAATTGAAATAGAAGGTTCGAAATTAATGATGAAGCGAAATGATGAATTTATATTAATAGAGGGTAAATTCCCGCGTATTAATGCAAATAAAAATGAAGAACGTTTAAAAAAAGCAGTGGATTTACTCAAGAAATTTTGAATATTAGTTATCTTAATTCTGTCTTATCATTGCTATTTAATAATATACTTATTTTACCAAAATTACTCTCTCTGATGCTCCGTTCATCCGTTTCATTTTTAATTCTTTTCATATTCTTAAGTCTACAAACTTTTGCTGAGAAAAAATCTTTTAATTCTCTCGTCGCCGTAGTTAATGGCCAAGCGATAACTGAATCAGAAGTTCAAGAAGTAACTACTGCTACCAGAAACATTATCATGCTGAGTCAGCCTGCTGGCTCAGAGAGAGACAAACGTTTAAAATCACTTCGACAAACTGCTCTAAGCAGCCTCATTGAGCGTGAGTTAATTCTGTCTGAATTCATTAAAATGGGAGGTAGGATTAAAGATGAAATTGTCGATCAGGACATACAAAGAATTATAGACGGCGAACCTTTTAACGGTGACCGAAACAAATTTCTTACTGAGCTCAGAAAAGCCGGAAGCACCATAAAGCGATATAAAGATCAGAGAAAAAAGATTCTTAGTGTAGAGATAATGAAATCGAGCAAGGCAAAAGGAATCAAGGTAGTAACACCGCAGAAAATGCAAGAAACATACAGTAAGAATAAAGACCGATTCAGGGAAGAGAGTTTTGCTAGAATTAGAACACTTACAATTCGAAAAGATTCTAATGATCCCAGTAAAAGCACTAAGGATCAAAGAATATTAATTGATTCAATTCGCAAAAAATTACAAAATGGTGAAGATTTTTCAGAACTAGCAAAACAATATTCAGAGGACAGTGTCGCTGAAAAAGGAGGTGATCGAGGAGTACTTGGAGAAAACAGCATCGAACTTCGTAGAGACCTGAAAGCTGCAGCCTTTAGTCTAAAATCCAATCAAGTCAGTGAGGTTCTTGAAGATAATTATGCGTTTTATTTAATTAAAGCAGAAGACAAAAAACCCGGTAAGCTCAAAACTCTCAAAAATGTCGAAGTTAAGGAAGAAATCAACAACCTCGCTTTGCTAGACTTGCGCCGTTCAGCTTACGAAAGATGGATGACTAAACTTAAAAAAACTGCATCAATCCGCCGCTTTGATAATAATGGTAAGCTCATTACTAATTCCACTTTATCTGAATAATAAATTATTTCTTTATACTATCGACAATAACGTTGAAATGTAATTAAAGGTACTACAGGACAAGTACCAACATTTGTATTAAAGTTATTCGGTTCAGTTAAAATGGATAACGAAAAACAATTTTACTCTCTGTCAAACAAAGCAATCATTGAAGAATGGTTAGATAAAGATGCCCCTTTATTACCTGTACTTCACGCATTCCACGACAGAGATAATTATCTTTCAGATGATGCCATTAAATTTATTAGCAAAGAATTAAAAATTCCAATAGCAGAGCTATATGCGACCATAACTTTCTACCATCATTTCTCGAGAGAAGAAAAAGGAAAACAAAATCCCAGAGTATGTACTGGTAATGTCTGCTGTTTAAATGGAGGCAATGAATTACTTGAGGAATTAAGCAAAGATGGCGCAACCGCAATGCCTTGCGCAGGGAGATGCGATGAGATGGTGCCTGTAATTATAGGTGATGATGTTTTTGTAGGAAAAAACTCAACGACTCTAAAAAATATACCCACGCCTATACCTCAACCTAATCCTGGAAAATATGAGGAGTGTATTTTCCGTCATATAAGAAATGAAAATAGATGTAATATAGATGGTTATGAAAAGACCCATGGATATGCAGCCCTTAAAACCATTTTCCAAAAAAAACCTTCCGAAGTTATTGAAATAATCACTGAATCCAAACTTGCTGGCCGAGGCGGTGCTGGATTCCCAACAGGATTAAAATGGAATTCTGTGGCATCTGCGCCAGGCAACCCTAAAACAATAGTATGTAATGCTGATGAAGGTGAACCAGGTTGTTTTAAAGATAGAACAATAATGGATCACGATCCACATGCCCTGATTGAGGGAATGATAATAGCAGCTTACGCTACTGGATCCACTCGAGGGTTCATTTATCTAAGATACGAATACCCTCAAACTGAGAAAATTTTACAAACTGCAATTGACCAAGCAGTTGAAAAAAAATACTTAGGAAAAAATATTCTTAATAATAAAGATTTTAATTTTGACCTCCAAATCAGGAGAGGAGCAGGGGCTTATATATGTGGAGAAGAAGGCTCTCTTCTTAATAGCCTAGAAGGCAAACATCCCTTTCCAAGAAATAAACCCCCCTTCCCTGTTACACACGGATTTGAAGATCTTCCTACAGTTGTAAACAATGTCGAAACTTTAGCCTCTGTAGCTCCTGTCTTGAGAAAAGGCGCTGAATGGTATCAGTCTTTAGGAATTGGAGACCTTCCTGGCACCAAAGTAATCTCATTATCAGGTGACATCCAGAAACCCGGAAATTATGAGGTTCCTTTCGGATTACCCCTTAAAACATTACTTAACGATTGGGCTGGAGGAGCAATAGAAGGGCAAACAATAAGAGCTGTGACCATGGCTGGACTAAGTGGAGGTTTTTTATCTGGAGAAGACCTTAATGTGTCACTTGACGAACCTTCAATAAGAAGTAAGGGATCATTTTTAGGTGCTGGAGGAATAATAGTTTTTGATGATAGACGGAATATGTTTGAAGTTGCTCACGAAGCTATGCAATTCTTTGCTCATGAATCATGTGGAAAATGTTTCCCATGTAGAATTGGAACACAACGCTTAACAGAAAGATTAGACCCTAATAAGATTGAAATCGACTTAGAGAATTGGACAAATGAAATAAATGAAATTGGAGAAGTCATGAAAGCGACTAGCGCTTGCGGTCTTGGAATGGCGGCGCCAAATGTTACAGAAAGTCTTCAAAAATACTTTCAAGATACAATAAATAACTACGTCAAAAAATAATTACCTTATCCACTAATTTTAAAACCTAAAAAATACTATGTTAACAAAAACAATCATAACTCTATTAATGGCTGCATTTCCTGCATCTCTGATAGCTCAATCAGCCAATGAAATTATTAAAAATCACACCAAGGATGCTGCGGCAGCCCTCGAGGAATACTTACAAAAAAACCCTAAAGCTAGCGATAAAGAAGAGGCTATAAATTATCTTATCGAATCATACGCAAGACTAGAGATGACAGAACGTCAGGCTGAACTGCTTGCATCTAAGTATGAAAGCCTTCCAAAAGGAAAAGATTTAGTTCCTCAAGAATTCTTTGGAGCCTTTCAAGAACTTTTTAGATTATATATGGAGTCAGGTTATAAGGATAAAGCTAAGACTGCACTTGAAAGCGCAAAAAAAGATATCGTCGGACACCCTCAAGCAGATCGGTTTGGTCAATTCATTGAACAATTAGGTGGAGAGTTAAACAAGCCAAGTGTCGGTGATGTCATGGACATTAAGTTCACAGACCTTAATGGCAAAGAAGTAGACCTTGCTCAAATGAAAGGAAAAGTTGTGTTAGTTGACTTCTGGGCTACTTGGTGCGGACCATGTATTGCAGAGTTACCGAATGTTTTAAAGGCTTACGAAGAATATAATGACAAAGGATTCGAAATTATTGGAATATCCCTTGATAACGCTAAGGATGAAGAAAAATTGAAAGATTTTGTTAAAGACAGAAATATGTCTTGGGCTCACGCATTTGATGGGAAAGGTTGGGGAAATTCATTAGCCAAGAAATTCGGGATAACTTCAATTCCTGCAACATTTTTGATTGGTAAAGATGGAAAAGTTGCATCTTCCAATCTTCGTGGACCTGCACTAAGTAAAGCAGTTAAAAAAGAACTTGGCCTCTAAGGGGTTACATATAAGCAACTAACAACACATTTAAGAAAACGGTCAACTCTAGCGAGTTGGCCGTTTTGCTATAAAAATTACTATAAATTTGATATTTAATTAAATTTTATAAAATATGAACACATTGGAATTAAATTTTAAAATTTACTGTATTTTCAAGCTAATTTGTGCTTTATTAGTCGTCACTTTTTTATGATTTCCCCGAAAGAAGTTCCCCCTAATTCTAGGGTATTAACAATGTCGATTGACGACGAGCCTGTCGATTTTCGAGACGGTGAAACTATTTATGATATTGCAAATCGCTGCCGAAGAGAAGTCCCAAGTCTTTGTTACGATCCAAGACTTGAACCCTTCGGAGCATGTAGGCTTTGTGTAGTCGATGTCGAAGGAATTAAAAATCCCGTGGCTTCTTGTACAACAAAAGCCACAGACGGCATGGTAGTTAGAACTAAGACTAAGACTATAGAGAAATATAGAAAGACTCTCCTTGAAATGGTTGCCAGTGAAAACCGTAACCTCGATATTAACCCATTATCTGGATATTCTAGCCAAGAACTTACTGAACTTCTTGATCAATATTCAACAAATAATAATCGGTTCTGCGGAAAAACCAGTGGAAAAAGTAATAAAGAGGATAAGAACCCATTTATACTTAGAGATTATGATAATTGCATTTCTTGCTATCGCTGTGTCAGAGTCTGCGCCGAACAAGAAGGAGACCATGCTATAAATATAATCAATAGAGGTTTTCAAACTCAAATTTCTACGGAGTTTGGTAATGACCTTAGGGATTCAGAGTGTACATTCTGTGGACAATGTGTTCAAACATGTCCCACTGGAGCATTAAGTGATAAAAAAGCACTTCGAGCCAAGGAATCTCCAGGCGAAATTAAGAAGACTCGCTCAGTTTGTCCATACTGCGGTGTTGGATGCGCTGTAGATATACTAACAAAAGAAAAGAAAGTAGTAGGAATTCAACCTGCTATGGATGGTCCCGCAAACGAAGGAGCACTCTGCATAAAGGGACAATATGCTTTTGATTTTGTAAACCATCCCGACAGGCTCAAAAAGCCTATGATAAAGAACAGTGATGGCTCATTCAGAGAAGCTGAATGGGAAGAAGCTCTTCAACTAGCTGCGAACGGCTTTCGAAAGGTAGCTGATGAGTACGGAAGACATTCAATTTACGGCATTGCTTCCGGTAGGGCTCCGCACGAAGCCGCATACACAATGCAAAAGTTTATAAGATCCAATTTTGGTACTAACTATATAGATAATTGTAGTCGAAGTTGACACGCTCCCACTGTCGCCGGTCTGGCGGCCACAATAGGAAGAGGAGCAATGAGCAATCCGCTTAGTGATATGGAGCACCCAGATGTCATTTTCGCAATTGGAACCAACATGACAGAATGTCATCCAGTTGCTGCTACCCGCTTAAAGAAAGCAATCACTCGCGGAGCAAAAATGATCGTTGTAGACCCTAGAGAAACAAGACTAGCTAAAATGGCTCATCTTCATCTTAGGATTAGGGTAGGCTCCGATGTTGCACTTCTACTCGCAATGGCGAATGTGATTTCTAGGGAAGGTCTTTTAAATGATTCCTTTATTAAAGAGAGAACCTCTGGATCTCAAGATTTCATTAAGCACGTAGAAGAATTTACTCCAGATTGGGCTGCCAATATTTGTGAAATCGATGCCAAATTAATCGAAGAAGCCGCTATTATTTATGGTAAAGGGAACCCTTCTGCCATTTATTATACTTTAGGTATTACAGAACATATTTGCGGAGTAGATAACGTACAATCGTTATGTAACATCGCCTTAATGACAGGTAATCTTGGAGTTACTGGTGGAGGCATTAATCCAATGAGAGGGCAAAATAATATTCAAGGGGCTGGAGATTGCGGCGCAGTACCTTCAAATTTTCCAGGGTTCCAAGCATGCTCTGATCCAGATTTTGCGGAAAAGTTTTCAAAAGCCTATGGTAGAGATATTGATGCACAAAAAGGTATAACAAAAGTTGCCGCATTAAATCAATCAGGACAGCAAGGCCCTGATGGGATTCATGCAATGCTAATTGATGGTGAAAACACTGTAGTGACTGATCCAGACAAGAAACACTGCGAAAAAGCCCTAAATAGTTTGCAACACTTAGTCGTCATTGATCTTTTTATGACAGAAACAGCGCAACTTGCAGACATTGTATTTCCAGCAACGGGATTTGCAGAGACTGACGGAGTTCAGACAAACACTGAACGAAGAGTGCAAAGGTTACGAGCTGCAGTTCCTCCACCAGGAGAAGCCAAACCAGATTGGTGGATTATCTCAGAAATTTCCAAAAGAATGGGAAATAAACAATTTGAACACTTCAATTCAGCTAAAGATGTATTCAATGAACTGTGCTCTTTAAGCCCTATTTATAATGGGTTGGATTGGGATAGAATTGAAAATAGTGAATATCAGTGGCCAGTACCAGAAAAAGATCATCCAGGAACTCCAAGGTTACACGAAAAGGAATTCAAAAACGGAAAGGGACTTTTCAAAATAATTGGATACAGAGATCCGGCAGAAGTGATTGATGAAGATTATCCTGTATGGTTAACAACTGGAAGAAGACTTCAAGCCTACCATAGTAGAACTCAAACTGGAAGAAGTGCAGGGATAGACTATTTACTTAATGAAGAAACGTTAGAAGTTAACCCTAAAGATGCTATTGCATGGCAAATAAGAGACGGTGATTTTGTTGAAATGTCTAGCCGACGTGGAAGCATTACAATAAAAGTCCGTGTCACAGACACTTCTCCCCAGGGGACTGTCTTTACAAGTTTCAGCTTCGCAAGCGTTCCAGTTAATATTCTAACTGGAAGTGGTTATGATCCTGTCACTGACACCGCGGAATTAAAAGTATGTCCAGTAAGGATTGAATTGGTAAATTAAATTTCAAAAATAATTTAATTCTTTTTTATTTGAGAAAACATCCATTCAAAAACCTCGGGATTATTATAACATGGAGTCCACGCATCATGTTTTATTCCCGAATCTTCAGGATATTCTGTGTACCTAATATTACCTTTAGCCTTTTCCAATGCGTTGACGATTCCCCTGGTCCACTCAACTCTCACAACTTCATCAGCCTCTCCATGGTGTGTCCAAATAGGAACCTTTTTTATCTTTTTCGCAATTGATGGGTTAGCCCCTCCACAAATAGGTACTGCAGCGGCAAAAAGTTCAGGGGCAATAGATAATGCTTCCCAGGTACCAAATCCGCCCATCGAAAGACCTGTTATATAAATCCGGTTCTTATCGACAGGAAGATGTTCAATCGCCTCCTTTATAAGCTTTATGACATCATTAATATAAACTCCTCTCCAACCTTTATTGTCATCGGGGCACTGAGGGGCAATTATGAAAGATGGATTATCTTTATAAAATCCTTTTGAAGTCAGTTTTCTTGGAACACTAAAGAGCTGCTTTTCGTTATCGCTTCCACCTGAACCTCTACCATGAAGAAACACTACAAATGGATATCGCTTAGTATTCTTTAATTTTTTACCACCCCAAAACCTAAATTTAAGAGAACCAAATTCCATTTTCTCCCAGCTTTCATTTAAACGTTCTTTAAAAATACCACTAGGGTCTTTTTTTCCAGGTCCTTTGATATCTTCAAGTTTTTGTTTAACCCACTCTCTATCTTCATCAGAGATCTTATCTAGATTAATAGTAAATCGCCTGCCGTCCGAAGTCCGGCGAAGAGTAACATAATTTTCCGTGCCTGAAATAAACTCAGCTTCTAATTTTTTTCCATCTGATGAAACCCATTCCCTCACCTCCCCCGCTACAGAAAAAAAGCATAGACTAAAAAATATAAACAATCCTATAACGTGGGTGAACATGAGTTAGTTATTATTATATTTCACTGAAAAATCAGAAATGCAAATTGCATCATTGATTATCTAAGAAGAAGAATTCTTTGTAAGCCTCGCTTGTGGATTATCCGCCCATGCACAGCCAAAAAATAACAACGCTGGAATTATAGAACATAACCACAAAATCGACGAATAATTTCCATTCATGGAATATGATGCACCGAATAGAAGCGGCCCTATGCCGCTACTTATTACCATACTAGACATTCCAACTCCACTAATAGCTCCTAACCACTTCCTACCAAAAAATCTTGGCCAGACTATTCCAGTGAGACACGCAAAACCGCCACCGGCTATACCATTACCAATGATATAGGATAAAACACCAGCACCACTATCTAAATGGATTACTCCTATAACTGAAACAAATATGGCTGCATTCATAATAGCCAGTAAATATTTTAAGCTGACCCGAGAGCTAATGACTCCCATTAATATGTTTGAAGTTACACTAACACCCGCCATAGGGACAAAATACCCAATCACTTCAATCTCATTTCTCCCAAGGCTTGAGCCTATAGATATAACATGAAAAGTAACTGCAGTTGTGTATAAAGATATGAAAACAAAAGAAAAATTAAATGCCCAAAAAGCCCAAGTTTTTAAGGCTCGGGAAAGTTCATAGTCAACATGAGCAATTGCATCCTTATGCATTTTTTTCAACTTCTCAACTGAACCATTGCCATCCATAACAAGGCCACACTCCTCTGGGTTATCCCTAAAAAGAAGCCACCCTAAACTAGCCATGAAGGCTATCGTCACTATCCCTAAAATCCCCCATGCTCCTGACCAGCCGAATTCATCGCTCATCCACTTCAATCCACGAGGTGCAAAAGAAAACGAAAAGGCAGTAACTACACCACTCAATGCAAACGCTTTACCTCTATTATTATCAAACCATTTACCAATAGCATTACGACCAGTCATTGTTAGAACCCCTTGAGCCGATGCCCTTATCATAAAAAAACCTAAGGTTATTATAACAAATGCAATAATCGATGGAGAAACGGGAATAATCTGATCAAGTAGCATTAAAATATTCTTAACTTGGCTCAAAAATAGAAGCACTAAACCAGTGGCAAGAGCTGAATATACGATCATTTTACGAGCACCTATACGATCATATAATCTTCCAAAAAACGGTAAACTAAGACCACTAATTACCGTGCCTAAACAATACGCAGTACTCAACTGAACTCTACTCAGCCCGAGTTCTTTAATGAGAACATCAGTAAAAACAGAGAACCCCATCGTTTGCCCAGGAATACTAAAGACCACAGCCAAGGTTCCAGCGAGAACAATGACCCACCCATAAAAGAAAGTGAATTTCTTTGGGCTGAAAGGAAATGCAGGGTCCCACTTTCTAGGACCTTGATATTTTGCCTTCTCTGCTTCCCGCATCAAAGACTTTGCTCTATTTAGAGAAAATCGCGACTAACTTTTTAGTCTAATCTTTAATCTCCACTGATCCAATCTCAACTCTTACTGATCCAGGATCCCAATCCTCAAGAGCGTCTAAATTAATATCAAAGAAGTTTTTTTGATCCGTGGACCAAATCTCTCCAGGTTGAAGAGATTTAACACTACCTTCAGGCGTTCCATGCCAACTAATTGGTGTGAATTCAGTTTCATAAACAACTCCACCCTCCTTATTTAAAAAATCACAATTAACTCTAGCGTATTTAATTCCTAAATCGCTATTATTTCTCAATTCAAATGAGAAATTAACTATTCCTTGATCATCTCTTTCACTTTGCAAATTAATGACCTCCATCTGACTCATAACGAGTTGCTTTGCTGTTGAATCTATTGCTTCAATAAACTCAGGATTTTCCATAATTTCATCCATTGCTTCACTAAACTCAGGATTTTCCATAAGGGCCTTAGTTGTAACAATGGGTAATGCAATAGATACAAAAGTCAGAGCTAATCCAATAATAGGTAGCGTCAGACCTTCCTTTTTTGTCGCAAATGGAAAAATAAAACCAATGACTCCTAAAATCAAAGCCAATCCAGAAATAGGGTAAGCTATAAAACCAATAAAAGGGATCCAGCCAATAAGTAGAGCGACACACGCACAAATTATCGCTGCTAATCCTAGACCAAATGCTGTCTCACATCTATTAGATTTGGAATCTGTAACTTTGGTGTCTTTGGGAAATTTCGGAATTTGAGATTTATTTCCGCCCCAGCTAGGATCTTGATCATAAGCCATATTCTATACCCTCAATTACGGTTAATTTTTAAATCTAAAATTCAAACCGATTATCAACTTTCTCCTCTTCCTCTTCCTCTTCCTCTTCAGTTTCTTGATTTGATTTACTCTTAATCAAGGTCTGATCATCTGAAGAGAGTTTAGTTATATCGTAATTGAAAGTTCTACCATTAGAGAACCTGAACATACCCGTATTCCCCTCCAAAGTTATGAGTGCAGCTTTCAAAGTTTTACCTTTATCATTTGTCCACAACCTTTCTTCAATTAAGTACTTTGGCTTAGCAAAAATTGATGACTCATCAGTAGGTGACGAGTCTTCTTTGACTTCTTTAAGAGCCGTCTTTATTGCTTTCTCTGCTTGGTTAGGATGCCCAGTAAAAACGAGATCTCCTTTAACATCGAAAACAGCCATATGAGGTATTGCATTACTAAGGCTCGGTCCAGCTATCCCTTTCGTCACAGTAAACTTGAGATCATGTTCATCAATCACTTCCTTAATTTTTTCATCATTACTTCCTTGGACTTCAGCTCCTACAAGAACCATTCCCTTTTTAGCATATTTTCTGTCCATCTGAACCAGATGGGGCATTCCTGCAATGCAAGGACCTCACCGCGTTCCCCAGTACTCTATGACCACAACCTTTCCATCAAGTTTATTCAGTTTACGCTTGTCTCCAGAAACGTGTTCACCTAACTCAAAATCTGATAGCGTATGCTTAGCCTCCTGCGCATTAGAGATTTGAAAAAAAACGGAGCTAGCGGTCAAAAAAGCGATAAAAAAAGTAAAACGTTTCATGATAGTGTTAGTATAAACCTTTAATGGATCAACAGTCCAAAATATTTTGAATTAATTTATTATCCACAATTTAAGTATTACTTCGAAAATACATGATATTAAAGAGTAATTTATCAACTTTCTTACACCCATTTTGGGAGTAAGCACTAGTGAACCTGCTCTCTAACAATTATTTTCCTGCATAATTTTCAAACAATTGATATAACAATTGAAATTCCATATTAAAAAATGATTATTCGAACTCTTATTACATTATTCCTTGCTTCACATCTATTTGCAGATGAATCCAAGAAAAAGGATAGTTTACCGTTGTTCAACGGGAAGAATTTGACAGGATGGACCACGCAAGGATCAGCCAAATGGAAAGTCATTGATGGAATCATTAAAGGAGGCCAAGACGGCAATCCTTCGAAGAGCGGGATACTCTTATCAGAGAGAGTCTTTAAAGATTTCGATCTCAATTTGGATTTCAAAATTGATGAACATGGTAAATATAATAGTGGCGTTTATTTTAGAAAATCTAAAACCAAACCCCTTGGAAGACCTTATCAAATCAATATTGGAAGAGGCGTCGCCGATGAGCCTATTGGACTCCATCTTGATGATTGGCTAGATAAAGGAGACGTTGAAGATAAATATCGTAAGCCTTTAAAGTGGAACAGTCTTAGAATACAAGCGATAGGCTCAAAAATTAAAACTTGGCTCAATGGTCAACTCATAGTCGACTACAAGGACCCCTCTCCTAGAAAAGATCTTCTAGAGGCAGGCATGATCGGATTCCAAACTTATGGTGCCGAAGGGCACGCAGGATGGGTCCATTTTCGAAATATAAAAATTAAAGAAATTGAAACAAAATAAGCCCTATGGTTGGGCTGGCTTTTCTTGTACATCAAGTCCAGAAAACTGATCTGACCATCCCTGAGTTCCTGACGTGTAATACACTGTGGGACTAGTCCCCGCAAAAGCATCAGAGCTTGTAGATGGAGCATCACCCAAAAAGGTAACACTTTCCAAATTAGCACACCGGCTGAACGCTCCCCTTCCAATTGATTTAATACTTTCAGGTATTGTCACTCTCGCCAAACCCTTACAGTCGAAGAATGCACCTTTGGAAATTGATGTAATTCCTAATGAAAAATCAACACTTCTTAAGCCTGATCCGCTAAAAGTTTGAGCCCCGATTGATTTAACTTTCGATGGAATTTTGATATCCGTTAAATTTTCGCATTTATAGAATGCCATCTGTCCAATTGTATTAATAGATTCAGGTAAAGAAATCTGATTCAATGATGTACATCCCTGAAAGGCTCCATTCCCTATTAGTTGAACTTCATTATTAAAATTTATACTAGTAATCTGCTCACAAGATCTGAATGCAAAATCGTTAATGTACTTAACTCCTCTTTCAATATTTAATTCTCCAACCTTTCCAATTGGGCATTGGACCAGCTTTATCTTGCCACTGTCATAAAGGACTCCCTCTTCACTACTATAGTTGTTATTATTTTCTTCTACATTGATAGCTTCCAAGGCAACGCATTTATCAAATGCAAGATTACCTATAGAAGTCACGCTTTCAGGAATATCTATTGATGATATTCCTGAGCATCCACTAAACGCCCAAGGACCAATGGTCGTTACATTCTCTCCGATAATAATACTTTTAAGTGAAGTGCAATTCTCAAAAGCTCTTCGCTTTATTTCAGAGACAGGGACACCCTCAATAGTTGCAGGAATCGTATAACTTTCAGCAGTTCCCGAGTAGCGAACAATAATTGCTTTTCCGTCAATAAGCTCATACTTGAGTTCAGGTCCAGAGGGATTAGAATTAATCACTTCCAATTCAAGTTCTGGGGCCGCTTTCTTTTCAGTACTATTATTTTCAACGCTAATGGTATTAGAAGCTTCTTCTTCTTTCTTACTACAACAAAGAAGGAAAAAAATCGGAGTTAAATAGAGTATGTGTCTCATGTTGTTATTTCTTTTAAATTAATTCACTAAAAAATTCAGAGCTTCAAGTGATTAGATAGTGCTAAGTATTATTTTAACCCATTTTTTTGCCTGAGTCTAATTCTCTATCATTAAACGGCTTATCGATCAGTCATATGTGACATCCACCGAAATATATTCAGCACGACTGACTGCTCTTTTTATAGTAAAACTAAATGCATCACCATTATCTGAATCTCGCTTTAAGTTTTCAATATTCTTAACTTCATTCCATTTCTTCATATCATTTGATACCTTAACTTTTAATGAAGGAACGGGTAATAAAGGAACATACTCTAGGCCGTCATAGAGAAGTGTATTAGTAATAGGATTAAATACTCCTACAATAACTCTTGAGCCAAATAATTCAGTTCGCACGGTTAATTCATCCGTGAACCGATATTTTCCTAATTCTATGAAGTCATATTGAAACCACTCAAACATTCCTTGATCTGCCCAAGTCAACTGATGCCTTGTTCTCAGAGGAGGACCTGGCAACCAGGGCGGAGCATTTCCCGGGAATGTTTTCTTAGATACAAATCGTGCCGTCTTCCAATTAAATGGCCTTAATAATTGAATCGATAGATTAATATCACCTTGGTCAAAATTGGTACTTACAATCTGAGCTACCGGTTTTTTATTGTCCGCCCAAAGATAATTAGAATTAAAACAGTAAATACTAAGTGCAAAAAATAATAGAAATCTATATATGGTTTGGTTCGAAAAAACCAACTCATGAGTATTATTATTAAGATTCTTACTGAGCATATCTTTTTTATTCTATAAGAATAAAATCAATATTTATAGTGATTATATTCCTAAATTTCATCAGATAATTACAAAGAATTAATTCTAATGATTCAAAATAATGCCCCCTTTAAGGGTATAAGAATAAAGATGATTATTGGAATAATTTTCGCTTAATAAGCTTATTAAAAGGGATGATAAGAATAAACACTTCATTCCTTAGAATAATAATAGTAGAACGTTTTATAAACTGTCTTGAAGTCATCTTAAGGTGTTGTTCTAATTACAAATGAGTCGTAAGATTAGAGATTCCCAAAAAATGAAAACTATAATACATAAATCTTTATTCGCTTCCATTGGAGCCCTTTTATTAACTCTGACTGGTTGCATTGATGTGAAACAAGATATCTGGATCAATGAAGATGGGTCAGGTAAATTCGTTTTTGATGTAGGACTATCAAAACAATTTAAAGCAATGATGGATCTTCAGAAGGGATTTGGCGACCTAGAGGGACTAGAAGATGATGGCGAGGGAAATGATAATGGTCTAAATGAAATTCCCTTTTCAGAATCACCAGAAAAAGTGGTTGAGGAATTAAAGAAAAATGAATTCGTTACTGAAGCAGAATTCGAGGAAGCTGTAGATGCAAAATATGATCGAACCATCTATACAATTCAATTATCAGATATCACCAAAATAAAAGATGTACTTTCATCCTCTTCACTAGGTGCCGCGGCTAGAGAACTTGGTGGAGATAATAATTTAGAGGAAAATAACGACTTTGAATTAAAAAAAACTGATTCAGGCACATATGAACTCTCTGTCTCTTTGAAAGGCAATGAGGAAGATAAACCCGAAGATCCACAAGAAGCGGAGTTTGCTGCAACTATGATGAAGCAAATGTTTGGGGATGCAGCAATGACATTAAGAGTCAATGCACCTGCAGTCACCCACAATGGAAAAGAAGAAGATGCTTCAATTGTATGGACAATGCTCTTGGCAGATCTTGCAGCGGGTGGAAACCTTGAGGCCAAGGGCGAATTTAAGCCAGGAGGATCAGATTCATCTAAGGAAGAAGAACCTAAGGAAGAAGAACCTAAGGAAGAAGAACCTAAGGAAGAAGAACCTAAGGAAGAAGAACCTAAGGAAGAATTAACTCAACTTGACGCAATTGAGAAAAAAGAAGAAATGGTCAACGAGAGCGTTAAGAAGACCACTAACACCTTAATCATCGGTGGTCTAGTAGCAGTAATATTGCTACTAGTTGTTCTTCTAATGAGAAAAAAGAGCTAACTTTTTTGGTTATTAAAATTTTCTCCTCTTAAAAAAGAACCAGACTTATGGATCCAGCACTTTTCCTTGCGAATAAATTTTCTCTGTAATTAATTTTTTATCCTTGGACCATTCTTGATAGAGACCATTTTGGGTTCCTTTATGAAAATTTCGGCGGTTGTGAAGATTACCATTTTCATACCATTCATAAGAGACTCCATTCTTCCAACCTTGAATGTAATGAGTTAATTCTTTAACTTTTTCATCTGCATAGAGAATTTTTACCCAACCGGTAAACCCATCAACTTCACCTGGTAAGTAAATTTTTTCATTAATACCTCCTCTATTTTCAAACAAAGAAAAATTACGAGCCTTTTCAAGAACCTGATTCCTTTGGGCTTCATATTTCAAATTAAGAAGCTTATTACTTGAAATAAGATCCACTTTCCTAAGTTTTGCTGAAAGTTTAGCCATGCTCTTTTGCATAGCCGAAGCCCTCTGTGGAGCAACTTTCTCATAATGATTCTTCGCAGAGTTATAATATATCGCGGCCATCACCCAATCGTTTACACTTTCATAACAGTGTCCTAGAGCTTCATTCAAATTACCTCCTTTAAGAGTTTTAAAAGACTTTCCATTCGGATCCTCGATTTTATCAAGAGCCAATTTTAATATTCTGTGAGCTTCTCCATATCGCTCAAGTCTGAAAAGAGCACTCGCTTCAGAAAAATCTTCATCTCTTATCCTATCAGCAGAATTAGTCTCAGTTCCAATCAATCTCTCTAGGGTTCCAGATTCCATCGGACGAATTGATGCCACTTTACTTTTCATTCTAGCAATAAAATCTTCAGTCCATCCTTTTTGATTGGGGTCGTAAAAAAGAGTCGTCTCTTTTACTCCTATATTACCAGAACCCATAATGGGTGGAGAACCTTTAAAATAGATCCCCCTAATTCTTGCGTTACTAAAACAATGAGAACCAATTCTTTTTACAGTACTAGGAATAGTGACTTTATTAAATTTAGTTCTATCAAAAACGGAATTTCCTATCTGTTGAACTCCTTCAGGGATCTCGATACTGAGTGAAGGTCTACCTGCAAACCTTAAGGCCCTGTCCTTGATACTAATTATATATACCCCACCAATCGTAGGTGGTATTGTTAACATAGTACCAGCACTCCTTGAGAATTGAATATTTGTAATGTGAGCGCCAACAGAATTCACATAGTAGCGCACCAAGCTTCCATCGCTTAACTGGAAGGTCTTTCCTTTATAACTAACGCCTTTATCCTTAACAGTAAAATTACCACGATCGGTGCTAATTTCATAACTAGCCCTCTTGACTTCGTCCCTAGAATTAAAGTTATTACCTTTAAACAGCTTTACACAAATAACAAATATGATGATAACAACGACCATCACTATCTGAGTATTTCTAATCTTTTCTTTCCGTGCAGTCTTTGATTTCTCCCCTTTTGATTTTGAGGCCCTCTGTAATTTTAATAGCTTACCCCCTATTCCCTGATTTGTTTTCAGTTGATTTGATTTTTTCCACTCGTTCAACTCTTGAACATAATTTGGCCTAACTGCTGAACTGGGCTTTGGTATTAGCGTTGGCTCAGGTTTCGGCTCAGGTTTCGGCTCAGGTTTTGGCTCAGGTTTTGGCTCAGGTTTTGGCTCAGGTTTTGGCTCAGGTTTTGGCTCAGGTTTTGGCTCAGGTTTTGGCTCAGGTTTTGGCTCAGGTTTTGGCTCAGGTTTTTCTGATTGTTTAACGGAATCTTTATTATCAGTTACAGAACCAATAATCGGTTTTTGATACAGGGAATCATAAGCCAATACCCTGTAAGTCATTTCAAAGTCTTCCCCAGAAGTTAAACCCTCGATAAAATCAGACTGATTTTTGGAGAAAAGGACAATAAAATTGATATCTTCTCCATCGATTGAAAAATCAACTTTATAGCCGTTGTCGTATAGTGAATCAATTTGCCGGCCAAGCACAGGAGTTGCCGAATTGAAAGAGGCCTTCACCGAAAATTCCTTACCTTTTACAGGTTCAAGGAATTGGTCCACCTCTGAGGAGAATAGCCTCTTAGACTTAATACTTCTCAGTATCTCAAATATTTCTTCTTTTGTCACCTTACTAGACATAGACTAACAGATGATAAATGAAAAAATCTATTATAATTTTTGAATAATATTGTAATATTCTAACAAAGACTTTTTAAGACACGAAAAGTCACTTCTGACTAGCTGCCTTCTGGATAGCGTAACCAATTCCTATAAGTACAGCACCTGCAAAAAACCCTTCTCCAGCAAGTCCATCGCTGCAACTCACTAAAGTTATTAGACCACCAATGCAATAAAAGAACAACGAGGCACATCCAGCTCCACAATTGGTTTTCTTTTCTCCTGAATCAGCTTCTACGCTTGCAGTCACTTGAGCTCCATTATTAGGTACATCTATATATGAATTATCATCAGCTCCAAATGTCGGAATTGGAATATCATTAGGCAATGGCGGGGCAACGCTATTGGGAGAAGCAGTGGTTTTTTTATCAATTATATTATTCCATATATCACTACTAGCATAAAAAACATTTGCACCAGTTCTTCTGAATTTTTCCTGAATTTTTTTAGCCTCTTCTTCAGTGCATTTAGACTTTATAACAAAAGGCGTATCCTCTATTAAAGCCTTAGCATCAGATAAGCTGAGACCACTCACAACATTACGAAGAGCCGCAATTGCAGCAATTTTATTGGATGGCTGCTCATCCATTCCGACATCAAAAAACAATTCATCTGGTGATATATCACCAGATACAGATTCTTTTTTAATTTTACCAATATGAGAAATAGCTTCTTCTTTTACGACTTTAACAGGCTCTGATGCAGTCACTGATTCAGGCTTCCAAGAATCAATTTCAACATCTTCCACGGTTGACTCAACCACTTCCACATTTGGCTCAACCACTTCGTCTTCTACAGAAGGAACATCAATATTACCTTCTAACTTATCTTCAATCGAAGTATCTTTAGTCTCCTCTACTTTATTTTCTTCAACAACCACTTCGTCGCTGGAGACATCAACACTGGAATCATTCTCTTCCTCAAGTAATTCCATTTCGGTACCTACTTTACCAAAAATGACCCTCTGATATAAAACGTCGTATTCGATAAAACGAACAGTCACCTGAAAATCTTGTCCAACCTCTAAGGATCCGACTAAATCGTTATCATCAGGAGTAAAAAGTATATCACATTCCACATCCCATTTTTCAGCAGCACACAGGACTTTCTGTCCATCATTATAAATTGGATCTTTTTGACTTCCAAAAGACCGACCAGCAGAAACGAAATCCAAGCGAAGGTCAAACGTAGCACCTACATAAGGCTCCATTAATTTATCAACTTCAGAACTTAAAAGTCTAGTCTCTTTGAGCTCACGAAGTGCGCTCATAATTTCTTTTTTATCAGCCATCGTTTTATTACAGTAACAAATACCTTTGATACTTATAAAGAATAAAAACAAGTATTGAGAAATACTCTATTATAAAAAATCAAAAAATTTATAATTATATCAAATAGCTGGCAACATAAAGCCTGCTTATCATGGATATTATCTCAAGAAAAAACTATTTTTTCGTTGAAAACCGGTAAAACTTTTTCCCTTCGGGGAGAGTTATTTTTCTTATAAAGACATCCTCAACTAGATCCCAAGTCACCAGATCTTCACTCTCCTCTAAGCAAAGAGTTAGGGTTAAATCTCCTGTTAAAGGATCCGCTTCAAGTAAAACATTTTTGACTCTTCCGTCTACTACTTGGCCCGGATCCACTCCTTGAGAAAGCTCTTCGATTCTCTTTTGCAAAATGGTAATTTTCGTCATTGCCACTGACCAAGGAACGACTCTTTCCCCTCCAGCTATGTAACCGTTAATATATTCATATCCATCTGGTAATATTATTCCATCGAGAACAGCCTCCTCAAATTCAACTTCATCAAGACCCGTGGAACCAAACAAATTGGCCTCG
>Ga0209404_10000500_pt1 | contig 30458 bp, 29 predicted proteins | sample TroAtlMetagenome_2_FD_187447 | JGI IMG/M metagenome (GOLD analysis project Ga0209404, IMG submission 187447) | Marine eukaryotic phytoplankton communities from Atlantic Ocean - Tropical Atlantic ANT8 Metagenome (SPAdes) (version 2) | ecosystem: Environmental > Aquatic > Marine > Oceanic...
GTGACTGCTGACGCTACCCCTGATCCGTGGAAGGAAGAGGTTTCTGAAGTTGAAGGCATGGTTGGAGAAGTGCGTGATTCTACTGAAGGGGTCCAATTAGACGAGGCTTCGGGTGATTGGCAAACTTGGGATGAAGGTTAGATTTGTCTCGTATGGTTTATGCGAGTCGCCACTAACCAACTCTCGGTTGGGAAGTCATGCCGGGGTTCGACGACGTCCTTTCGATTCTCGAAAATAAGTCGAGGAGGGAGATATTAGAATTGCTTACGAAGGAGCCGCATTACGCTCTTCAGTTGTCAGATCTTCTTCAAATTAGCCAGCAAGCAGTGGTTAAACATCTAGGCATACTGGAGAATGCTGGTTTTGTCTCAGTGGATAAGGTTCCTTCAGAGAAGGGGGGGCCGCCCAGGAAAGTGTACAAGGTGACGGAGTCGTTCTGTTTGCGTCTTGACCTTGGGCCTAGATTGTTCAAAACAAGTGGTAAAATGATGCCTTCTGGTGGACCGATACGTCTTTCCTCAAAGCTCCCAGATGGTTTAGAGGATGTAATCGATACAATGGGAACTCGTCGTAGAATACCTATGAATGAGGCAATGTCAATTCTTTCAAAATTGCAGACGCGGCTTGAGAAACTGGACGAACAGCGAGATGCGTTGATTGCTCTTCATCAACAAGTTATGATGAAGGTGGCGCCGAGTATCGAAGATCTGACTGATAATTACGAAGAGCGTCAATTGGCTCATGCCATGTTAGACCAGCCTAGACGTCCTGTTGATCTTGATCTCTTTTCACAAAGTATCAGGATCCAGTCTTCTCAAGCTGAAGGTATCATGGCGGGCTTGCGCGATCGCCTAATCAGGGATCTGGCACGAAGCAAGGGGAATGTTATCGCTGGAGGGGAAGGTGCCCCTCTGCCCTGGTGGCTGGTTCGTTGACTAGAATTCCATATCGTCATCAGTATAGACCATCATGCTCCTCTTTTCGGCATATTCTTTCATCGCCTCTATTCTTCGGCCCCAAATGACCACCACAGCAACCCCTCCAAGAGCAATAGTCGCCCCTATGATAATCACAGGAACGGAATAAGTTGCAACAGCCTCTAGTAGCGGGTCAAGGAATCGATTGTTGGAGCCCATCTTATCGGATAGCGACCAGTAGTTGTTTGATTCATCAGACTCGATGATATTATTATCTGGATCTACGTATACTACTACGTCTTGAGAACCTGCTTCTACGATGTATAGCAAGGATATTTCCAAGAGTTCTTGATTGCTAGATTGAGATACAGGCATAACTGCCTCGATTAGCTGCCGATAGACGATATTGTCTTCATCACAACCATTCTTTCGAATGTCGGATGGACTCTGGTCGGCACAAAGGATTACGCTGACATCTGTAGCGTGTATATTTCCTATATTTTGTAACTTGACTGTAACTGAAATCATTTCGCCAACCGCTGCTCTTGACTGCGGGGCCTCTGCTGACAGTATCTTGAGATCAGGTGCTCTAAGCATCAGTTGGAGGACTTGCTCATTGGAATCACATGCTGGTGGGTAGTTGTCAGGAAGACCGTCCTTATTCTCATCCAGGGTACATGAGTCGTCCCATTCAGGAGTCTCGTCAAAATCACCATCATTAGCAGCAGAGCCGTGTATTGACGTTGCTTTTATTCCGATCAACCTGTCGCTTAGCTGTGCTTCATCATCAATCGATATAATCGCTACGAATTGAATGGTTGTGAATGCATCCATCTCAGGGAATGTTACGGTACTCGTTGTCGAAGTGTAACATGCATCCGGTTCAGGTGCTATGCTCGGCTCAGGAGGGAGGCATGGCGCCTCTTTCGGATATTCTGTGTCAAAATCCTCAACCAGTGCATATGTGATCATCCACTTGGATAGTGTGTTCATTCCCGGAGTTGAATCCCAACCGCCTCCACCACCTAATTTTGTATGGTTGTGCAACATTGGTGTGTCCGGGACATTCCCCGCATTTGTGAGATTCATCAGGAAGCGAACGGTTCTACCGGGGGCGCTGGTCTTTATCTTGGACTCCATGGCTGGATCTAACGTAATCCTGAGATCGTGGAATTCTGTGATTTCTACTTGTAATTCGATGTTCTCTCTAACTCTGGTCCCTTCATAGGGTTCTTCGCTGAGGACGTTCAATACGACACTGTAAGTTCCTGCCAGTGTCTTCTCTGGAACGTTGATGATTAAATCAAATTCTTTTGACTCGTCTCTTAGAAGTTCTCCGAAGTAAGCTCTTGGGATATCTATGTCCCAGATATACGCACCTTCTGGGCCAGTAACTGACTCGACTGTGATGTCGAATCGATCAGGGCCATTGCCAGTGTTCGTAACTTCCGTGGTCAAAGGATATGCTTGTCCGGGGTAGAGTTCTAGGATATTGGAGTCGACTTCAGTTTCAAGTTCGTAGACTTGAATCACGTTTGTTAGAAGCAGCGCAGAGTCCCTCACTTCAGGTGTTCCTTCGAGGTGTGCTTTGACCACAACAGATTCTCCGAAGCCGGCTGTTGCGTTGTAGGGGGCACACATATTCGCGGTAACGACGTATGGATTTCCAACAACAGCCCAATATCTTGGAGCGTTTTCAGGGATTCCATTACCGCCGGGGGCGCTTGAAAAATCTAGATCTACAGTCCAATGATCGTACCTCCACACGCCCTGGGAGATGTCCGATGGCCTCTCCGATGGTCCACCGGGCGTGGTGAATATCAGTGATCCTGGGGAGTAGTTCTTTGTTACCTCTATATCGAATTCGGCGCAATCACCAGGTAGGACGTTCAGATTCGTGCCGTCTGGTATCTTGAACACGATATTTCCAGAAGTCTTCACTGAGACGTTTATCCAAAGACCGAGTACATCATACGTGCCGTGATCGATTTGGAATATCGGTTCACCTGTGGACCATCCTTTGAGATATATCACATAGGTTCCCGGGGTTTGTGAAGTTGGTATGGTGACTCTGAGGTTCTTGGTCACTGCCTGCCCGGGATCGAGGGAGACTTCCGTTGGAAAATCTACGCCCCAACCAAATTGTAGGCCCCACTCCATTTGGCCGTCAAGCGAAGATGGGTCGTGGAATGCAAACGTATCGTAGACGTTGCCTGTATTTCTGATAATTATGGAAAAGGTGCCTGAGCCGCCCTGCTCAACATCGATATTTTTGTTGATTGTGGATAGATCGATTCCATGGACCACATCCATCAGAATCACAAGTTGCCTCTCATCATCGATAGCAGGATCTTTGTATGAAACTGCTCTTACCTTGATTTCAGCTAATTGGTCACCTTCGGCTTGGTATATCGTGGGGGCTCTTACCCTCAAGTAAAGGGGGACTAGGTTTTCACCGTTCGAGTTACCTTTGAGGTGTATGGGTGTGGATTCGAAAATCGGTGTGTGATTGGATGCGTAATAGAGAGTGGCGCTCCAGTTCATGGGTACGTCCTCTACAGTGAGGCGGAATGTATCTGCTACTAGATCAGAGGGACCGGGCGTTGGGTTGTCGATAGTTAAGTTGTAGATCGTGCTCTCACCCGGTTCAATGACGTGATAATACGTCTCGGAAGGTGCGAGTGCGACATCGACAAGCCCAGTTAGAACGTGGACATAGCACAACGTCTCTTTGGGGCTGTTCGCTTCTCCACATTTGGTTGAGTCGGACCAAGCCACATGAGCTCCGCTTCCGAGGTCGTTAGAGAATGCAGGAGGGGTTCCAAGTTGTGGGTTCCTGGGGGAATTAGGGCCGAGCTTGCCGGATTCCCATGTGGATACCTCGAATATCTCCCACTCATCTAATACAGCTATAGCGAGGTTGTTCAGAGTGGGGAATCCATCAGGATATTGGTCAGTGGTGCTGTTGAGGCGTGTGTACATGATCGTCTCGCCTTGGGATTTGTTACTATTATCGAGCCATGCAATGTGTATATTATCGAAATCATCAACCAGTATGCCTGGAAGATATGATGTGGCCTCATATGGGCCTCTGTCGGGATTGTCGTCAAACCAATCTAATCCTTCGACATTGGAAATCGCAGAGTCCATGATTTGCTTGATACCAAACGCTGGTAATCCATCGCTTGCACCGTCCCACTGTCCTGCGCCCTTTAGTTTGAGGCGTGTGTAGAAAACCTCGTAATTGACATCTAGCTCGAAGCCGTAGGACCTCCCGTCCATCCACGCGATATGCGTGTTCCCTTGACTGTCCAGAGCAACTTGTGGGTGGAGGCTGTATGCGTCTTGGAGTGTGACGCGGGTATCGTTTACAACAACGAGATGGCCATATCCTTGGAGATCGAGGGATGGGCCTACATCTTCGATGTAATATCGGCTACCAGAAGTCGCTGAACACTGTGGCACACAACGAGTAGCTGGCTGACCCGGGGCGAAACCGACCCACGGATTGTCTAGAAGGGCATATGGGTCGAGTACTGAAATGAATATTTCACGAGAGGCATTTGTTGCCAGATATATGAGTGCCTCTACCATGAACTGGAGTTCAGCAGCTGAAGAGGATCCTGTCGGGAATGCATAAACTGCTCCCTCAGCATGTGTCGTTCTAGGTGTTCCTCCAGGGCAGTATCTGGCCACTGAAGGAGTGCCTGGCTGATTATTGGGGCATTCAGCGAGATCCCTCATCTGAGAACCTACGCTGCCATCTGCACCGGCCCAGAGAGGTACTGGGGATATCCCTGCGAGGACGCATGCATCGTGTGCCTCGTTCACGCTTTCGCGGTCAGTGGCATCCTCCGGGGATCCGTCATTGGCATTCTCATCCGATATTGGTATGATGATCTTGGTGGCGTTTGGATTCCATCGATGGTCCTCTGTTGTCGGAGGGTTGGCAAGGTTGCCAAGTCTTCCCTGCGAGTCTCTCCATGAAAGACAGGACCACGTAGAAGAGGGGCCCCATGCTTCCGAGCCTTGGCCCCCTCCATCATAACTCAGTGATATAGCGGCGTTGTTCAATACTGCACCAGTCAGCTTTCGAATGCCTCCTGATGTATCTGCAGGGGTTTGGCCAAGGTGATTCGAACGAGGTCCTTGACTTCCTGATCCTCCTGTCTGATATGCCGTGGTGCAATATCCGGAAGTTGCAGCAGCAACTTGTTGCACCCCCCCTATTCCGTATAATGTTTCAAATACAGTCATATTAGCCTGTTCCAACATGGGTTTGAGACCGATGAAATTGCCGCCGGATGAAAATTGACCGCCATAGAAAACCGTGCACATATCTGCCCATTCGGTCCCCATCGATCCAGAAGTATCGATTGGCACGACCATCTCGACCTTGCCTCCTCTTGTGTCATCCCAAACCACCTGAACGAAATCATCGTTGTCTACGGCGATGTCTGGGTGTCCCTTCATCCCAATTATTGGTGTCAGAAGTGTAGCGTCTATTTTTGACTGCGCCTCTCGGCTAGAGACGTCTATCTCAATCATTTCATAATAAATCTGGGTCTGTGAATAATAGAGGTCTAATGGGTCGTTATTGTCTTGCCAAACGATGTGTGCATTATCCAATGAGTCTACAGCCACAGCGGGCCAATCCCTATCTTGACTCCCAGTCCTTATTTCATAGTCGTCAATTATGGAAATGCCATTCAAGCCATCAATTGCATTCGAGCCGTCCTGTTCATGCATTGCAGGATCTAACAACTGATACCAGATTGTCCATTGTCCGGATCTGTCGGCCCAAACGATATGCACTTTGTCCTCAGAATCGATTGCGACGTCGGGATGCCATGCTTGGTGCGCACCAGGATTGGAAATTTGTGTTTCAGAAATCAGTGTCTCGCCAGAGGGGCCTAACATCTTGTAATACAAATGCTGAGTATTCCGACTCCACACAAAGTGTACATTGCCCTCTGAGTCAGAGTCGACAGCCACCATTGAATCTGAGTTAGAGCCGCTATTTACGACGTTGATTGCATCTGTAAGAACAATTTCACTGGCTTGCACCGGGACTGCAGCACCCATTGCGGCGACTATGCTGGAAAGCATTAGCAAAGTCATCATGATGCTGGAACGCTTCTTTCTATTCTGCATGGATACCACTCAGTATGCTAAATGCAACTCTAACCATACTTAATGTCGACCCATTCGGGTCAGATGTGGCTAAGCCCACTCACTTGGGTCGAAGCTCTGTCCGAAACCGGCTTGTTCATCGAAATCCACCTCAGCAGATTTTAGCGCTGAATTTTGGCCTGACCTGGATATTGGTTTCTTGCCTTTCCAGTCATCTACCGGGCCTGGTTTACCTATTCCTTTGCCATAATCAAATTTTATTTGATGTATTATGGAGAGTTTTGTCAGCCAAACCCCCCTCATTGTCTGCATGAGTTCGTTTTGAGTGAGTCCGTCAAACCAAATTGGGCGTGAGATGTTGAATGCTTGAAGTGGTCCTGGCCTATTCTGTTCGTCTTCTTTGCCGACATGCAAGACCCAATCAAGCGTTGATCTAGTGAGGTGCATTCTAATCTCATGTAGCCAGCCTTTCCACCCGATTAGATCCTCGTCGCTGTAACTCACCATCTCATCTTGTTGTCCTTGGTCAACTCGGGTGATCGAGTATACCAAAACAAGTGATCTTTTCTTTGGTATCACGATGTTGAAAACGTGGCCGTCTTTCGTGGGTGGATACTTGACATGGAGGTGAAGTGTTGCTTTTCCGTCATCGACCACTCTGTATTCCAGATTCTCATCATCGAGCCACATACGGATTGCAGCAGAGGCATCCTTCGCATCCACAGATAACTAATGTAAATGCGTCCTATTTGAGGGCAACGAGAGATTCGTCTACTAGATTGATGCTGTCAGAAAGAGATTTTACTAGTGAGTTGCGGATCAATACGGCCCTTCTACGATCTCGCCTGAAGTCATTTACAAAATCATAACCCAGAGCCATCAGAATGGCTGCTAGATAGAAAATGGGGAAGAGCGCGATGAAGAAGAGGGGTGTGAATAAAGGTGGGAGGTTGTAGAATAAAACGGCTGAAAGAGTCCATAAAATACCAATTATTGGCCAGAAAAGTGGTAATGAGAACATTGCTGCCATCAGATGATATGTTGTTCTGGCGTCGATTCCCTCGTCTGTTCTATCTCCCAGCCACCATGCAAGTATGGCTTGAGGGAATGTACTCAGTGCGAAAACTGGCATTGCAATTAGCATCATAGAGGCTCCCAAGATCAAAGAAAATATGCTACTTCTTTTCCTCATGAGGTGTCCCTCTACAGTCAAATCGCGTGCATCTAAGTCGTGATCGTGTAGTATCTTGGCTGCATTTAATGCGTTCTCAGACAATTCTTGAGAAATGTTCCCCTCTCTCCATTGTTGTCTTATCTCTCTTGTCTTCAATACCTCTTGATGAAGATCATCAACAGGGGTCTTCGATTTTCTGTGTGCTATGAATATCCATGCACGATATGTTTCCCAATCAGGAGAATCTGGAGTTGCTTCTTTGAGAATTGAGTATACTGAATCGCGCATGGCGATGACTTCCGATTCCGGTGGTTCGACCCATTCTCCATTCAACAAAGACTGGGCTTGCTCCTGAGAATACGGATTGGGAATAGGTATAGGATCAAGATATTCGACATGGTGGTCTGTTCTAAATTTTGTATGGTTTCTCCAATGGAGACCAGCGGGTTGCAGATGCGGCTGAGGTAGATTTCGAAGTTCTGCGAGTGCAGCAGCAGCGAAAACCGTACGAAATGGTCCGGTTTTGAAACCGTGTAGAACTGAATCTTGGTGTGAGGTGCCTTCAGGGAATACAACTGCAGAATAACCATTAGAAATGCAATTTGAAACAGTTAACATGCTTCTTCTATTGATTTCTCCTGCGAAGTCTGAATTAGTTATGCCTTCATCCATTTCCGCCTTTCTCAGAATTGGTTGTATGCCAAGACCTCGTGTCCACCAGCCTAGTATCGGTCTTGTAACCAAATCGTGGCGTCCGAGTGCTGTGAATCTTCGATCTTGGCTGTGAACTATGACTAAAGGGTCCACTAATCCGTTAATATGGGTTGAAACTGATATTCTGCCACCGCCTATTTCAGGTACTTTATCGGCCTTTGAATTCCTAAAAATAATTCGATGGCCGATGAATATCATTGCTCTGAATAGCCACCACACAATTATCGATCCGGGGTGTTTTCCTGAATGATCCCATGGGACTGAGTTGAGTCTGCTTGTATCTATTCGCCTCGCGCTCCTAGAAAGTTCCGGAGCCAGAGCCTCGGGCTTAGAGTCCATGCTAACCCGTCATGGGCAGTGTGGTGTTGTAAGCATTCACTCATTCAAACTGAGTTGAATAGCATCGACGATTGTTTTCCCCTCTGACGCGTCCAGTGATTCTGGCTCCCACGTGAATGAGTGTTTGGATTCTGCATATTTCGGAATTATATGAAAATGGACGTGTGGAACGGTCATGCCAGCTTCCCTTCCGTTATTCTGGATGATATTGTATGCAATAGCTCCCGTGGCCTCTTTGATTGCATGGGATAGGATAGGCAATGCCTTTCCGATGGCTGCCGCAGAGTCCGGGCTCAGTTGATCGATCGAGGGTGCTGGCTCTTTGGATACAAGCAAGGTATGTCCTTTTGAAAGGGGATTTATATCCAAAAAAGCGAATACATGCTCGTTTTCATACAGTTTGTAGCAAGGAATCTCGCCCTCTATTATTCTGGTGAAGAGTGTGCGCTCACTCATACGATCACATGGCAAATGATGCTGCGATGGTGCCAAGATCTTGGACTCTTAAGGCCCCTACAATCTCCTGGTTCATGACTCGCGTATTGGTTGTAGTTCTCACTGATTCAGCGGTTTTTTCAGCGGTTTCAATCAGAGACTCCATAGTTGCACTGCCTGTTAAGAAAGACTTTGCTTGTGCGGTTAATTTTGTCTCAGCAGCGCCTACTGAGTCTCCTGATTCCTTGTATAAATCTTCAATTCTCCTATTCGCTGAATCTAGACTTTGAAGGATATTCTTGGATCCTCCAAACTCGCAGTTTAGTGACCATTTTCCAGCCTCTTTACCTGCTAATGAGCCGGTGTAGAGATTTTCCAACATGGTGTTTCCAGGTAATATCGATGAAGTATGAAACCCTGTGCTTGCAGAGGGGCCAGCTGCGTAAACGCCTGTTGCCCACATCTTGCCTGACTCGATTGTGACTCTCCCTTTTTCATCCACAGGAATCCCACCGGTGGTCTCCATGACTTGATGTGTTACTGGAATCACATCAATCGAAACGTCCAATCCTGTAGAGTCTAGAATTGTCTTTCTTATCGAGTCGAACCAAAGTGAATGCTGGTCATCGATAAATCTCATATCGACTACCGCATCTCCCCCATGGTTCAATGGATCGATATCTTCCCCGGATTCCGACCTGTATCTTCCACCGGCGCCTAAAATCTCGAAGGGGATTGGGATGTTCGTTCCTCTGATGACCATTGGGTGAAGGGGCACCTTGTGCAAATTCTGTGGGTTGATACCCGCTCTTATTGCCATTGCAATCGCATTTCCTGAGCCGATTGATGGGTTGGACCAAAGCCCTTGATAACCCTCATCAGCCAATATTATTGCTTTACATTGGTATGGCTTTACTTTGCCGTCGAGTAAGTCCAGCGCCACAATTCCTCGGATCTGGCTATTATCCATCACCAGGGATAATGGGATGTGGTTCTGTCGTCTCTGAATGGATCTCTTGAGGACCTGTTCATCGAGAATCTGGGTTAGGTATCTGCTAGTAGCATCTCCTGCGCCTGAAAGTCGAGGGGCGGCATGTCCGGGCACCGATGAAAGATGCGGTAATCCGCCTTTGTCCCTACGAAGTATCATCCCCCACCGCTCTAGCTCAGAAAGAATCTCTACTGAAGAAGAGCATGTTCTTCTAACAGCCTGCTCATTCGTACTCTCATCTCCTAACGCAATTGTGTCTTTGATATGCGCTTCAGGAGTAGTTTCCCCTAGCGATGCGGCAAGACCGGCGGTGGATGGGCTGATGATTGGACCGGGCGACTGGTGAATTATGACGGTATTAGCGCCAGAATCGCTAGACTCGATAGCAGCGCGAAGCGCTGAAGGTCCGGTTCCTATGACCAATACATCCCACGACTCCATGCTGCTCAGTCATCTCCAGATGCATGTTCTGAATGAACATGACGCTTCGTTCATCATCGTATAATGGTTCGAGTGATCATAGAATACACTTCTTTGATTGCATTTCGAATTGTGCTGAAGATGAATCCATCTCCATCTTCCATGATGGTCCATAGTACGAGTGACTTGACTGTGGTTTCGTTTTCCGTGAGAAGGTTGACTTGAACTGAACGGCCTTCGTGTCCTGATTTATTCCAAGCCATTCCGATCCAGAGAATGTGAGAATTGTCAATGGTTGCGTTGAATCTATTCCATCCCTCTGTACCGCCAGTTCTGCCGGGCCTTACACTTCGATCAATGGGGGGAAGGCGAATTATCTGAATCTCGGGTTCGCCTTCGACGGTTATTATGTCAATTTCAAATGGCTTGGAAGAGTTCTGATCTGGGCTTGCTAGAACGAAGAGGTCGCTCTCACCGTGCATTGCTCTCGGTGGGAGGTCTGCATCTAGTACCCATGTCTCAGATTTACGAAGTCTTGATGCTCTTTGTATCGTTCTAGACAAGAGTCGGAAAAGCCCGGGTTTCCTCTCAATAACATGAGTCAATAATATCTCAAGTTGTTCGAAATTGAAAGGCTCTTGCTTTTCTCTTAGGCGTTCTACGGATCTGGTGTTCAGGACCTCAGCACAAATCCTGTCTTTTTCATTATGATCGATTTCTCCGATCATTGAGAGGTAGATGGCTCTCAAAACTGTTTCAATAGCATCTTCTGATTGCTGTTGGCGTCTTACTCCCTTGCTGATTTTTTCCATCCAAATGTTCCATCTGCTAGAAGTTTCAGGATCGAGATGTGCATAGACTAGATCGACTAGCAGGGGTTCAGCAAGAGTATCATGAAGAGATGGCGTATGGAGTTTCAACAAGGGGGTTTTTCCAGTATCCATTGATTTTTGTTTTTCAATTGATAGCGTGGCAAATAGAATGACGATGGAGAGGATGGCGGTCAGACTCAGAAGAGTTAGTGAGAGATCTGTTTGGAGAGGAGTGGAAGAAACGGTAGATGCGAGGATGAAGCCGACTATAGCTGCAGAAACCCTGGTTCGCTCTCTGAGCTTGTTTTCTTCGAGTTGATTCAAGATTCTATCAACACCAACATATGATTCTCTGAGTGAAAATCCCTGTCTCCTGAGTTCTAACCGGTCTTTAGCAGCCATTCTTGCATAAGAAGATGCGATTAGCGGGGGGATGAACAGAATGATAGAGGCCAACCACATTATTCTAGAGATATTGAGGATGGCTGAGTCTAGGAATGCTGATGCGGCTATGATGGATGCTGGAAGGGCAAAGGCAAGCGAGTATCTTGTAACGCGAAGAACCGGGTTCGTGGTGAGGTTTGTCCATCTTCCCCTCCATTTGTCTCTCGACAATATTCTTCGTTCCATCGCTGATGAAATCGAAGATTGTTCCTCTTCGGATTCGGCATAAGGTGTTGGCAGATCCATATGTCGTTCGTTCGGCGCTTTTGCTGGGTGTGTTTGAGGTCATCGCTTGATGAGGCGAAAATATGGCATTTCGATAGGAGGCTTTCTTGAAGGGGGCGGCCTGGGCGAGATGGGCGTGTAGCATAGCCTGGATAATGCACCGGCCTCCTAAGCCGGGGACCGCGGGTTCGAATCCTGCCGCGCCCGCCATTATGTTGTGGCGATGCGGTTGCGTCCGACTTCAGCGACGCGGTGGAGAAAATCCTCGAAATGGATACGTGCATGGGTGTGTAATTGGATATCTCGACTGCATTTAGCAAGAGCCTGTAGTATCTCACTTCTAAGTGAGTCATTCAATGGGAGTCGTCGGCCGACAAGAGCTGAATGTATCTGGTCAATCACATCCTCTGGCTCAAGGCCGTGATCATCCAAAAGACGGTCTACCTCAGCTACTGCTCCTGTTCTTACTTTGATCCTTCTTCCATTTCGATCTAGCCATCTAGAGCCGACGACATTGCCTTGAAGGGCCATCTCAATGATATCTCTGCCCGCCTTCATGGTGATTCCTTGGATTAGATCGTGAATTGATGAGCGATCGGATAATTTGTCATGCGCCCAAAGCAATTCGAGCATGAATATCGCTCTTCGAATATTGCCCTGACTGACGTATAGGATATCATCGATAATGCCGTCTTCCAGATTTATGCCCTCAGCGTCAATTATTCCTTCCAAGGTTCTCTTGAGTGTTTTATCATCACAAGCAGGAAGTCGGATCATCTGGGTTCTCGATCTGAGTGCGTCTATGATAGCAGATGGTGCACGGGCCGTGAATATGAATCTAGAAGCTGGGCCCACTGTTTCTAGCATTCTCCGTAGATATGCTTGCCATCTCATACTCATATGATCTGCATCTTCGAGGATAATCAACCGACTCAGAGGTTGCGCACTGTTTGATTCGGTTTCCTTGCCGGCTGGCGGCGGGTCATCATTGGAATTGTGTTCCCTGCTGTTTGAAAATGCTGCAAGAGACATTCTTCCAGCGAGAGTGTCCGACGATTCTTTTCCTTCCGGTCGGAGGAAAGTCTCGAACAAATCCATCGCGCCTCTTTTCCTCTTCATGTCTCTGATGTTTCTGACATGAACGGTGGATGACCAAGAGGGGCCCAGAACCTGACGCGCATAAAGACGCCATAGAGCGGTCTTACCGCAACCTGGAGGGCCTGTTATGAGAAGATGCGGTGGTTGGGGCAGGAGTGACATTGCAGTCACACGCTCAACAACGCGCGGAGGGGCTGCAAACTGGTCGAAAGTTCGAGGGGCATGATCGACAAGCCAACCGGACACGTACTGTGTATCGTGGCTAGGGTCTTGAAGTCCGCGTTACTCTGCCCGTAGAGTCTTGATGCCATCGGGGCCTTCTTTTCGGGGCTTCACAAAGATTCGATAGCCGCACTTATGGCACGATTTGCCTGTGGCGCCTATCTCTATGAACTCGATATGGCCGCATCGGACGCATCTATACCTGATTTCAAGAGGGTCCATTGGAGATGAGCAATGGTTGCAGGTGGCCGGTCCTTCTGCATCGAAAGGCTTCCTGTCGGTTCGGTTGCAAGAACGGCACTTGTACAAAGTCATGCGGTTCGTCATGAATTGGGCCGGTTTGGCAGCCTTCTTCAACCTGCCCATTATCTCAGACGGTCTTCCGCGCTCTATCGCATATGCTGACGAAGTTTCTGAATATAGTCTCGCCGAACTCGGAATCATTGACCTCTGGATGGAATTGGACCCCTAAACGATCGCCGGAATCGTTCTGCATTGCTTGTACACGGCAAGAGTCGCTGGATGCTGTTATTCTGAAATTCTCAGGTACATCTACTACCTCGTCATTGTGACTTTCCCATACGATTTGTTCTGAGGGGGTGGATGAGAATAACGGGCCAGGGTCGTCGGACAGTTTCATCGTCGCGGCCCCGAATTCTGGCTCGTCGGCTTCTGCGGCTCTCCCGCCGTAGAAACCAGCCATGAATTGAAGGCCTGCACATATTCCAAGGATTGGCACGTCCAATGAAAGATATTCGGCGCATCGGCCTAGCTCTCCTGTTAACCCCACTCGCGCTGCTCCGCCGGAGAGAATCAGTCCGTCGACTTCTCTGAGTTCATTAAGCGGCGTGTCATTTGGGAATATCTTCGTGTCGACACCAAGATACCGAAGCATGCGCCACTCTCTGTGTGTCCATTGACCGCCATTATCAATGACGTCGATGATGAGGGGGGCATCGCTCATGATGAGGTGGTTATCTAGGCGGGCCATCAATACATTGCAGTGGAATCGAGGGGTTTGAACGAGGGGCAGATTGAAAGATAATCCCCAACTCGGTTGGGAAGCAAGCCCCGATGGTGTAGTGGCCTATCATGCAGCCCTGTCGAGGCTGCGACCCGGGTTCAAATCCCGGTCGGGGCGCCAAAAATCACTCTCCAAGGTCTTCTCGCCTTGCGTTATTGTCATCTTTTGGGTTATTGGATATCTGATGAGATAATATCGTTTATCACAGCTGATAGGCCCAGCTCGGCAGGACATAACAGGGATCTGACTCCGAATGCCTTTGCAGCCGCCATATCCGAAATCCTGTCACCCACCATGACAGAATCTGCCTCAGATGGTCTTTCGACCCAATCATCGGCAAATCTCATCGAAAGTTCAGACCATTCCTTGGTCGATTCTGCGTGGTTGATCAACTGACGAGCCGCCTCCAACATGCCTGGATTGGGCTTTCTTGCCCATGCGTTCTGATTCGGGACATAGGGGCTGTGGAGTATCAAATCTAGAATCGCGTCTTTATCTTCAATCAAGAGCGTTTTCTGTATCTGGTCGTGGATAAGTGCTAGATTCTCAGAATCCCAGTACCCCCTACCAATCGGAGACTGATTCGTCACAACAGCGATTCGTATGCCGGATCTGCGTAATCTAGCGACGCAATTGGCTGCATGTGGGAGTAGGATTACCTCCGAGGGTGAGTTGACATAGTTCTCGGACCCGACATTCAACACCCCGTCGCGGTCAAGATATGCAATGGCCCCAGACCACGGTGTTGAATCTGGGAGAGGATGGAGCGTCAGTGGGGCATCGATCGGGACTCTGTCACGACATGGAAGATGCTGCATCACGCCCAGCGACTAATCTGGTTGTACAAAGCGCCTTCCTAGAAATGGATGGTATGAGAACTCATCTCAGAACTATCTCTCAAGTCTTCTTCTGGCATCGAAGAGAGTATTCTACGGCATTGCGAAAGATGGTAATTGAAGGGGCTCTCCCATGTTCAATCTCATCATCTCTCGTCCAATCAGGTGAGAGCCATGTGCTATGATATGCCTCTGGATGTGGCATTAGACCAAAGACGAGGCCGGTTGGGTCACAGACCCCTGCGATGTTTCTCCAACTTTGGTTTGGAGAGATTGGATATGGTAGTACTTCATCAGTGGCACCGGGGTATTCTGTCGATGGATCGACATACTTGGCCACGAGTTGCCCCCTCTGCGCCCATCGGTCTAGCAGTTCTCTGTCGTTTGTAACAAATTTGCCTTCTCCATGTCGAACTGGCACTCTGATTCTAGTGAGTCCTTTAGTCCAGATGCAAGGGCTATTTGAATCAAATTCGAGTGTCGCCCATCGATTTTCATAATGAGCGCTGTCGTTGAGTGCGAGTGATGCTGTTTGTGTGAGTGATACTTCCTCATCACCCGGAAGTAGGCCCATCTTTACCAGCACCTGAAAACCATTGCAAATACCGATTACTGGTTTACCGGCCCGCACGAAGCGTCTGACTTGATCACGGAGGCCAAATCTGAGTCTGTTACCCAGCAACCTGCCGCTGCCCAAGTGATCTCCGAAGGAGAAACCCCCAGGAACCGCCATGATATGGTAATCGTCCAGATTCAGATCCCCTTTAACGAGTCTATTGACGTGTACTTTTTCTGGGCTGCCACCAGCCATCTCAAACACCGCCATAGTTTCAGTTTCACAATTAATCCCGAAGCCGGAAAGGACGGCGATACGCACTTGGGTCATTGCGGGGCACCTCCATCGAGGGTTTCTTTCCATGCTTTTCGTAAAACGCTCATTGATGTGGAAATTAATGGTGTATCTCCATTGGTTACTGAGATTGTATCGCCTTCTTCAACGACGCCTAAAAGATAGCATGCATGGCCTATCATTGAAGTTTCGAATGCCTGACTATTTTCCGGTTTCACGCTCACGAGTATCCGGCCCAGAGATTCTCCAAACATGGCTCCCCACGGCTCTATCTGATCGCAGTCGGACATGATTGGAGATACGTCTACCCGCGCTCCGGAATCTGAGCCAAAACAGCACTCTGAAATCGCTACTGCTAATCCGCCATCACTACAATCATGGGCACTTGCGACGAGTTCCTTTTGCATCGCCCCTGTTAGAGCCCTATACATCGCCAAATTTCGAGAGGTGTCTATTTCCGGTACACGTCCGCCGATCCCAGATTGTCCTTGAGTCTCTTCTCTGAGCATGTATGCAATCTCGCTAGCTCCGAGTTCTTGATGGGACTCTCCACAGAGGTAAATCCTATCTCCGGGGGATTTGAAATCACTCGATACAGCCTTTCGAACATCCTGGTGATTGCCAATTAGACTGAATAGAATTGTTGGGGGTATGCTGATCTTCTCACCATGCAGTTTAGCGTCATTTTTCATTGAATCCTTTCCACTTATGCATGGTAATTTGTAGGCTCTACATACATCGTCCAAAGCACGGTTTGCTCGGACTAATTGAGCTAATTTATACCGGCCATCAGGGGTCTTTTTTGATTCTACGGGGTCAGGCCAACAAAAATTATCGAGACCGGCGATAAGATCGAGGTCGACGCCGACGCAAACTGCATTGCGCAGGGCTTCATCGATGCTGGCGGCGGTCATTGCATATGCATCAATATCGGAATATCTTGGAGTAATCCCATTGGATATGACTGCGCCTTGTGTCTGGCCTTGTATTGGAGCTATGACGGCAGCATCGCCGGGGGCGTCATGATTGACGCCGCAGAACGGCTTGATCACCGATTGGGCAATGACTTCGTGATCATATGAACGGACCCACCATTCTTTGCTAGCGATGTTCGGCCTGGCTATGAGTCTCGTAAGTGCCCCCCCCATCTGTGAGGCATCTGGAAGTATCACTTCCGCGTGTGTGGGTGGGGACCACTCAGATTCGAGTTCTAATTGGGGACAGCCGTCATGTAGGAATGAAATGGGTAGATGGGCTACTACATCGGTTCCCATTCGGACGACGAATGCGCCTGAATCGGTAAATTTCCCAACGGCTGTCGCTTCGACCTCATGAAGCGCTGCGAGTGCTTCGAACGATTCGCAATCCTCTGGTTTTACACCTACAGTCATCCTTTCTTGGGATTCTGAGATCAATATCTCCCATGGACTCAGGCCGGCCTGCTTGAGAGGCACCACTGCGAGATCTAGGTCTGCTCCGCCTGTCAGTTCAGCCATCTCTCCGACTGAACTTGAAAGGCCACCTGCACCATTGTCAGTGATAACTTGTATCAATCCCTCATCTCTTGCCTCGATGATCATATCAAGCATTTTCTTCTGAGTGATCGGATCGCCGATTTGGACGGCTGAGCTCGGACTCTCTTCTGTTAACTCAAGACTGGAAAAGGTGGCGCCGTGGATGCCATCGAAGCCAACTCTCCCACCGACCATGTAAACGATATCACCGGGAGTGGGTGTTTTGTCGTGTGATTCCCTTCCATCAGGAAGAATGCGGGGCATTATGCCGACCGTTCCGCAATACACCAATGGCTTGCCTAAATATCTCTCATCGAAGATGATCGCGCCGTTTACTGTGGGTATTCCAGATTCATTTCCACCGGCCCTGACTCCCGCGTGGACCCCGCGAAATACTCTGGAAGGGTGAAATAGTCCCTTGGGTATGTTTCCTTCGTAATCAGGGGGGCCAAAGCAGAATACGTCTGTGTTTGCAATCGGTTTTGCACCCAATCCCGTACCAAGGATATCCCTATTGACACCAACAATGCCGGTCATCGCGCCTCCGAACGGATCTAAGGCGCTGGGTGAATTGTGAGTCTCGGCTTTCATGCAGAGGCTCCAATTTTCATTCCAAGCAATAACTCCCGAATTATCATGGAAGATCGAAAGTAGCCAATCGACTTCTTTCTGGATATCCAGAGTAGGCTTCATGATATGTGTCTTGAATAGAGAATCTATTGTGGATGATTCACCGGTTTCATTGTCTTTATGGTGGATCTTAGCCGCGAATATCTTGTGTGAGCAGTGTTCGGACCAAGTCTGTGCTAAACACTCTAGTTCAGCATCAGTGGGCGCATTCGGCGGTAAACCCAATTCCTCTCTTATTCGTTTCACAGCAGGATCTCTGTAGTGTGATTGTATTGCCTTCATCTCTCGTAGATTGAGCGCCAACAAGCCTCTCTCGCTGATGTCAAGAAGTTCGTCATCGCCTACCTCTAAGTCGACAGTTTCTGATTTGCGCTTGTTCTGATTGGGAAGAATGGGGAAGGGGATCAAATTCTCTATTCTTTTATCTGAATCTAAAATAGCACATTGCTCGAGCATTGGATTGTGTAACAACGCAATTATCGGTTCGATATCAGGAGTGTTCTCCTCGAACCAAAAATGATATGATATCGTCGATGCGACATTGGTCTTTTTTCTAGGGAACAAAGTTCTGAGGCCGTCTTCCGCGGCCATGGCTCTATTGTCGGTTACACCTGGCTTGAACCCGACTTGAATGGTGATATCTGAATGGCCGAGATCGGGGAGGATGCCTGCTGCTATCGTGCCGTCAAGTGAGTGATGTTCTATGATTGGATCTGAAAAAAGGTCTATTGCTGCATTCTCCCTTTCTTCTTGGTTTAAGTCGCCTTGGATGGTGTATCCCAAGCTAGTCCTGATGGTTTTCACATTGATTTCAATTTCTTTTGGGATTATTTTCTTCGTTGAAATCGCTCGGCTGTCAATCAATCCTGAGCCGATTCTCGGAAGTACATCCACGCGCAAGACGTTGTTGTTCATCGATGATTCCCGGCTGAGGGTCCGGCGGGACGTCCATCAACGATGCGCATGAGTTGCATCAGAAGTCCATGCCGCCCATGCCGCCCATGCCGCCCATGCCGCCCATATCTGGGCCACCCGCTGGTGAGTCGGGTTTGGGCTCGTCCGCGACGAGAGTTTCGGTGGTGAGGACGAGTCCTGCAATGGATCCAGCTGACTGAAGAGCGTTTCTGGTCACCTTTACAGGGTCAATCACGCCTTCATCCAGAAGATCGACATATTGCTTATTCCTGGCGTTGTAACCAAAATTATCTGAGTCGTTCTCGATAACCTTTGCAACAACCACACTGGGCTCTTCCCCTGCATTCTCACTGATCTGTCTGAGTGGGGCTGATAGAGCGTCGTATACTGCTTGAACTCCTATCGAATGGTCTCCTGAGCTCTTTTCCATAAGTGGGTTGAGTGCGTCTCTAGCTCTTAGAAGAGCTACACCACCGCCGACTACGACTCCTTCAGCCATGGCTGCACGGGTTGCATTCAGTGCATCGTCCACTCTGGCTTTCTTTTCTTTCATTTCAGTCTCCGTGGCCGCGCCTATCCTCAGAACGGCTACGCCACCGGTCATCTTGCCGATTCGCTTCTGCATCTTCTCTTTGTCCCACTTTGACTTGGAGAGTTTCTCTTGACTCTTTAACATCTCAGCGCGTTCATTGATGGCCTTCTTATCACCCTCGCCGCCAACGAATGTTGTCTTATTCTTGGCTATGATGACTTTCTCAGCACCGCCGAGTGACATTGGTCCCTGAGTTTTCAAATCTACACTCTTATCCTTTGCAAGTACTGTTGCCCCGGTTAGGATGGCTATATCATCTAACAATTCACCCTGCTCATCTCCAAAGCCTGGTGCTTTCACGGCTGCTGCCTTGACGACGCGACTGGCTACGTTCAGAACAAGTGTTGCAAGAGCCTCGCCCTCGACGTCTTTTGCTATGATAAGCAGTGGTCTCTTTTGCTGCATACTCACTTCTAAACTAGGAAGTAGGTCTTGGGCACTGTTGACTGTTTGGTCCGTAATCAGAATCATAGGATTTTCCAAGACGGCTTCTTTCTTTTCTCGGTCTGTGATAAAATATGGCGAGATGTATCCTTTGTCAACCTCCATGCCTTCTACCACCTTAAGATCGGTTTCGGCTGATTTCGCTTCTTCCACTGTGATGACTCCTTCCTGGCCGACGGCTTCGACGGCTTCTGCGATTAACGACCCTATGTCTGAGTCATTGTTCGCAGCTATTGTAGCAACTTGATGAATCGTCTCACTTGTTTCAACTGGATTCGCCATTTCTTTCAGGCGGTCGACTACAACAGATATCGCCTCGTCATATCCTGATTTCAACTCCACGGGGCTTGCGCCAGCAGTGACATTACGAAGACCTGTGTGGCAGAGCGCCTGGGCGAGTATGCTAGCTGTTGAGGTGCCATCTCCAGCATTGTCTTGGGTCTTGCTAGCAACTTCTTGGACCAGTTTTGCACCCATGTTGGCAAAGGGGTCGGCGAGAGATATGTCCTTGGCAATGGTGACTCCGTCGTTTATGATGGTGGGGCTACCCCAACTCTTCTCCAATACGACAGTCCTAGCGGCGGGACCGAGCGTGACTTTTACCGCGTTCGCAACTGAGTCGATACCCTCGAGTAGTTTTCTTCGTGCTTCTTCTCCATACAACATTTGCTTTGCCATTCATTTCAACTCCTTTTGTTCAGAGATCCAGTACCTTCGCCTGAAGGTCTTCGGATTTGATTAACATGTATTCTATCCCAAGCCATTCCACCTTTGTACCGCTGTACTGGCGGTAGATGACTCGATCATCGAGGTTGAGGCCCTCGACATCCGGCCCTATAGCCACCACCTTTCCAACATTCATCTTCTCACGGGCTTCCTCGGGAAGGAGGAGGCCGGACTCAGTCTTCTCTGGTGCGTTTTCCATCTCTAGGAGGACCATTTCCCCCATTGGCTCTATTCCGACAGACATTTCATCAACTCTGGGCTATACAACCCGTGGTTGACTAATTGGGGTCCAATTTAAACGTGTTCCAATACAATTCTCGGGAACCTTGAGGTACTGGTCATCAGAGGGCGTTAGGATGAGTGCGGGTTATGCGTGTCTATCCGTTGATGAAATTCGTTCATCGATGGAAGAGAAGGGGACTCGTGTGATACTTGCAGCGGACCTCTTCACAATCTCTGAGATATCGAATATTCTCAATGAGGTGGGGGGCCATATCTGCATGCTGAAGACCCATGTTGATGGAATACGTGACTTTGATCTGGCTAGATGGATGAGTGAAGTGGTCGCGCCGGCAAGGAAAATGGGCGTTCTTATGTTTGAAGATAGGAAGTTTGCTGACATAGGTTATGTGTCAAAAATCCAGATGCTCGGACATCAGAGAATAGCTGAATGGGCTGATGTGGTGACTGCGCATAGGATATCCGGACCTGATATCATAGAGGGTATACATGATGCTTGGAAGGAATGTGGTAGAAGGGGTTCAGTTGCTGTTCTGGCGCAAATGTCCAGTTCAGGCAATCTACTGGATGAAGAATACTGCAGAAAGGTCGTGGACTCATGCCGTGAAATAGACGGTGTTTGTGGTTTCATAGGAAATGGGAGTAATCCAGGTAATATTTCTGAATTGAGAGGTCTTGTGGGAGGTGCCAAGATGATTCTTACACCAGGCATCAATCTGAATTCAGGAGAGGCGCGAATGGGACAGAGATACGGTCACCCCAAAGAGGCGATTACGGCTGGCTCTGATGCAGTGATCGTGGGTTCGGGCATCATCAGAAATGCAAAGCCCCTGGCTGCTGCTGTGAAATATGCCAAGGAGGCGTCTGTGTGACGTCTATGTTTTCTCGGTGGCGGTGATCCTGATATGGATTTTGGACTTCCAGATGTAGCCGCTGTGATTGTTCTCCTTCTGATCGTTTTCCTTATTGTTAGGGAAATCGTGTTTAGGTGGCGTATTCGGTTGAGGGTGTTGATGGGGGATGCTGAGCTTCTAAACGACTCGCGGGTCAAAGTGATTGAGATTGTTCAGGCGCCTGAGGGAAGCGTGACTGTCGACGCGATAAGAATGGTCGCTGTAGAAGATTGATCCCATTATCAAATAGGGATGTATCCTGAGTATATCGCCCCGGCAACACCCGCTCCGATAGTGAGTACCAAGAGTGCGAAACGAATGATCCAGCGTCCCTTTCTCCTCGGTTTTTCTACCGATGCAGGCGGAGTGGGATTGACCGGCATCGGGGGAGGCAAGACCGGGGGCGGTGATGCCGGGGGCGGTGGATCGGGCAGAGGAGGTTGGAAATTAGCCAAGCCCGGGGCGGGGGGTATTACCCCCATTATCTTGGGCCACGCAGTTTCAACATCTGAGGCGATGATGGGGGTAATCAAGGTGGCCATCGCGCCGATTGAGATGGATGTTTTATTTGCTACCTCAGCCCTATTTTTAGGGGTGATTATGACTATTCTTCCTTGGTTGTCATCGGCCCTTATCTGCAGAGCAGTATCATGTCCATCATTTGGTGGCAGGTCTATTCCCAAGAACACTACCCTCGGACGTATCGATTTGTATATGGAAACAGCGTCCTCGCTACTTGATGTGGATTCGGTGTTCCATCCCCTTTGTTTCAAGATCATTTTCAAACGGCCTGTGGTTATTGGGTCTCTTAATGCAATCAACGCACATGGTGTATCACTCATCGGCCATCAACTCCAAAGATACTGAATACAGAGGGGTCGATGTCCTCGGAAAGTAATTTTGTTAGAAAGTGCACTGGTTCGAAATCTATCAGATCTTGATACTCTTGGCCGGAGCCGGCTAGTACGATTGGTCTATTCGTAGCATGAGCAATTGAGAGGGCTGCGCCGCCTCTGGCATCTGTATCTAGCTTGGTCAAAACTGCACCATCGAAATGTAATACTGATTGGAATTTTCTTGCTTGTTCAACGGCATCGTTTCCTGCCAATGCGTCACCCACAAACAGGACAATGTGGGGGGATGAAACTCTGTGGACCTTCTTCAGCTCCTGCATTAGATTGGTTTTGTTCTGCATTCGGCCCGCTGTATCGATTATGACTACATCGTCGCCTCTAGCTTTAGCGCTGTCTATTGCGTCTCTAGCCACTGCGGCTGAGTCTCCTCCTCTCTGGCTTTTGACACAGCGTGCACCGATTCGTTCGGCGTGGTCGCTCAACTGGTCTATTGCGCCCGCACGGAATGTGTCCGCTGCACCCAAAACTACGGATAGGCCCCGTTGAATTAGTCTGTAGGATATCTTTGCTGCAGTGGTTGTCTTGCCGGTTCCATTGACGCCCACGAGCATTATGACTACTGGTGGTTCCTCATCGAGCAGTGTTTCGATGGTCTGATCAAAGTCCCAATATGAAACTCTCAGCAATGAGTCCAACGCAGAGACAAGTGTTGCGTCCAGGAGATGTCCTACGTCTCCTTTCTTGGGAAGGGGGGCTCCTATGAGTTTCGATCTCATCTCGGCGAGCACTGCGTCAACAGCGATGTGCCCCATATCCGCTTCAAGCAAGGTGGTCTCAAGTTCTGACATTATTTCTTCAAAGGCGGGTGTTGCTGATATCCTTCTTCGGGAGGGTTGATTCACTATTTTACTGAGGTCGATTGACAACCCCTGTGATGGTTTTGGGACCAATTTAGAGGTTTTGATCTCAGGAGAATATTTCACTGGTGCCTTGATTGACTTCGAGGTTCGCTCTCTGAGACGTCTCGTTCGTTTATCAGAAGGGGTTTCAATTGCCTCTAGGGATTCGTCGGTTTCCCATTCGCTTTCACCACCAGGGTTGTCTTGACTCTGTGGTTGGAGAGATTCGAGTGGCTCGTCGATGATTTGGTTTTCTGGCTCTTCTTGTTCATCGCCCGCCAGTGCATCGGGATCCTCGATCTTGTTGGCGTTGCGTCTGAACCGACTTAGGAAGCCCATGTATTCACCTCAGTCGTCGAGCGTTAGCTCTGTTCCCCTCTTGCGTCTTGGGGTTCGCTTCTTTGGTTGATTCTCTGATGATTCTTGATTCGTCGGTTCTATTGGGCTTTCAGAAGTGGTTTCTGGTTGGTTTTGTTCAATTTGGCTGGTGAGTTCTAAAATTGTAGTTTCAATTCCTCTTGATTCTTCGACCATGCTTTCGATCAAGTTTGTCAGTTCCGCGTTCCTCTGGCTCAACATTTGTATTGCCTTTTCATGAGTTGTCTCAATCTGTACTCCTGAGCCTATGTCTATGACGGGGAGTGCTCCTTCTTCGATGGTGACTGGGATCTGAACGCCGCTTCCAAGGGGTATCAGCGTACGTTTGTTGGGTTGCGACGCAGCGGCTTCGAGAGTCCCTTGGGCCCTAGTTTGTTCATCGAGTAATGCTGAAAGCCGCTCTAATTGCGATCTAAGTGCCTCTTTCCTAGAATGGTTGGCTTCGATGAGGCGGGTAATTCGTCTTGCTTCACCTGACTCCATGGGTACCTGTTGCAGGGCATCTATTCTAAACGATGGGGGTATTAGACACAAAGACGGTTTGTTGTAGAGTGGTTTGAAGCATCCGTGCGGATTAAATCAGGTTCCCTCGACGGAGGGTCATGGTCAAGGCATTTAGAGCGGTTGGGACGTTTCGAAGCGGTGTGAAAAATCAGCCGTTTACAATTGACGTGGTGGCTGATGATGAAGATGGGGCGATGGAATATATCTACTCTAACTTCGGTAGCCGGCATGGTGTGAAAAGAAGATTCGTGGTAGTTTCATCGATGAATGAAATAGATCCTTCCGAATCAACAGATCCTCGTGTTATCTCTGCTTTCAGAGAATAATGGCTTGTAACCCATTCTGTCACAATGGTGATACGGTCGGGCTTTGAGGGGCGACCATGCTAAAGAAAGCGGTCATGCGCCAGTATTGGCGAGTCCAGCAGAGTCAGACTCTGATTTCAATGACTTTTTGGGTCACCACATTGACCCTTCTAACTTGGCCATATGTGAGTTGGAGATTCGATGGTGATTCAACTACGTTAGGCATTTCATCGACTTATTGGGGTCTCTTTTCTATTGGTTTGACCGTGGTCTTCTGTGTTATGATGATTGGTTGGATGTATGATGTTATTTTCTCACTATGGAGGGACCATATGACTGTGATACAGGAAAGAAATCCATATTCGACATACATGCTGAATGGCCCCATTGGATCGATTCTAGCACAGACAAATGAGATATTGAAGAGGATCGGTGAAGATGATGACGAGATTGTAAAGCACACTCAATTTGTTGACAGGTGGTTGACGTGGAATTCGGAACAGGAGTTATGGAAGCGAACTGTGGATGGTTTCACGGATGTCATGGGTGATGAGGACCCGGTATTGCTTCATTTTTCTGAAAAGGGTGAGTCATGAAGATTGAAGCATCGGACTCGGATTCTCTGAGTGTAGATGTAGTGATACCGACTTTTCGCCGGCCTGAAGATTTGGATAGGTGTCTAAAGGCACTTGAACGTCAGAGTGTTGCACCCGCTTCAATAGAGGTGGTGGATGATTCAGAAGAAGACCGCGGGCCGGCCTTTTCCAGAAATATCGGTTGGAAGAGGGGGAGAGCTGCCATAGTGGCCTTTACTGATGATGATTGCGTGCCTTCTTCAAATTGGATCGAGTCAATTTTGAGAGAGTTCGAAATTGATGGTGTTGATGTGATCGAGGGTTCTGTTACAACTGAGAATGAGGGTGTTCTTCTTTCGATGGACCCTCATCCTGGTGATCGTTGGAATCGTTTCAAAACTGCGAATATGGCATACAGGAGAGAGGTTTTGGAAACGGTCGGGGGTTTTGATGAGCGGTATTTCATACATAGGGAAGACACGGACATTGCATGGAGAGCGATTAACTCTGGATTTTCTGTCTCGTGGTCGCCGAAATGCGTCGTGCACCATCCCAATCGGCCAGGGGTACAGAGAACAATGCCGAGGAGCGAGATATTGCTGTACAGGTGCGATAGTCGGAAATATGTTGAAGTGGCCGCCGGTATGATCTCTTTTGACACTTTGAAGAGTGGAAAATTGAAAGAAATGAGGAAATCGCTCAGAACCTATGGAGATGAGTTTGTCGTCCCGCTCAATAGGACAGAGAGTTTCTTGCTTTGGTCGAGGAGTTTCTTACTTGCCGTTTGGAGAAAGATTGGGATTAGATGAGTTTCTCAAAGAGCATTAAGAAAATCATAGAGTTGAATATCGAACTTATTCAACTTCTCAATTTCAGCTTCATCTCTGGGTTTGTGTTTAACTGCTCTAATATATTGTAAGAGACGCCGAAATCGTAATTTTCTCAATAGGAAGAGTATCGCCCATCTGTCTCCAAACGTCGCGTGTTTGGTATCAGATTCATTTTGCCAGCCAAGTTCATCTAAAGCATTCATCCCCGTTTCAGCGATTATGATCTTGTCAAAGAGTAGGATGTTTTCCTTGGCAATCTGAAAGTGGCCTTCCGTAACTGGATCGGATGGATTGTGGTTTCTGGAGAATATCCGCGTATAGTAGTCTGGTGAAGTGTAGATCTCTTTATCCATCAGATATTGTTCATAATTTGTTGATTTTGACCACATCCAATAGTAGTCGAAATTAAAATTCGAAATAAATCGGTTGATTGGGTCTCTAACACAGGTAATAAGACAGACACGCGGGTCTTTCGACAAGATGGAGAAATCCGGTCCGCCCCATTCAGTTGCAACAAATGTGACACCCGTCTCTTCACATGTATCAACGAATTTGGTTAGTTCTCTCCCTGTCATTTCCCATAGTGGTATGACTCCATTGTCATCGCAGGGGTTACCATTTTCGTTTATTGGGAAAGGTTTCTCTCCGTTCGCTATTGCTCGACGTATCACATAGGTGCCTGCAGCCTTGTGCAAGTGCTGAAACCAAACAAGGCGATACTCTTGCATATTGACGGGTCTCGATAACCAAACTTCACCATTTCGTAATTGAATATTCATTGCTTCTCTTTGGTTTTGATGGTTATTATAGAGTTCAGATGATTTTCCATCCTGGTCAGTCTATCTTGAAACGTGTCATCATCGCTTAGAATTCCTTTAGACTTAGATGCTGTTCTAAGTGTCGTCACTGCCTTGTTCATGGCTTTTTCATCCATTCGTCTTCTAGTTCTTGAGAGTATTTTGGATTGAAGGCTTTTTTGAATGAATGATCCAATTTTCCAGATGGCTGCGGCTCTAAAATTTTGGATGGGGTTTGATCGGTTTCTTTTTTTGAGGTACCTAATTGCTTTTTTTGGATTCGATGGGATTGTTTCCGAGGCCCAGGAATACCTGTAGACAAGATGTTGAATTCTCCCCTCTAGTGATCCCGGCCCTGTGAAGATGGGGTTGTATGGGACGTTCATTGAACTCGTCCAATCCATCCACTTGAAATGATTAATTGTGCTAGAAGTGGTTACAGGTAGCCATTTAACCCTGAAAGTATCAGCAATAATAGCGGCATGCATGGCTCCTGAAAGGACCAATTTTGACTTTCTTATGGTTTCTATGACTTCTTTTGACTCATTTCTTGGATCGATGTATTTGACGCCTGCAGCTTCACATACAACATCCCATTCACAATTCTCAGCAGCCCTATGATGGGGTATGAAAATTATTCCTTCCCTTTCATCTTCGGGAAGTGGTTGGAGTTCAGGGAACAGTGCGAGAAGAATCGCTGTATCTGTGCATCCCTTTTCTTCGCTGAGTCCTAGAGCGAGTGCTGTGAGGGGCCCTCTGACAGCGAGGAAGTTCCAGTGTTTGGAGGAGGAGAGGTCGAGAGGATATCGGTATCCTGCCCCTGAACCGATGACGTGCCACATCTTGTTTGGGTCTCTATCTCTACCTAGTAAGGAGCCGATTCCTAATAGGGTGTTTTTCGTCTCGCTCCAACCCCCTGGGCTCAATTTTTCCCAAAACCATGAATTCATATCGTCCCCAAAATTACCTCCGGAGATTCTTCGATATTCAATGTCCATTTTTTCAATCTCCTGATTTTCAGGCGCTGGTGCCGGGGGTATAACTGGGTTGTGTGGTTTCTATCATTAAAGCAAAACTGCTCTTGATATGTCTGAGAAGGCTAATACACACGGTCTTTCAAACCTTGAGTGGGGGAAGTAATGGAAGAGCGCAATACAAGCGACCCGTCCGGTCATCGAAGACGGCTTCTTGAGTTGGATAAGGACGCCCTTGCTGACGAGGTGATTCGCACTTGGGACACTTTAGCCGGTTCTGAAGCCGAGTTGAGTGAGTTGCGAATGGCAGTGGAGAAGTTGGAAGTGGAAATAGCCAAAATGAGGGGGAAGCGTGGTATATCTTCGACGAAGATAGAAATGGCAAACAGAATAGAGGAATTGGAAAGAGAAATTTCTATCCTATCTGTAAAAGAAGGACAAGCGGATGGGAATGAAGAGTTGTTGCGTCTAAGGGAGAGAGAGGAGGTTCTTCTGGCATCTCTTTTAGATCTTGAAAGAGAGTTTGCTGCTTCTCAGTCGGTGTGATTTTCAAGTATTGTCTGGGGAGGGGTATTCGAAATGTTTCCATTTCTCAGAATTTTTCCTCTCGTTCTACTGATCATGGGGTCCGTCATTCACACCGGATGCTTGGGTGTTTCAGAGGATGAAGTTTCACTTTCTGTCGAATATACTCGCTCAAACGGTACGATCGTCGAGGATTATGTCGATGGTGAATTAGTTTCCAAATCTGTGGTGACTATTGATTTTGACTTCACGAAAACCGAAGCTTCCACTCCATTTGAATTCGGAATATGGGGTATTGGAGACCCGCTGTCATATGATCAAAATGGAAAGGTGATCTCAGTTGATTTTTCAGAACATGGGATATGGGACCTCACGGCCTTTGCTCAAAGTGAGAATGGGGCGAGGGCTACAGAAGAGATCGTGATAAGAATAGAGTTGCGAATTGAATGGGAAGAGAAAGGTACCTATGATCCACAGCCCCTGGCGATAGACTCAGTTTCTGAATTCAGCGACGTACCCGCTAGTTCCATCCTAATACATTCAAAAGTTGAGAATCCGGTTCTTATAGAAAACATCGGTGGGGGCCGGGAAGTTGAGGTATCTTGGGCGTTGATAGATGAGATAGGGGTCGTGTGTCAAAGTCAGAAGGGGTATGTGGATGAGGGAGAGGAAGTCGTATGGAATACGGTTCACTTCGGTACTTACGAGGTTCATGAGCTCCATATCGAATATGAAGAGGGTCAAGATTACATCGATGTGTCTCAAACTGTGTATGTCCAATATCCAGATACATACGAAACCGATCCTGCCTCTGTGAGTTAAGTGGGATAGTATCGTTGAGGGTCTCAAAACTAGGTTGTTGATTGTGATTTTACAGTTCTTGTAATATGATTTCAAGAATTCTCTCACATGCGCCGCCATCCATATCTTCGAGGTAGATTTGTTTCATTTCTTCACGTTGTTCGGTGTGTATCGATGGATCTTCCAAAGCCTCGGAAATGGATGAAAATAATTCAACGGGAGTGTAGCATATGGGTGGCGGCACTAATTCAGCATAGTCTTTCAATAGGCCGTTTTTATTGGTATATTCTTGCAAATCGTATGGAGAGAAAATCACAGGACGATCAAGAATAAGCCAATCGACGAACGCGCTTGAGTAATCAGTAACAAGAATGTCCGCTTCTTTGAAAAGTTGGTGCAAATCCGGTTCTTTTTCATGGTCAACACACTCTATTCTGTCAGATGAGAATGTGTGAGAAGCGGTTATCCAATGTGGTCGGATGATTAAATTGGCATTATTTTCAAGGAGAAATTTATGCATCTGTTCTTCATCTATTTCAGGATGGATCAGTACTTGGGAGTGTTTTCCTAAGCCCTCTCTCCTTTCCCTAAATGTAGGGGTGTAAAGTATGGTTCTACCAGGTATTTTCTCTTTCTGAGATATCATGTACAAATGATCGTTTCTTGGGTTTCCCGTTATTCTGAATTTATCATCGGATATCGTAAATGCGGCGCTATGAATTTTCTTCTCATATTCTGAAGCGATGAAAAATCGATTTACATTTTTTGAGGTTCTGATGAAGAGATCGGCTGTTTTTCCATAGTCTTTTTTTATTTCACTTTGAGATTTTAGAAGGCCTATTTTTTTCAACGGTACTCCATGCCATAGTTGATTTACATATTTCGAAGGTAACCAAGGCATTTTACACATGTCCTGCCATCCGAAGGATAGTACGATTTGCTCGGATCTCAAATAGTAATATGCTGATTTTATTGAAGGGGCCAATACCACTGAGCGAGGATACTTTGATCTCACCTGGCGGTATACATCTGGGTTGTTTGTAATCCAAATGGGTTGAATGTGGGTCTGCTTGGTCTGGATGAATTCGAAAAGTGCCCTCGAATTGTCGGAATATAGCTGGCCTTCATTCGAGCCGAATAATATCATGCCCTTCTTTTTAGGGATAAGGAAGCTCATGAGGTGAAAAAGCCAGGTCCAAGGACCGAAAAATAACCACCAATACACACTAATTCACTTCCACTCTCACCATAAATTTCTAGCGATCTCTAAATCATCGTGGTTGTCGATTTCCATCCACTTGTCTCCTGCAATATCAAGCGAGGAGACTGAGGTTTCTTGGAGGGAGAGAAAATCGTTAATTGCAACTTCTGTCCATTTATTTCGGTCTCCGGCTTCATTGTATTTTTTCATTATTGAATTCAAAATCT
>Ga0209404_10000501_pt1 | contig 30441 bp, 15 predicted proteins | sample TroAtlMetagenome_2_FD_187447 | JGI IMG/M metagenome (GOLD analysis project Ga0209404, IMG submission 187447) | Marine eukaryotic phytoplankton communities from Atlantic Ocean - Tropical Atlantic ANT8 Metagenome (SPAdes) (version 2) | ecosystem: Environmental > Aquatic > Marine > Oceanic...
TTCCTTCAGACCCTGTCGTTAGCCAACAACGCCCTTGCCATTCGGATTATCTTCCCCTCAGTCAGGGTGATTCAGGTTTCTTTCAACCTGACGGGTTTGCCAGCTTCGCTGGGCAAACAAAAAAGCCGGCAATAACGCCGGCTTTCTTTCTGTAAAATGTAAGCAGTTGTAACGCTGCCCATTGGAGCAAACTACCCTTGGCTAGTTCGCTACAACACTTTCATCAGAAATTGGCAGTACAAGTGCGTCAGACGCAATATAACCCGCCACTTCTTTTTGCATTTCCGTTGTTACCGCTGCGCTCGCCGCAGGGCTTAAGCTAGAAGCATGAGCACCACTATTGAACTGTACAATTCCGCTAATTGGATCTGTACCAGGACCTTGCGTGGTTGTCACTTGCTCTAAGCCAATGGTCGCTGCCAGAGGAAGCTGACCTGACAATGGTAACGCTGTTGAAATTGGAATAACTTGATCCGGAAGGTTCGCGTCGCTGCCATCACCCACTACCGTCATCATATGAACTGGCGTATTGCTACCCAGTGTCTGAGCGTAGTTAGTAGGGTCACCAGCATCCATTACCGTTTGCGCAGCAAAAGCAAACTCTGCAAATACTGCATTTACTTCGGCAGCCTGCTCAGCAGTAAGATTTTCTTCGAAAATCGCTACCGCTGCGCGAAGTTGTTCTTCGCTCACATCAGTGGTTTCATACAGTTGATTTAGCAAGGCAACAAACTCTTCAGAAGCCTGAGACAGCAACAGACCTTTGATAAGAGGACCAAACGCGGCTGACTCAATTAGGAACTGAGCAACACCGCCCCCTGGAGACTCAAGAGAAGCTTGCTTGACAGCAAACATGCCATCAAGTGCTGCTAAATCGCCGCCCATCGACGTGTTTGCCACTGAAGCAAAATTACCACCAGTGATAGCGCCTAGAGACACACCCATAATCGATACACGTGACATATCAAACTTAACATTTTGCGCTGCTGTGGTATCGACAACTGCGTTTAGTCCTAAACGTAGACCAAGTAAATCTGACACGCTTTGGCGTAGATTGTCCCGAGCCGTAGGCAAGCTGGCAAGGTTCATATAGTGAGTTGCGCTAACCGTAGTCGCGTTCAGTTCATCTGTACCGTCGCCATTAAGGTCAAAACCGCGGCTACCGTGTAATGGTTGGTCGATTGCTACTGACGCAATACCTGCTAGAGACAGAGTACCAGTGATGGCAAGCATATCTTCTTTTTGGCTGGTAATGCCGTGCGCTAGAATAACCACTGGCCAACCGGCTTCAGGCATGCTGATAGGAAAACCTAAAGCACCTGCAATTGCTGGGTCAGGAATAGTAACCTGAACGTCTAACGTTTCTGTACCCATGTTTCCGCCAGTAGGCTGTGGATATGGGTTGAATTTAGTAATGTTTCTTGCGCTATCTAACATTTCGCCGTTAATACGAACGTCTGCAAGGCCTAGTGAAGAACACATTGCTGCATTAGGACCTGGCTCTGCGTCTGCAAGTAATTCTTGAGGAGCACCAGCTAAAACAATTCCGCTGTCACAAGCTGCCTTCCAGAAATCATTTACTGGAGCAAGTGGGTTCTCTGCACTTGGAACACCCAAGAAATAAGGCAATGCAATATTACCTTCATAACGTTGAGCTGCACAAAATGGACCGGCTTGCGCTAAAATGCCCGTAGAAACACCAACAGCAAATTCGTTCAGCGCACCCCATTGAGCAGAAAGTTGACCAGACGCAGTACCCGCAAGTCCTGCACAAGTTTCTAACAAGCTGAAATCAGTAGCGTCAATCGCTGCTTGAATATTATCTGGTAGACCTTGTTTACCCTGCTCTACTGCGCCAGCTACAACAGTAGCGTTTACAAGACCAAGTGCTTCCATGGCATTAGGCGCTGCAGATACATCGCTTACCGTGATTGCAGGTAGTGCAGTTGGAGCGGACGGGTCACCGCCAGCAGCCAGTTGTGCAAAACGGCTAATCATGACCTTCTTGATGGTATCAAGCGAGTTGGCAATAGACTGTGTGGTGAAAGCTGACACGTAAGTAATGTCTTCACGATCGAAACCCGCACCAAGCACTGGATTAACTAACGAATTAACTAAGCCTTGTAATTGAAGCTGTGCTGCACTTGATAGAGGATTAGTGTCGATGTCTTGTCTTACTGAGTCCCACGTAGTTGACCCCTGAACCGATTTGCCAGAAGAGTCTTTCAAATCAGTGGTCATTACTAACATGTAGCCCTGAGCTGCTTTTAGCGGCTTAAGAGGAACAAAAGTGATTGTGTTGCTATCAGCAAGGCTGAGTACGTAATCAACACCAAAGGTAAGTTGATCGCCAAGCTTACAACCCGCAGAAGGTGTTGTAACCTGCGCACAGTCAGGATCACTTTGGTCAAGACCTAACGTTGCTTCAAAAAGCAACACGCCAGAAGATAATGTACTTGCATCAAGCGATGCGCCAGCAGGTGTTTCTACATTAATTACAAACGGGTGTTGAGTTGACCAACCGTCTAACACGTTAAGTGCATTTTGCGGGTCAGCAAAATCTGTAGGGTCATCGACCGGAATATTCAGTGTGTAATCAAAGAAACCATCATCGCCTGGAAGCATCAGAAGGTCGTTTGGAATGTTCAAGTTCCCATTAGCTGGGTCAAAAACGATTCGTGAAAATGGTGTTTGGACTTCTGTTTCGGCCTGAATGTCGGAAAGGGTTTCATCGGAGCCACCACAGCCTGCTAGACCCAGCGCAAGGGCCACACTGGAACTTAATACGAGTTTTCTCATCTCTACTCCCTACAAGCATTGTTGTTATTCTGTGTCTAAAACTTAACTCTATTAAAAGTAGCTTGGTCTACCCTGTCTTTACAGGCGTAGATGATAGTTTTAAACATGTTAGACCAGTTGTATCTTCCTCAATCTTATTGACTTTGTTGCAACTTTGCAAAGTTTTGTTAACTACTTTTGTTAACTTTTTTTACGTTTGAAGAAATTTTCATTCATTGTTTTACTTGTGAGTCAGGCTGAGTATGATCTGGGGTTTGATTCTTAATTGGGTCTACAGGCCCCAATCATTGCGATATAAATGAACCTTTTGAAGGAAAATGATGAACGATTACAACGCACCAGCGGATTTATTGCGCGATAAAGTTATTCTTATCACCGGGGCTGGCGATGGAATTGGTGCACAAGCCGCAAAAACGTATGCTGCACATGGCGCTATTTGTATTTTATTAGGCCGCACCGTGTCTAAACTTGAAGCTGTGTACGACGACATTGTCGCAGCAGGTGGTCAAGAACCCGCCATTGTTCCTTTAGATATCAAAGGCGCAACGCCCTCTCATTATCAGCAAATGACGCAAACCATTATTGACCAGTTTGGCCGATTAGATGGTGTTCTTCACAATGCGAGTATTTTAGGCCACCTAAGTGCATTTAAAGATATTGATGCGCAAGAATGGCAAGACGTGATGCAAATTAACCTAAATGGCATGGTCTTCATGACACAAGCGCTTATTCCCGCTTTAGAGAAGGCAGAAAGTGCATCGGTAATTTTCACCACCTCTAGCGTAGGCAGAAAAGGTCGCGCATTTTGGGGTACGTACGCCGTATCAAAATTCGCAACAGAAGGCGTTATGCAAACCCTTGCTGATGAATATCGAAATAAGTCACTGCGCTTTAACTGTATTAATCCAGGTGGTACCCGCACACAAATGCGCGCTCAAGCGTTTCCAGCAGAAAACCCTGAAACACTAAAAACACCTGAAGATATTATGCCTACATATCTTTATCTTATGGGCGAGGACAGTAAGGAAACAACCGGACAGTCACTTGATTGCCAACCAAAGTAATTAACGAAAGCAATGTTCCTTTAAACAAAAAAACCGCTTAAGCAGCACTTAAGCGGTTTTTTGTTTACAGCGCATAAATGGCTAAAGGCCAGTGCCTACTCGCCCATTTTGGCCCAGGTATCTCGTAGACCTACTGTGCGGTTAAAGACCGGCTTGTCGTCTGTGCTGTCTTTATCTACACAGAAGTAGCCAGTGCGTTCAAACTGCCATGCTCCTACTTCAGGAACATTGTCTGCCAATCCGGCTTCTACCCAACCGTGTTTTACTTCCAACGAGTGAGGGTTAATCGCATCGGTAAAGTTTTCTTCCGCTGCTGGGTTAGGCACGTTAAACAAGCGGTCGTAAAGCCTAAACTCTGCTGCCTGTGCTGTTGCTGCATCCACCCAATGAATAACACCTTTAACTTTGCGGCCATCAGCCGGATCTTTACCTAGAGTATCTGCGTCATAAGTACAAAAAACGGTTGTTACATTACCATTTTCATCTTTTTCAACGCGATTAGCTTTAACCACGTAGGCGTTGCGAAGACGAACTTCTTTATCAAGCACTAAGCGCTTAAACTTCTTGTTCGCCGACTCTCGGAAGTCTTCTGCTTCTATATACACTTCGCGACTGAAGCCGATGTTACGCGTACCCATACTTTCATCGTTAGGATGATTTGGCGCAACCAGCGTTTCTGTCTGGCCTTCCTCATAATTTTCGATAACGAGCTTTATTGGATCTAGTACGGCCATTGCGCGAGGAGCATTTGCATTTAGGTCGTCGCGTATGCACGCTTCTAGCATGGACATTTCAACCATGTTGTCCATCTTAGTCACACCGATGCGTTTACAAAACTCAACGATTGAACCCGGTGTGTAGCCGCGACGGCGTAAACCTGCAATGGTAGGCATGCGTGGGTCGTCCCAGCCATGTACATGGTTTTCGTCGACTAACTGAATCAGACGACGCTTGCTTAATACCGTATATTCTAGATTAAGACGTGAGAATTCATACTGTCTTGGCGTGCAGTCGATAGAAATGTTTTCGATAACCCAATCATAAAGACGACGGTTATCCTGGAACTCTAGTGTACACAGGGAGTGCGTTATTCCCTCAATGGCGTCTGAGATACAATGTGTAAAATCGTACATTGGATACACGCACCACTTATCACCAGTTTGATGATGGTGAGCATGCTTAACGCGATAAATTACCGGGTCACGCATGCACATAAATGGCGATGCCATATCAATTTTCGCACGCAGACTACACTCACCTTCTTTATATTCGCCTGCCGTCATTTTGGCAAACTCACTGAGGTTAGTTTCAACGTCTGTATCGCGATAAGGGCTATTTTGACCAGGCTCTTTAAGTGTGCCACGCATTTCGCGCATAACGTCTTGCGCTGAAAAATCTACATAGGCTAAGCCTTTTTCAATAAGTTCAACGGCGTATGCGTGTAGTTGGTCAAAGTAATTCGATGAATAGCGCGCTTCTCCGTCCCACGTAAATCCAAGCCATTGCACATCTTCCTTAATTGAATTAACGAAGGTAATGTCTTCTTTTGCAGGGTTGGTATCGTCAAAGCGTAAATTGCACGTACCTGTGTAGTCTTGAGCAATACCAAAATTCAAGCAGATAGACTTGGCGTGGCCAATGTGTAAGAAGCCATTCGGCTCTGGTGGAAACCGTGTTTTAATTGCGTCATGTAGACCACTAGACAGGTCTTTATCAATAATCTGACGGATAAAATTGGTCGGACGGTGTTCAGTCTCGGCCATTCGCTTGTTCCCCTTATGCACGTAATATTTCAAAATCTCGCTGAGTATAACACTCTCGCAATTACTTCAACCATGTTTTATTCAAAGAAGCCTGACAAGTGATTGAATTAAGAGCGATCTGCAAATACCTTCTAAAACTAAATGCCGTTATGACTTCCAAAATATAAATAAGCACTAACGAAATCGTAACTTTGCGTGGCATTTGAGCGACTGCGTCTCAAAATGCGCGCGTCATTATAAAAATATGGTAATCTAAATTCGCGACAACAAGGTCGTAGCAGCAAATCATGGTGTTTATGAAAGAAAAAGCAACCTCTTTTGACATTGCCCACTTGGCAGGTGTTTCGCAGTCGACGGTTTCGCGAGCGTTAAATAATAGCCCGCTAGTTAATCAAGAAACTAGAGATCGCGTTCAGCGTATTGCCCGGGAACTCAATTACAAAGTGGATAAAAACGCAAGTAACTTGAGAAAGCAAAAGAGCAGCACAATTGCCCTACTCTTGTTTGAAGATCCTACGTCCGATGATTCGATGATTAATCCGTTCTTCCTAGCGATGCTCGGCAGTATTACCCGCGCGTGTGCGCAAGCAAACTATGATCTGCTTGTGTCCTTCCAAAATTTAGATGATGACTGGCACGCAGAATATGAAGACTCAAATAAGGCTGACGGCATTATTCTATTAGGATATGGCGACTATACTGATTACCAAAACAAAGTCGCGCAACTTGAATCACAGGGCACGCACTTTGTTCGTTGGGGTGCGCCAGATGAAGCCCACCCAGGGGTTAGTATCGGTTGTGATAACTATCAAGGTGGCCAAAGCATAACGTCACATTTAATTGGCTTGGGTAAAACTTCCTTTGCGTTTATTGGCGACAACGGCGATCACGCCCCTGAATTCAAAGCGCGTTTTAACGGTTATTTTGAAACACTTCAATCTCATGGGCTTGATCAGTCAAGTGTTCAACGCAATGCTATTTCGACTGAGGATGCGGGGTCAGAAGCGGTGAAATCATTGCTGCAAAGTGGCGAACTTCCCCAAGCAATTGTCTGCGCATCGGACCTTATTGCAATGGGCGTGCTTAGAGCGCTGCGCCAGGCAAAAGTGAATGTGCCTGATGATGTAGCCGTGGTTGGCTATGACAATATTGCGGTTTCAGCCTACACCACGCCTTCGCTCACCACTGTTCAGCAAAATACCAAACTGGCGGGCGAGTTATTGGTAAACACCTTATTAAAAGCCATTAACAACGAAGACGTTCAGGATTATTTAATGCCTGCGGATATTATTATTAGGCAGTCATGTGGCAGTGAGTAAGCGTGCGCAAATTACACGCTAGAAATTAAGCAATCACTGATTAACAAAAAGCCCCGGGCGTTAAACAACCACGGGGCTTTTTTAGTGTGCGCTAAACACCCACGGGGCTTTTTTAGTGTGCGCTAAACACGTTTTATTGGCGGGCCAACTGATGCTTAATTTGAGCAAGTAATGCACTGTTACTTACTTGACCCTCGCGCACCCATACCTGAACGCCATTGGGCTTAACCGTTGCGGTTAACGCATCACCTAGTTTTACCGTTTGCGTTTCTCCAGATAATTGTTCCGTCCAGTCGCCCGATTGCATAAAGTCACTAACCTCAAAAGATTGTGCGGCATTACCCTTATTAAGTAATACAAGTGCAGTCTGCTGTGTTTCTGCAGTATCAACAACGCGATAAAACGCCGCTTGATGCCCGTCAAGTTCAACGTTGACTTGAACACCGCGCTGCAGTGCTACCGTGTTTTTACGCACATTGGCAATCTTTGTTAGCGCCTGTTGAATAGGATGTGTCTTGGCTTGGTCTAGGCGCTCTTGGCCAACATAGTTACGATTGCCGGCATGTTCCGCCGTACCGCGCATGAAGCCAATTTCAGATCCCATGTATACAACCGGAATGCCTCTTACTGTAAACAACCAATTATGCGCATTAATAAAGCCTTCATCAGTGGCATTAATGCGCGCCATATCGTGGTTATCGTAGAACGTAGTTAATTCATATGGATTGTTATATGGCCCGTGCGTAAGATGAAGCACCGTTTCTAAGTCAGCAAAATCACTCTCTAGCGGCTTTTCAAATACACTCACCATGGCCTTTTGCATAGGAAAGTCTAATACACTGACGCCCCCATTTTTCGGTAACGTATGTTGGGCAATGTTGTTCGCCTCATAGTCAAATGCTTCGCCAAACATAAAAAAGTCAGGGTTTTGCTCGCGTATACGATCTGACGCTTCACGCCAAAACGCATGAGGCACATGCCTGATTGTATCTATTCTAAATGCATCAGCACCTTGAGAAATCCAATACAAATAGCTGTTGATGAGATAATCGCGTACGGCGGGGTTTTCGTCATCTAGATTAGAAAGCTTAACTAAATCTGGATAGTTGTGAAAAAAGCTATGAAGCGGGTTGTTTTCAGGGTCAAGCTCTTCAGGCGCTAAGTTTTGATGATCAGCAACCAGATTTCCATCGCTGTCATATATTTCCCCGTAGCCAGGTAAGTCCTTCTCCATGGTGAAGCTTGGTGTGCCATGATTTGCCACAATATCAAACACGGACTTAAGGCCATGCTGACGCATTTTCGCCGTATAGTCACTAACGCTTAAATTGGCGCTAACCAAATGCTCGTCAGCTTTATAGAAATTAGTTGCCCAATAGCCGTGATAACCCGTTTTACCACCGTCTTTAAAGGCACCGCCATAAGTAATGGGTTCATCACCATTAAACGCATAGTCCGGGTTATCGTGGACAGGCGTCATCCATACTGCCGTGAACCCCATTTCTTTAATGTAATCGGCGTTGTTTAAGATACCCTGTAAATCACCGCCCATGTAACCCACATAGGCTTTCTTACCTTCAGGACCTTCTAAGGGCAGTTGCCACGTAGGGTGATCGCCTCCCTGCTCTTCATGATTGTTCGAAGGGTCGCCGTCTACAAAGCGATCTGTTACAACAAAGTACACCGCTTCGCTAGCAAATGGCGTAGTGGTACCCACGATAGCGTGGCTGTTTTCTTGTATATCGTTAGATGAAGGAACAGACGTACTCGAGCAGGCTGAGCAAAATAAACCAGCTAACGTTAATGCGATTGTTGTACGATTAAATGACATATTAAGCTCCCTGCGCTTCTTCAATTTCTTGCTTATCGGCCTCGTTCACGAAGAAAACTGAAACCGCACCAATTAACATAGAAACTCCGGCAACAACGATAATGTACTTTGCGTCGTTGTCGAAAACAGAACTTAGAATCCAGCCAGCAGTTAGGCCCGATACAATTTGAGGGGCGGCTACGGTAAAGTTAAAGATACCCATATAAACACCCGTTTTATTTGCAGGTAACGCACCAGCTAACATAGCGTAAGGCATAGCAAGAATAGCAGCCCACGCAATACCTACGCCTACCATAGGGATTAACAGCTTCACTGCGCCCAAAGGTACTGTTACTTCAGTAATCAGTAAGTTTACGTTGATCATCGTTAGGTCTTGGAATAACAAGAAGCTTACGTAGCTCAGGCCACCTAGCGCTAAAGACGAAGCGTAAACCGTTTTGCGTCCAAACTTGTCAGCAAGTTTTGCCAAGAAAATAGAAAAAATAGCAGCAAATACCGAATACGCAGCAAATAGAATCCCTACCCAATCACCAGCGGCTCCCTTGGCCATGATGATGGTTTCAGGCACCATCGGGGCTGCAGCAATATAAGCTGGGTCAAACCACTGCTTATCTACATTCCATATATGTTGCGTAATAGCAGGTGTGGTGTATACCCACATAATAAAGAGTGCAAACCACGAGAAAAACTGCACGACAGCAAGTTGTTTCATCGTCTTTGGCATATCTTTTACTAACGTGAAAAACTCACTTAAGCGTTGTCCTAGCGGTGCTTTAGGCGCTTTTTCAGTTGCAGGCTGCTCTTCGGTAAGCCCTTTATAGCGGTTGTATTCATCTGGTGCGTATTCTTTGGTACGAACTACCGTCCAAATGACCGTACCAAGCAGTACTGTAGCGCCAATGTAGAAAGCCCAAACAACAGAAGGTGCAACCTCACCCATTTGTGCCGTATTTTCAAGGCCAATAACATTGGTAAGTACAAATGGCAGTATTGAGCCGATAACTGCGCCTATATTAATCAGTAATGACTGAATCGAATAGCCAACATTGCGTTGTGACGGCGGTACCATGTCTGACACCAATGAGCGAAACGGCTGAAAACATACGTTAAACGACGCGTCCATAAGTGCAACCATTAACGCGCCCATTACCATAGGTGCCAAGAAGGCAACAAATATCGGCGCATTAGGCAGTAAAATCATACCCAATACTGCGGCGATTGCACCAGCAAGGATGAACGGGCGGCGTCGACCTAATCGATTCCACGTTCTATCAGATGCTGAGCCAACAATTGGTTGAACGATTAACCCCATGATTGGCGCGACGAGCCAAAATAGTGATAGCGAGTGAAGGTCTGCCCCTAAGTCTGAAAGGATCCGACTTACGTTTGCGTTTTGCAGTGCAAAACCGAATTGAACACCTAGAAAGCCAAAGCTGACGTTCCATATTTGCCAGAAAGAAAGGCGTGGTTGAGTTGCTTGCATACTTTGCTCTATTTATTGTTTTACTATAGTTAATACGATTACTGCACAATGAAAACACTAGCAGACATTGCTGGTAAGCTTAAGGTATCCGTCGTCTTAAAAGATATCCCATCGCTAACTCGTGTTAACGTCTGGTGTGTGCTTAGCACCTCTGCATACTTATTTAGAGGCAGGTCCACTGGCTTTTTATTTAAGATGACCAATATTTTATCAGAATGATTGGTATTTGATTTATCTGCACCACTGACTGAATCGACATTTGCCTCTCGAATATAGGTATAAACCCCATTCTCTGGTGCAAAATGCTTCAACAGGCCTTTAAACTGCATAGGGTGTGATTTACGCAGTTGAAGTAACCCCTTCACACGCTGCTGTGCCCAACGCTCATCATCCGTTAAACCGTGCCCGGTAAAAGCGTTTTTGTCATTGTCCGAAGGCCACCCGCCTGGAAAGTCAGAACGAATAATACCGTGGTCTTCACTGCCTTCGTTACCCATCAAAATTTCTGTACCGTAAAAAACTTGTGGAATACCGCGCGTAGTGAGCAATAGCGTCATCGCCATATTCCATTTGTCTTTATCATGACCGAGCTGAGTAAAAATGCGGCTCATATCGTGGTTATCAGGAAAGATGACCAAATTATTCGGGTCGCCATACAAAAAGTCAGTAGCTAAGGTTTCGTATACAGAGATGAAGCCAGAATTCCAGCTTTCATCATTGCTCAACGCTTCAACGACTGCGGCTTGAAGCGGGAAATCCATAACCGATGGTAGAGCGCTATCGTAATCATCGTGGCGGTGGCTACCCGCCTGCCAATATGCCGTGATTGCGGGGTTAACTGACCACTCTTCCCCTACTATATTGAAATTCGGGTACTCGTCCATTATGCGGTTTGTCCATTGGCTCAAAAACGCCTTATCAGGATAGGAGTACGTATCCACACGTATTCCACTTAGCCCAGCGCTTTCAACCCACCAAATCGCGTTTTGAATAAGGTAGTTCGCTAAATGCGGATTGCGCTGATTCAAGTCCGGCATGGTTGGCACAAACCAACCATCGCTAAACCCTTTTATATCGCTTGCTATGGCGTGAGGGTCGTGAAGAGCTTCACGCTTGTGGGTTGTCCCTACAAATTTACCGTTGTTATTGATCCAGTTGTGTGACGGCGTATCTTTCATCCATAAATGATTACTGCCTATATGGTTAAGTACCATATCCATTATAATGCCAAGACCCTTTGACTTAGCTTCAGTACTTAACGCAATAAAATCGTCATTGGAACCAAATCGAGGGTCTATTTTGTAGTAATCCGTGGTGGAATAGCCATGATAACTGTATTTATCCATGGCATTTTCGAGCATGGGCATTGTCCATATTTGAGTAAAGCCCATATCCTGAATGTAATTGAGGTTATCAACAATACCTTGAATGTCACCACCGTGGCGACCACCTTTGAATGAACGGTCTGCGGGATCGCCATAACCCTTAACATTATCATTTTCCTTATTACCATTGGCATATCTGTCGGGGGCAATAAGATAAATAGCATCTTGAGGCCCAAAGCCTACGCGCGACGCTGAGCCTTGTGCTCTTTTTTCCAGGGTGTAAGTTAAATCACGGGTCGTACCATCGCTGTCTGTAAGCCTGATAACGAGTTCTTGGGCACTAACATTCGACGTGTCTAGCGTTACGAATAGATAGTTTTCACTATCAAGGGCTTGGCTATGCTTAACTCTTACATCGCCTTTCGCTATTGAAACAGTGTCATCGGCAACACCATCACCATAAAGCATCAATTCTACATTACTGTTTTGCATACCAACCCACCAATTCGGCGGGTAAACATCAATGCCACTGTTTGCAGATGATTGAACTGAGAACAAAGGAAATGTAGTGATACAGCTGAGGAGAAGCGGAATTGCGCGCTTTTGGATTTTTTTATGACCACTGTCATTAGTTACACGATTACGTTTTGGCACATCAACCCCATGTTAAAAATACGTTAAGTACAAGATGGTGATGAGATACTACCTTGCCCGTCCGATCTGACCAATGCTCTGCATACGTATTCACGAAACACCATGTAAAAAAACATGGTGTTTCGCGTTAACTCAGCAGCATGTGATAAAACCTAATTAGAAGGCGAATACTTTAGTCTCAAGCCCTTCCAATGAGAACGAAGCGTTGTAGTTAATGCCCGCTTTTTCTAGTGTTATGCCTTCATGAGAAAGCATAGGCGCTAGCGTAATCCGATCGCTATCTTTACCTAAAACATTTGAAGGAACAACAAGCTTCATTGCACCTGTAGGCTTATCGTTAAAATTAGCCACAACCACAAATCCGTGCTCACCTTGCGCGCGCACAAAAGCAAATTGCTGCTCAGTATAGGCTGAATCTTTCACATCAAGATTGAGCGCGTGTAGGCTTTGATATTCACCTGTAACTGCAGGGTTTGTGGCAGCAATAGCCATCACGTCTTGGTAAAATTGGTGAAGTGCTTTTTCATCTTCGGTAGATTTCCCTGCATCAAACTTACCGTTGTTCATAAAACGCTGATGGGCAGGAACACCTACATAATCGAAAATTGACGTACGTGTTGGATTTCCAAAACCAGTCTCTTCGCTACCGTCTTCACCCACATCTTGACCAAAGTACAACAGCGTAGGCGAACTGCTAATAAGCGCACTCACTGCGAGCGCGGGTTTACCTTTCTGGGCACTACCGGCAAAGTCGGGGCTGGCTATACGTTGTTCGTCGTGATTTTCTAAAAAATGAAGCATATGCGGGGCGATATCATTGATTTCATCATGAATAGTAACCAGTTTGCTTACTTTTCCACTCCCTTGCATAATCGTTTTTAATGTGTCGTAGAAACCCACCTTGTCGTAAAGGTAGTCCATTTTGCCTTGGTGGATATACTCGCGATACTTATCTGGTTGATAAACTTCCGCAAGCAAGAACGCATTGGGTGCCTTTTGTTTAATACTGCTATTTAGAAACGACCAAAACTCGACAGGCACCATTTCGGCCATATCGTAGCGGAAACCGTCGACACCTTTATCTATCCAATAATGTGCAATATCTCTGAATTTATACCACGAATCTGGTACGTCTTTTCCTTGCCAAAATGCGGCATGTTCTTCAAAAGACTTATCACTGTACTCTTCAGGTAAAACTGGAAAGTCGTAAGTGCCGTCAGGCTTCACGCCATAGTTCACTTTTACGGTCTCGTACCAGTCGTTTATATCCGGTTTCGAAGCTCTAGCCCCGTTGCCTGTCCATTTTGCTGGGAACTCTTCGAACTTACCGTCAGATAGTGGATGCTTTTCACCACCTAGAGGTTGATAGTTATCAGCTGTGGGCACTTGAAACGCTTCACCTACTACATAGTAAAAGTTGTTATCACGGGCGTATTCAACAGACGTGTCGTCGTGCGCGCCGAAATCACTTACACCTTCAGGTGCAGAAAGTGAATGGTAATCACGGGCGACATGATTGGGCACGATATCGATAATAACCTTCATTCCCGCTGCGTGAGTCCTGGCAATTAGCGCTTCAAATTCTTCTAAACGCTTGGCTGGATCATCGGCTAGGTCTGGATTAACGTTGTAGTAATCTTTAACTGCGTAGGGAGAGCCCGCTCTGCCTTTCACTACATCTGGGTCGTCGTCTGAAATACCAAAATCAGTGTAGTCATTAATCACCGCATGGTGCGGCACACCGGTATACCAGACATGACTGGTTCCCAAAGATTTTATGGCCTTTAGCGCTTCGGGAGTAAAATCACTAAACTTACCTACCCCATTGTGCTCAATTGTGCCCCAAGGCTGGTTATTTGTATTCGTGTTTCCAAACAAGCGAGTAAAAACTTGATAAACAACAGGTTTACCTTGCCTTTCAGCCGAATCGTTTAGCGTCGAACTTTCGCCGCTTTGACCAAATGGTTTCAGGCTAGCGTCTTTGGTCACCGGTTTTTGATTATTCACTGGAGAGGTCGGCCCTGTACACGCTGTTATTCCAATTGACAGCATAGCAATAGACAAGGGTTTAAGACAAAAACGAAATTGGAAATTTGGCATGGTAATCATTGTGATAAATGTAAATTATGCCAACAGGATACGCGTTAACTGGATGTTAAAAAACATGCATACGTATTCAAACATAAAAAAACCGCCTGACGAGGCGGCTTAGTATTACAGATAGCATGGTGTCATGCTGCATGAGCTATGCGAAGAGGCTTTCGAGTATGGTCAATGGTGGGAACGGCCACATCGCCAATAGCTTGTAACGCACTATTTAGTTCTGAATGAATCTTTCTGTGAAAACCTTTTAAAGGTTTTGCTAAATCATCAAGCAGTACATGCGGTGACAATCTATATGGCATACGTTTACCGTTGAATTCGATAGCTTCACCTACTGGATTAAAATGAATACCGAATGCCTTCATTCTTCTTGCTAACTTAGGCTCCATAAGCACATAGGCATGCTTAACGTTTAAATGAAGGCACACACTCGTTGCCATTAAGTACAGCGCAATTGAAAGATAAGGAAAATGCTCAACGTTAAATGGAACATTTTTCTTTTGTTTAACTTTTTCAATTTTTTCAGAGGGTAGGATTTTAGAGCGTAACTGTCGCACTCTAAATTCTCTCGGTATTGCAAGGCGAGAGATTTCACAGACGCTTTGTGGAGACAAGTTTGAAGGTAGCAATGAACCATCGCCAATTACTTCCGCACACTTTTCTTCTAATGGAAGTGCCAAGCCAGCTTCAGTTGGCAAGACCAACCTTATCGTGCCTGCACACTCTCCTGTTGGCAAATGCTTGATGTAGCAATTGATCGCGCGATCATCAAACTTATCTTTTTCTAATGCAGTGGCATTTTTCTGCTCGAAGTTCATTTCTTCACAATACACTTTGTGTCGCGTTTTATAACTCACCTGCTTTTCACTTTCTTCGTTAGCAATCACAAGTTCGTAACGGCTAAAGAAGAAATTAGAAATACTCTCTTCGAGTGAGAAACGACTAGGGAGTACCCTAGAAAATGTTTGTGGTAGTCGACTCAGTTTGTTAGACACGGCGCCATTAAACGCTCGAACTGCGCTCATTGTTCTCATCTTCAACGCAAAGCTCCCCTGATTTAATTTATTATTAGGCTTGTGGGTAACTTCCTGTTCGCAACGACAGCCTTAGTTATTTAATTACTATTTAATCTTAGATTTGTTATTCGTATCTCTACTTTGTCTGATAAGTGCATCCCCACTTACGTAATCAGACTTTGACAGACGGTCATACAGCAACACATTTGCTGTGGCCGCTAAATTCATGCATGAAAAGGTAGGAACGTAGACAACATGATCGCACCAAGACAAAACGTCTTCGCCGATACTGCCATCTTCAGGACCTAGCAAGTAAAACGCATTACTCGGGTGCTCAAATAAAGGTAGTGGTGTAGCACCCTCTACCAGTTCAACCGCTACGACTGACGCACCTTCAGGCACTACTTCTTTTAAGTCGTCGACCCCAATGGTCGGAATGACTTTATGAAACGCTTTCGTATCCGCATTAAAATCTTTAGCAAATCGATAGCGCTGACCAGTATAAAAAACGCTGGCCACACCATAACAACCTGCAGCTCGCAGTATAGAAGCAACATTTACGGGATTTTTCGGGTTTATTAACCCAATTGACATTTTCTGATTCGCAATTTGCACGTTTGTATTTATTTTATTTTTTATTCAGCATTTGATATTGCCACGTTCTTTCTCACGCTTCTAGACAGGTTAGCGCAAACTAACCTTAAGTATGATTAAATTTATCTAAAAAGCGGTAGACACAAAACTCGCGATTCAATTATGCCAATGAGCATTTCTGCCAATGAGCATTGGTCTCCTCTTGTTATCGAGAAGCACGTGATATTGCAAAGCGTGGTCGATTGTAATTTCTATATTTTAATAACGTGTGACAGTTTGGTCTATTTACTCAATCCCTTTTTTAAGAAGGATTTAATGTTGAGATAAATGAACCACCCGAAATCTTCGCATCGTTAAAAAAAAGCGTTCATTGCCACCTGTTCAGCAAGATGCAGACCAGTTTAATGAAAATATTGCACATTGCCTGCAAAGTTTACATAAGAATGCTTGATAAACTCGAAAAAATTGATTTTTTTCAAAATGTTACTTAAATAGGAAATATGGCAACTTATGTTCAAACGGGAAGACAACAGCGCTAGTTATAAGCGATGTAAGGGAAATAGCGTTGCTAAATTCAACAATTCACGATGTGTAGGACTGGTACTAGAAGTAAGAATGAGTAACTTAAGCTTAAACTGTTGCCAAATTGAAACAGGGTAAGATATTGAAAATAAGAGTTTTATTGGAGATAAAAAAAAGCTTGGAAAAAAAACCAAGCTCTATAAGCCTTTTGTTGCGATTTGCATACAGGCTTTGTATAGAAAGAAGAAATCAGTCTGGTAGCTATGCGCTTTTGCGCTGTCTTTCCACTGAATTCTCATAGCAATGTTTAAGATAGCGTCTTGCCATGCGCCGCCCTTGACCGTAGCCTCGCAATAACTTCTTCTTATCCATAGTTAAACGCTTAACGCAAAAAGCTTCGTCAGGCGCTATCACACGGATTGTGCAGTCGTCGGGTGGATTATTGAGAAAAGCTAACGTTTCGTTATAAATGGCTGCACGCTGCAACATCTTATCGAGTAGCGCAGGCTGGTTGCCATACATCTTTTGCATTAGCCAAACAGACTTTACTTCTGGTTTTGTAAAACCTAACGGTTGAGAAAGAATGACCGTGATATCCTTCGCACCCATTTTGTATGCTTGGATAGCAGGTATTGCATCTGCCACTCCCCCGTCCAGGTATCGCGTACCGTTTATTGAAATTTCGTCTCGGTATGCAGTTGGCAACGCACAGGAAGCTACCATTAAATCATCAACATTATCTTTGGTGGCTTGTATATATTCACATTCACCTGACTCTGCATTAGTAATCCCAACATACAGTGGCATGCTGCTTTTTTCACCTGGTGCAGGAATATTCATGGACTGTTTAGAGTGATGCCATAGCCAATGAACATCTGTCATGTGCCCACCTTTTATGAAACGAAGCGGGCTAAAAAACTCCCTCTTTGTGGCGTATTGCGTGATGATGGTTTTACTAAGCCCATGCATTTTCGACACGTAGGTTGAAAGATTAGTTGCGCCAGCTGAAACGCCAATCGCGAAGTCGAACGAATGGTAGTCATGCTCCATGAATTTGTCTAACACGCCTGCTGCAAAAACTCCGCGCATAGCGCCACCTTCAACAACAAGTGCACGTTTCATTTTCATCTCCTTTTGAATAAATTCAACCATTCTGGTACGACCACTATTTTCATGGTGATACTACTAGAGAATCAAGAGATATGCCAAAAACAAAAAACCGCGAACTACGTCGCGGTTTTTAAATTTTTATTTATTAGAAATTTACCAAATTAGCGTTTATTCGGTCTTACTTTTTCGTAACCGTTAACGTAGGTGCATTTCCATCAGGGCCAGATACCTTAAACTCGTATAGACCAGACTCTGCAACTTCAATCATTAGATTATTGTTACTTGCGCCAAGTGTTTTCGGCTCGCCAGACGTTACTACGTTGCTTGCTGCATCGTTCGGATTGCCAAGGTTTACTGTCGACCAGTCTTCAGAAGCGACTTTGAATTCAATACTACCTGCGCTCAATTCAATGTCTGCGGTATAAACACCTTCTCCTTGATATTCAAACATATCGACAGCTCCCCAGCCATTCATACCACCACGGATATAAACTTGAGTGTCGCCCCAAAACGCTTCTTTAAATACACCAATGGTTGGCGCATTTAAATCAGTGACGTTGAATACGAACACATAGCGGTCGGCGGTTTCAATGTTCAAAATAAGATTGTCGTTAGTAGCGGCGAGCCCCAAAGTCTGACCAGGCGCAAGGTTGCGATCTGAATCATCGGCTGATATCGCACCGAAGTTCACGGTACTCCAATCTTCTGAAGCAACCTTAAACTCGTAAGTTCCTGGTTCAACATCACGAGAGAAAGTGTAAATACGTCCGCCTTGGTACGCAAACTCCTCAGCCGTACCCCAGTCGTTCATTGCACCACGAAGATACACTGGTGTGCCAACATAGGGCTCTTCGTTTTCAATCATAAGGATTGGTGCTTCGCTATCAGTCGCATCAATAGTAAACAGGTAGGTCGCGCTCGTCGCTGGTGTAAATGAAAGGTTGGTATTAGTACGTGCAAGAACCTTTTCTTCACCCGCTGTTACTGTACCTTCTTCACCATCCGCTGCACCAAAGTTCACTGTACTCCAATCTTCAGATGCGAATTTGAATCCATATGTAACGCCACCTTCAAGTGTAGCTGTTACGGTGTACTTACCGTCACCCTGATAGGTAAATGCATCATCCGTTGACCAACCATTCATATCTCCACGCAGGTAAGCGATGGTGTCGCCGAAAGGAACAACATCAGGCGCACCAGACGTGGCATACGCTGATAGACCATAACCTTGAGCTCCAGACTGTGGTTTTACGAAAACAGCAATAGTTAGTGCAGGAACGGTAAAGGTTCCATTACCATCTTCACCTTCTACAAATGTGGCGCCGCGTACCGCTGCATCGACAGAATTCATTTGTGTGGCGTGAAGCGAAAAGCCTGTTGCTGTGTTTACCGTGATAGACTTCTCTTCATACCCTGTATTCACTAGCACCATAACCGCATCATTCATCATGTCTAAATCTAGGCGAGGTACTTCACTGTTTTCCGATACGCCGTCATCAATGCTCATCGCAATGAGGCCACGCTGCTGGCGTTCGCCGATATTGTGGAAACCAATACGATCGATAATGTCTTCAGCGGTGGTCAATCTAAACAATGGACTTGTCATACGAATGTTTAGCAACTCTGCAAAGACGTCTGAGGCAAACATGATATCTGCCATCGACGCAGCGCGGTTCGGACTATAAATAAACTCACCCATTTCTTCCCAACGGGCTTCATTGTCCTGTGCTAGCGGTAAGCCTACATTCCAGTTATTGGTCTCGTAAGTGAAATCCACATAGTTAAACCAATCTCCGGCATCATAAGTGTTTCTATCCATTGATTTGGAGCGAAGCATGTCGCCGCCCATCTGTAGGAATGGGATGCCTTGAGATACAAGGTTAATACCCATTGCTACATTTTGGGCACGAACCCGCTGTTCTAGAGTAATATCTTGTGGAAGCGTGTAGTTTAACTGATCCCACAGTGTTTCATTATCGTGCTTCGACACGTAGTTAATGATATCCGCAGGATCTTCTGCATAGCCGCCTAAGTTACTGGTAGCGCCTGCACTTCCTGAAGACGTCTCCAAAACATAGTCTTTTAACGTTCCGATCATGCCCATTTTTACACGGTCTTGCGCGCTTAATAGCCCTTCATCTTCCGGTCTAAAGATAGCGCCTTGGCGAATAGCTTCTCGAATACGGTCGTTATAGGTACCAATCTCGGTACCAGCCATATTGAGCTGGCTCGCTTGCTCGTAACCACGGTCTATTTTGGTCCAACCTTCCCCATAAAAGTAATTATCTTCGTCAATAGAATGAACAGCATCACGCAAGCGCACCATGGTGTCCTTAGTGGCTTGGCTCATAATGTCGAAACGGAAAGAGTCATACTTATAGTGTTCAGTCCACATAAGCAGTGAGTCTTTCATGAATTTTTCCATCATGACATTACGAGGTTCGGTGTCATCACAGCATGTTTCACGAACAATCGCACCAGTATCCACTTCGTAACGGTGATAGTAGCCCGGTACCGCTTTGTCTAAAACTGACTTGCTGAAAACACCCGATGCATTGGTATGGTTATAGACTACATCAAGTGCAACACGTAGCCCCATCTCGTGAAGTGCTTGGATCATGGCGCGCATTTCTACAATGCGTTCTACTCCCTCTGCACTCGACGCATAGCTGCCTTCCGGCGCGTTAAAGTGATGAGGATCATAGCCCCAGTTGAATGTATCTAGATTGCGTAAATCATTAGTAAGCTGCTGGGCTTTACCCGCTTGAGATAAAGGATCGTAACCGTTATAAACGTCAATTAGCAATGCATCAGCGCTTTCTTCTTCACATACCGCAGCACTGCTATTTAAGCGACACAGTTTGCCTACCGTATCGTATAAATCTACCGTTTTTGTTGGATCCTCATCGATGGTTGCAATGTCATTTGCTGGAAGTATATGGAAGTAAGTAAGCCCTGCATCAACAAGCTTTTTAAGGTGCTCAACCGGTGCTGTGCCCTCTTCAGTAAAGGCAAGGTATTTACCTCGATTTTCTTCAGAAGTAGACATATCACGCACACTGAAATCACGAATGTGACCTTGGTAAATAACTGCGTCTTCGTAATTTTCAACCGTAGGGATGGTGTGAGAATCCCACCCTTCAGGTTTTAAATCATCATCAGCTAGATTTACGAAGCGAGAGAAACGGCCGTTTGTGCTTAGTGACACAGAATATGGGTCTGTAACAAGCAGCGTTTCTACATTCCCCGAAATAGGGTGATAGACGGTAACTTCATAACGGTAAAGCTGACGGTCAAGGGACATATCGCCTTCATGACGCCAGACACCAGACGTATCATCGCGAACCATATCAATACGTTGGCTTAATGTCTTGTTGTCGTTATAAATCAGAAGATCAACATTTGAAGCAGTAGGCGCCCACAATGCGGCAGTAATACCTGTATCAGAGTAGATACCACCAAGTTGAGCTTCGTCGGCATCGTCTTCACCGAGCGTATATAGTGCGTCTATTCCGTTAGCCAGTTGGATCCCGGTCGCAACAACAAGCGCACCGTCAGCATCGTAACCCCCTACTACGGCTTGTGTCGTCAACACGGTTTTAGCATCTTCAACCGACCAGTCGCCTTCCCAAGCCTGCATAGCAGATAAGTGCGGCGCACGGGCAGATTGCTCTTCGGTAAGTGTTGTACTCATTAACGTTACTTGAGTACCGTTAATACCCTCTTCCAGCGTACTCTCTAAGTCAGCCTGTGCTGAATAGTGAAGTTTCACCTCTGAAACGGTTTCAGGTACGTCCCATAAAATAGTGTTGGCATCTAACCAATGCGCGCCAAAACCCTCGATATCAACAGGCTGAGGACCAAGAGACATGATAGGAAACTCGAATATGGTTGCCTCGCCAGAGAGGGTAAAATTCATGCGTACAAATGTTTCATCATCTTGTACTAAAGAACCCTGGAAGTTTCCGCCCCCCATTTCTTTTCCGGCATCGTCAGTGCCTTTGTGGATGATGAAATTGTGACAGCTCCCATACCCTTCTTTAAGGTCTAGAATCCAATACGCACCATAGTTAGGATCGATACCGCTATGAATGCGACCGTTGGCCCAATCCGTGTCTGCGTCAGCATAAGCATCACACTCGTCATTGTTCCAAGTATGTAGTCTCCAGCCTTCATAAGCTGCATCGTTACTTGAGTTATCAGCGTCAACAGCAGCCCGATTATAATAAAGTACAGCTTGATTAGATGAAGGGGTAAATACAGGTGCAGGTAAACTTGGATCAGCACCGGCTTCACATGCATCGTTCGCTTCATTAGGTACGAGTGGCGCATCGCATTGAATAGGTGGTGGCGGTTCACAAGCCGTACCTGATGAATTAGGTACATTTGGAACCTCACAGGTAAGCAGATCGTTGGTGCCCGACTCTACGCCCGAGCCACCGCAACCTGCAAGTGTATATGCGCCTACTACGAGTAACGCAGCGCGCACTACTCTTTTTTTAGTAAACATAGAATTCTCCTGAATATTTTCGCTACTTTTGGCAACCGAATATTCCTTCGTGTTGCTAAATAAATTACCTAAGATGCTGATTTTCATAGTTGATATGTCATCCCTAGGTAATATTGCGTACCAAAGTATTGGATAGTGCCGGTTTGCTCTTCTGATGAGAAATAGCTCTTCGTTGGCTCGTCTGTTAGGTTATTAACTTGAAAAAGTACGCTCCAATTGTCGTTAATCTCGTACGACGCTTGGTAATCAATAACCAATTCTTCGTCAAAGTTAACCACCTGATCGTTTACCGCTACTTGCTGCGAAACAAACGCATCGCGATATCGGCTAGACAAGCGAGTTTCAAAACCTTCGTATTCCCAAAACACGGTTAGCGTAGCAACGTTTTCAGAAAGACCTGGTAAGTTAGCGGCATACACGTCATCACCTAGCGTGCGTTGAATTTCACTTTCGGTGTAAGAGTAACTTGCGCTAACGCCTAAGCCTGACCACATGCCAGGCAGCATGCTATAAATTTGCGTATAGGCGATTTCTAAACCTCGAATATAGCCACCTTCGGCATTGTTTACGGCTGTGCTGTAGCTACCATTTTCAGTGGGGACGGTAATAAAGATAGGGTCGCCATTTTCATCGAGCGCTAGTTCGGCTTCCTGCCCTGCAAACTCTGGCGTCAAGTAAACCGGCACGCTTACATTGTCAGGAATAATAATGCCGTTTTCTTCAAAATCATAAGGATCTATTTCGATGTCTTCTACAAACGATTCAATGTCTTTGTAAAAGCCAGCAACAACTAATGCGCCTTCCGTATCTGAGAAATAATACTCCCACGAAAGGTCGTATTGAGTTGCATAGAATGGCTCTAAATAAGGGCTGTTACGAGCGTTACCGCTAACCCTTGCTGTAGGGTTGGAAAGCGTAATTTCGCCCGAATCTCTGTCTTGGAAAGCAGTAACAGGTTCAATAGTCGTTGACGCATTCGCGGCAAAACGGTTTATTGGCGCTCTGCCCATCACTTTTGCAGCAGCTACACGAAGTTGCGTGTCATCTGTAAGTTTAAAGTTCAGGTTAATTGAAGGTAAAACGTCAGAATATTCGTGACTTATCAACGCTGGGCGATAAAAGTTATTGATTAACCCTACGTCGTCGGTAATGTTTTGTGCTCCAGCCGTAGGATCACTAACTTCAACCGATGTTCCGGTCTCTAAATCTTCAATAAACCGAGTAGCACGCTGTAGCGTCGTTGAACTCTGTTTACTTTTAACGTAACGAACACCAACATTACCTGTAACAGGAATACTGCCAATTTCTGTATTAATGTTTGCCATCAAGTAAGCAGAATTCACAGTTTCAAATACATCGCCACTTTCTTGTAGTGTCCATGCTGTTGAAGCAGTGCCTGTTTCTGGAGCGTTAATTACACCGGCAGCACCTGGCCCCCACGTTTGAACAGGCTGTGGTCTACCGCCTGGGAACCAAGCATTAAGTGCACTGTCTAGATCAACGGAAAGATAACTTGGAAAATAACCAAAATCACCGCTCCAATTTACCTCTTCGACCATGTCAGATGTTAATCTTAGCGGTGGCTCGCTTACTGAAAATGCACTGTCGTTTCCGTATTCAAATACAGAGCGGTCGTTGCTATATTCCCGGTCTGAGTAACGATAGCCAAATTCAAAGCCAGAAATGATTGGCACATCGACATAATATTGGAAGTCTACGCGATAGGCGTCTAACTCATCTTTATTTTCATACGGATAAATACCGTATTTACTTACCATTACACGGTCTAAATCTGTGAAAGCATCACTTTGATTGAAACCGATATCAGGTAAGTTTAAACCGTTGAGCAAATAAGATATTTGGACGTTTTCGTCGAACACGGGGTTTGCCGCTGTCGCGTCTTCGCCAACAAGCGACCACAGTAAACCGTTTCTAAAGTCGCTTTCAGCACTTGAACGGGAGACGTCAAACTGAACCGCTAAATCTGGCGATATCTCCCAATTAGCATTCACGCCTAAGTTGGTAACACTGTCGAAATCTTGATTGTCGTCGTTTACCAACTCAACACGGGTAAAGCTATTGTCTGTACGAGTAAATGTGCCGCCAATTACGCTCCTGTTAACTACTACAGGGTTAGTTATACCGGCATTTATTCCGCCTAGCTTAACGCGAAAGCCACGGGCAAAGGCTTCGGAATCAAATTTAGAAATGAAAGCATCAGCTTTAAGTGTAAAGGTATCGATAGGTGCCCATTCAAACGCCGCAACGTAACCATCACGAGTCTCTTCCCCGCCCTTGTGCTGCATTTCAAAACCCTCTGAAATGAGTTCACAGTTAGGCGCTATTTCCTCTTCGGTACACTCAGAATTTGTGTAAATCCCGTCTACGTCCGTTACACCATTGTAGGCAAGACCAATGAATTGAGTCGAAACACTCGGTTGGAATAAACGAGCATAACCTAGTGATACACCTAGCGTATCATCAAGGAATTTACCTTGATATGAAAAACTCAGTCTATGTCCATACTCTGTAGCATCACTCACCTCAGACGCTCTGTCGTTGTACATGCCACGCATGTTGGCGCTGAATTTATGCTGCTCTTCAATGGCAAGTGGTGATGCAGTTTTAAGTTCTACCGTACCCGCTATTCCCCCCTCAATAAGCGATGCCTTGGGAGATTTATAAACCGCCGCCTCACTAATAAGCTCTGAAGGATACTGATCAAACTCAATTGCCCGGCTTCCGCTGGTCGATACCTGCTCTCTACCGTTTAATGTAGAAAACACAAAGTCACCGGATAGACCACGAATGTTTATCTGCGCGGCTTGCCCCCCGGTTCTTACCGCAGAGATACCCGGCAAGCGGGTCAGTGCATCCGCCATCGACACATCGGGAAGTCCGCCCAAATCGTCTGCAGATATTTGTTCAGAAACCGTATCGGAGAAGCGTTTCTGATTTAGTGATTGGATCAAGCTGGTACTAAAACCACGTACTTCAATACGCTCTAGGGTATCTTCTTGTGGTCGTTCAACTTCGTCTATTGAGGTGTCTGGTGACTCTTGGGCATAAAGAGGAGCTGCGCTAAACGCGACCCCACTACTTATCAAGGCCGCCATGATAGTGCTGGGTTTGAATGTTTTCATTGGTGTCCCATTCCTTGTTTATTATCGACACTTTTAGGACTACCACACCCAAAAATGCCTCTTATGGTTCAACACCAAATACTACTGTTTTGTATAAAAAGGGAGCAATGCTATGCATACGTATTCATTTACATTGGCGCAACATATTTTTAATCTACCAGTAAAAAACCAGCATAATTGTAACAATTCATCCTTAAAAACGAATAAAGCAGCCTTTTGGCTGCTTTATCCTTTACCTGTTTAGTTAGCTAATGCGTTCGTTCGCAGCACTTCTAACCATATGAAATTATTCAACTCATTGCGCGCTTATACTTTGCAACCATCCCATTTATATACTCGTCATGTGTCGGCAACTTAGCAATGGGCTCTTTTTTGATTTCCAACAACCTTGTTAACATTTGATTTAACTGAACTTCAGGCACACTGTTTACCAAACCGTGATAATCCTTAGGAGTAATCCCCTGACCATACAAGACCTGTAGCCATGAGCTTTCAAGGAATAGATCATTTTGTTCTCGTAGCAGATTTCCGCTTTCTTTAAACAACGCAATTTTATGTGCTAGGGAATCGGGCAAAGTAATATTTCGCATGTCATTGAAAAAGGCACTATCGGTTCGCTCATTTACGGTGTAATGCAAAACAAGAAAATCTCTGATTTGTTCGAACTCTAATTCAGACTGCTTGTTATATTCCGTTTCCAAGCTCGGTGCAAAGCCGTTGTGGGGAAACAACTGAATTAAGCGAACAATTGCAGATTGGATAAGGTGAATACTGGTAGATTCAAGTGGCTCTAAGAATCCACTTGATAGACCTACTGCTACTACGTTTTTGTACCACTGCTTACGTCGTCTGCCCGTCGTAAACTTTATCAGTTTAGGGTCACCCAATGGTTTGGTATCTAAGTTTGACAACAAGGTGTCACAGGCCTGATCATCACTGATATAGCGTGAACTATATACGTGGCCATTACCATTTCTGTGTTGCAGTGGGATCCTCCATTGCCAACCCGCATCGTGGGCAATAGAGCGCGTGTAAGGCGCGGTTTTTTCATGTCGCTCAGACGGTACTGCAATGGCACTATCACAAGGAAGTAAGTGAGACCAATCGTCGTAACCAGCGCCCAGCGCTTCCTCTATCAAGAGCCCCTTAAAGCCCGTGCAATCAACAAATAAGTCCCCTTCAACCACGTCCCCACTTTCTAAGTGAAGTGCTTGAATAAAACCGCTGTCGGTAAAACGTTGAACACGTGAAATTTTACCTTCTTTGCGTACAACCCCCATATTTTCACTCAGCTTTCGTAAATACTGAGCGTATAAACTGGCGTCAAAATGATAGGCGAAAGGTAGCTCAACGACTGGGTCTTTGGCATTTATCTGCGCAAATCGTCCCGCTTCAGCGGCATGGTAATTTAGGTCAAAATCCCACAGGTCGTCTTTTAGGCCTTGCTGGCGCGCCTTTACCCAATAGTGATGAAAATGACAAAACGCCATGCTTTTGCCCGGCGCACCAAAGGTGTGATAGTAGCTTTCACCCTTCGTTTTCCAATTTTCGAACCGTATAGCAAGTTTTATCGTTGCTTTAGTATCATGAAGAAACTGTGCTTCGTCGATACCTAACACTTGGTTTACTAGGCGTATTGGGGGGATGGTAGCTTCACCAACACCGACCGTACCAATCGCTTCAGATTCAACCAGAGTAATATCAACTGCTTTACCCAACACCTTTTTCATTAATGATGCAGCTAACCAACCTGCCGTTCCACCGCCGGCAATCACTACACGCTTTATCGGTTTATTATGAGGATCTTGCATAAACTTCTCGCAATTCGTACCAAAAATTTTGAAGGGTTCCTTTCATACAAAAAGAAAAGCCACCATTTGCTCTCTCTTTTAGCACAAGCTAAAACAAAAAGCAGCAGGTGGCTTTACACACACGAAGAAATTAGAACTTGTAGTTAAATCCTAGCAAGTAGTTCGTTCCATAAGTTTGGAACTGCGTGATTTGACGGCCGTCAGCCGCTGACGCTTGAATATCATCTTCATCAGTCAGGTTCTGTGCTTGTAAAGTAACACGTAGGCCTTCTAGATATTCGATACCAGACTCGCTAAAGTCATAGCCAATTTGCGCATCAACAAGCGTACCGCCTTGCTTCGTTGCGTCAACTAACGCCAAACTAACACCACGTTCTTCAGTTAGGTACTGATCGCGTTTTGTTGCCGCAAGACGGAATTCGAAACCAGCATTCTCATAGAAGAAAGTCATACTGTAAGACTCTTCAGATAGTCCAGGAATACGTGTTTCAGTTTGACCCGGAGCCGCGTCAACTTCACCATCCATAAAGGTTGCACTTGCGAACAAACCGAAGCCTTCAAGTGAATCATGGATCATGTCAAATGGAAGTGAACCTTGTAATTCGTAACCGCGAACAAAGCCTTCGAAACCATCAAGAACACTGCCTACTTGGCCAGTGAACAATACAGGAGTTTGGCCCTCTGAACCTTGGTGAACTTCTGGAATATAGAATTCTGTAAAGTCAGCTACAATAGACGTGCTACGGTGCCAGTTTTTAATGTCTTTATAGAAGAAAGACACAGCAACATAACCCGTATCAGCAAAGTAGTTTTCATAGGCTAGGTCAAACTGGTTAGCTTCAAGCGGACGCAATTCAGGGTTACCAGCACTCCCCCCCCATGGACCATTTTCAATTTCAGTGCTAGTAATTTGGTTATCGTTGAACGAGAACGTAACCTGAGTATTTGGACGCATGTCATCCATACGCGGACGAGAAATAACTTTACTCAAGCCTAAGCGTACAAACTGCCCCTCAGCCACTTCTGCTGAAAGGTTAAGTGTTGGAAGAACATCTGTGTAATCAGCACCACCAGATACAGGGTTAGCAACAGTAAAGCCTTCTCTATTTGAAGTTGCAAAAAAACCTGTTGACTGCTGGTCGGCACTAACAACTTGAAGACCAACATTACCGCGAACCCAAATATCGCCAACTTCCATTTCCAAGTCTAGTTTGGTGTAAAGGGTTAGTAGCTCTTCATCAACGGTATAAGTATCACCTAAGCGATCGTTTTGAACGCGGCTTGCATCGCTTTCATCGTAATAACCACTTTCGAAAAGACCTAGCGAGTCGTACGCTAGCACGCCGTCAATTCCAATAAAGTTAAGGTTCGTTACGCCTAGCACTTCAGGAATAGGAGCATTTCCAGGATATGAAGGCGCTGTTAGGTAAGCACCGTTATTGTCTTTAGATTTAGAACGGTCAGAATATACAACACCAGCAGATAGGCCAGTTACCACACCCCAATCTACATAGCCTTTAACGTCGAAACGAAGGGTATCAAGCTCTTCTTCGAAAAGCGGCTGGTTTACGAAACCATCCTGTGCGTCAGACTCAAGTAAAGGACGTGCGCCCCATGCTTGCGGACCTGCAAGGCTAATAAGTGTTGGGTCAGTTAGGTCAACCGGTGCAATAGTTGGGTGGTCAGAGAACATTACTCCAGAAGATGTCATTTCCCAGCTACGTGCAGTAATTGGACGGCCTTCAGTACCAGCACGACCTACACCTGAGTAGCTTTCTACATCGACAATTTCTTTTTCAACTTTACCGGTAGAGTAATCAAGCTCTAGTGTCCAAGAGTCGTTGATTTGGTATTCAGCATTAATGCCTACTGTGGTTAGGTCTGCTTCTTGACGACGCGCATCGTTACGTACAACGCTATAGAAACCATCAGTGTAACCGCTGGTTACCAGACCGTTTTCAACACCAGTGATTGTGTAAGCGCTTGTACCCCACTCTGCACCGCCTTCTTCAAGACCACGGCGTACATCGTCTTCAACGAAATCGATATAAAGCGCATCAAGTTGGATATTGAGCTTATCGGTAGGTGCCCACTGGACTACAGCGGCAATTGAGTCACGTTCTAGCATTGCTGAACGCTGGAATGAATCGTGACCGCCCAATACAACAGTACCATCAGGAACGTCTACAGTGTCTTGACCATCATAACGACGAGGGTTCCAAAGCGGATTTCCGTTATCGTCAAACGTGTTTTCTGGTGTAGTGTTTACTGTGGCGTAACCCCAACCGCGGAAGTGTTGCTCCTGACGTGGAGACTCCATGCTCGCAACAGTTAGCGCTAAACCAATCGTATCGTCGGCAAATTGATCGACAAAGTTTAAAGAAATGCGGTGACCGTCGTTGTCAAAGTCTGGGTTTGGAGAATCTTCAGCATTTTTTTCGAACGTGCCGTTTACGGTAAACGTACTTTCTGCCGTTAGAGGCTTAACCGTTTGAAGGTCAATTGAACCACCGATATTTTGGGTAGTCATGCCCGCTTCTGGTGTTTTGTATACCAGAATGTTTGAAATGATTTCCGTTGGATAAAGGTCAAACTCAACCCCACGGTTATCACCCATACCTAGAAGCTCACGACCGTTCAGTGACGTACCAACGTAGTTCTCGTTAAAACCACGAACAGAGATACCACTTGTACGACCGTTACGACGTTCACCAGTTACACCAGGAAGACGTGCGATTGATTCTGCAATACTGGTATCTGGTAACTTACCAATATCTTCTGCTGATAACGCTTCAACAATTGAAGTGTTATCCATTTTGATTGCTTGAGCACGCTGTAAGCTGCCGCGAATACCGCTAACTTGAATTACTTCAAGATTTGCTTCATCAACAGCATCAGTGTTTGCATCTTGTGCAAATGCTGGTGCACTACCAAACGCCATACCGCCTGAAATAAGCGCAGCTTTAATTAGGTTGGGTTTAAATTGTTTCATAAAACGGGTGTCCCATACGGTTATAGTTGTTGTCTTTTTGTTGTTCTTATGACAATTAAATGACAATACATCTCGTCGGCATAATGCTATAGAGGACCTAGGGTTTGCACAATTGCCTGCATACGTATTCAATAAAATTTGTGCAACACGCCGTTAACAAAGGATATGCAGGCCTTTATGTAATTTAACAACACAATATGGATTATACGGGGCTTTTACGGCAGATAGTTGTAATTTTGTTACATGCATTTCTGCAGAGTTGTTAATAAGCGCGCACATCGAGTAGGGTGAGGCGTCACCGCCTCATCCCTCTCACAGAACCGTACATACGGGCCTCGTATACGGCTCATGTACATAGTTATTTAGCGTAATTGCTAAACACATATCCCGTTGCAACATTCT
>Ga0209404_10000502_pt1 | contig 30348 bp, 51 predicted proteins | sample TroAtlMetagenome_2_FD_187447 | JGI IMG/M metagenome (GOLD analysis project Ga0209404, IMG submission 187447) | Marine eukaryotic phytoplankton communities from Atlantic Ocean - Tropical Atlantic ANT8 Metagenome (SPAdes) (version 2) | ecosystem: Environmental > Aquatic > Marine > Oceanic...
TTGGTGGAATACTACCTATTCCTGGTCGTGTTGCATTGTCTGCACCACTACTGGATGCGATAGCACCACCAGATAAGAGAAAGAGAAGTGAGTTTGGTGTGATAGACTACTTATCTACACATCATTACTATTGGTGGTCACCATTAGAGAAGACAATTGCTCTTCCTATGGCAGCACTGGGTATAACCTATGGACAGATGCTAGGTTATACATTCATTCCTCTGTGTATATGTCTGGTATATACTTGGTGGTATATCTTTTCTAAGGTAGACCCCAGAAGTGTCGTACCTGACATGAGTAACATCAGAGAGTTTGATTGGCAACGAGCATTAAGAGGATGGGCTCCTTTCATTGCAACACTATGGTTCCTACTAACAGTAGGTAAGGCAGGAGCACCGTTCTTCTTCCCCTGGTTTGCTGGTATGGCCTGTTACTACAGTATCCTATGTAAAGATTGGAACTGGGGTAAATACCTTGATGGTAAGTTTGCTATCATTGCAACAATTGTACTTGCATTAGGTGGAGTTGTTGGTATGATTAAGGGACCAGTGATGGAATATCTTAAGGGATCTGATCCTTCTATGATTATTCCTGTCTCTATTGTTGCAGCAGTTGCAGCATGGATCATGGGTTCATCAGGTAAGTATGCTGGTATGACCTCAGCATTGGTTCTTATCTTCGGTCCTCAGTATCTCGTGTGGTTTCTTACCACTGAGTATGCTGGATACCTTTTATCACCAGCACATAAGTGTTTGATGATTGGTCAACAATACTTTGGTACTCCTATCCGTAAGTACTACAAAGTGTTGGGCGGTCTTGCCGTCTGGTTAATTGGATACGGATTTATCTCGACCTTTATCTCTTAAAAATATGGCTTGTAACGATATTAGAAAGCACTTAGTTGCTGCTGAAGAAGAACTTCGGATGGCATTCGTTGAGTCTTTAGAAAATAGATATGATGACAATCTTAGTATGCTCGTAGAGTGTCTTAATAGTGTCAAGGATGTGATTGCTTGTACTCCTGTTCGTGGTACTGATAATATTAATCAGTACTATAGGAATAAGGCAGAGCATGATTTCAAATTAGATTCTAGTATAAAAATAGGTGGAGATTTGGATGCATTAGATAATGTTATTAGTTTTCCTACAGGAGAAGTAGATCTTTCTGGTATTGATAATATCAATATAGATACATCAAATGATACAGTAACCTTTACACCAGATCCTTCTGCGTGGGGTGAAGATATTATTACATTTGGTGATGAGAAGAAAGATGACAAAGATGATCCAGCGTAGGAATCCTGACGCTGAACAATTAAATCCTGTTGTCCATAATATTATTGTGGAGAAGTCTAATAACTTAGACAAAGGAGCATTGATGACAAATTGGGATTGTTTCTCTATACCAGAGTTCATTCAAATTGCAGACTATGCACGTAGCCTCATAGATCAACCAACTAAACTGGTTGATCTGTGGGGTCAACTTTATCATAGGGGTCATTATCAGGAGTATCACAATCATGCAGAAATTGATTGGGCGTTTGTTTATTATGTCAATACACCTGATGGATCTTCCCCAATAGTTTTCCAAGATCTAGGTAGATATTATCCTAGAGCAGGAGAGATTGTAATATTTCCTGGCCACTTAGAACATTATGTACCACCCAATCAATGTGTTGGTAGGAGTATTGTGGCAGGTAATCTAGTTTATTCATAAATACTTCTAGCTCCATTAAGTGTCTGTAGGACTAGAAGTATGTCAAAAGTATTAGCGGATCAGATAGCAAACTATAACGATAATGGTCCTATTGAAATAAAAGAAGGACTTAATATTGCATCTGGTAAACCATTACAAATAGCAGGAAGTGCTGGTAGTAATGGAAATGTATTAGTCAGTAGTGGTACTACTGTATCATGGTCAAATGCCCTAGACAATTCTAGTAACTGGGATACTGCACATGGTTGGGGCAATCATGCTTCTGCTGGTTACTTAACGTCAGTACCTGCTATGGCTCTTGATGGTCTTAGTAATGTAGATGCAACGACTGGTGTTCAGAATGGATATATTATTAAGTATAATGGAGCAAGTTGGGAAGTAGCACCAGATCTTAATGACAATGACAATACAACTTATGCTCAATCATCAGTTGCTTCTGGTTCTAATGTTAATTTAAGATTAACTGCTGGAGGATCTGGTAGTGGTAATGATGACATCCTTCTTACAGCAGGTACTAATGTTAGTTTTAGTAGTGTAACTGCTGGAGGATTTACTATTGATGCTACAACAAGTTCTAATCTACCTGCTGGACTGACTTTTTCTGATCCTGCTCTTACAATTGGTGGTGGAAGTGGATATTCTTCCATAATAATGACACAAGCATCTGGTACTGCTCCACAGATTAGAAATAGTGCTGATCCATCTGCTACTGGAATATCAATCTGGGGTGCATACAGTGGTGGTGGCACGATGCAGGAAGATGTTCATCTAGGAACCAGTGGAATACCAAGTAAATTCCAAAATCTTAATCCAAAAACTGATAGTACTTATGACTTAGGTACTAATGCACTTCGTTGGCAGAAGGTATATGCTGATGATATAGACACTCCTAGTGTTACTACAGGTAATAATAGTCTTGTATTTAATACAAATAGTAATGATCGTTGGGAGATAACCAGTGCTGGACACATACTTCCAAGAGATCATGAGACATATGACATTGGATCAGCAGATAAGAAGGTAAGACATTTATTCTTATCTGATAATACTATCTACTCTGAGACTGGTGTAATAAAAGTTGCGGATCATCCTTCTGGTGGTGCTGCTGGAACTGCTAAAGTGTTGCTGGATATTGCTAAGTTACAGACAGCAGCAGCTGCGTCAGCAGACTTTGAAGCATTTAAAACAGCCATTGCTGCGTTGACTCCATAAATAAGTGAGAGCACTAGTATCATTTGGAAGAATAAATGGCTGATCGTTACCCATTAATCGTTAATGCCGTCTCTAAGAAGATAGAGGAACTGGTATCAGGAGACAATTTAGATCTCACAGGCAATTGTATTATTGTTAGTGGTGATCTGGGTTCTGGAAAATATTTAAAGAGTGACGGTAATACTGTCCAGTGGGATGCTCCTGGGGATGTTTACCTTACCACAGCACAGACATTAACCAATAAAACACTAGAACAATCTACGATATCTGGTTCTGTTAATACGATTAGTAACGTTCCCAATTCTTCCTTAAACAACTCTTCTATTACTGTTAATGGTGCTGCTATATCATTAGGTGGAACGGTCACAACTCCAAATGATAATACAACATATGGTGTCTCTGCTGTTGATGGCCTTAATGCTACGTCAGAAATTATTCGTCTTACAGATAGCGGTGGTAACACAGATGATATAACGATTGCTGTTGGTAACCCTGCTAATGTACCTGCTGGATCTAATGCTCTTGCTCTAGAGATTGAAAGATCTGGTGATCAAATTACAATTGCTGGTACTGCTCCTGATGCTGACACAGTAACAACTGTTGCATCTGGAACTGGTGGTACGCCTCAGACAGGTGCTATAACTATTGCTGCTTCTGGATCTTCTACAGTATCTCAGGATGCAGCGACAAGAACTATTACAATTGATTCATCTTACGTTGATACTATTACTAGATTAAGAGGTACATCTGGTCAGGTGTATGCTGCTGGAGATTTTACATTCTTAGATAGTGGAGCAACCACAGTAACTCAGGGTGTAGATGGTAATGGTGATCCAACTATTACATATAGTTCTACTGATACAGTAACTAGACTTAAAGGTGGTGCAGCAGGTACATTTACAGCTGGTGATGTAATTATAGAAGGTGGTACTAATGTTGTTGCTTCTCAGACTGGTGGTACTATTGAAATTTCTAGTACAGATACAGATACAATAACTAGACTTGCTAGTGGAACTAACGCAGTTGCAGCTGGAGATTTTAAATTTGTAGCAACAGGTGCTTCTAGTATTTCACAGAACACAGTTGGTGGTGTAACTACTATTACAATTACATCTATTAACAGTGACACTGGTGCATCATTGACTGCATCTGATGGTTTGATACTTGATGCTACTAATTTTGAGATAAAGAATGCTTCAAACTTGAGTGGTAATACATTACTTAAATGGGATTCTGGTAACAGTCAGATATCAAACAGTCTTATTACTGACAACGGATCTACAGTTACAATTGGTGGTGACTTAGTTGTCAGTGGAACTCAAACTATTTTGAATACTAGTGTTCTTACAGTTGAAGATAATTCAATTGAATTAAGAAAAGGATTAAATCTAACTGGTTCTGATGGTGGTATTCAGTTGAATAGAACTACTGATGCTGCTGGTACAGTAACAACATACACTCAACTTCAATGGTATGAATCTGGTGGTTATTGGAGAGCATGGGATGGTTCTGTTTCTAAGAGATTTGTAACAGAAAATGAAACTCAAACTCTTACAAACAAAACACTTACAACACCAACACTACAGAGTCCAGTCTTAGGTGCTGCTACTGCAACAACTATCAATGGACTTGCTATTACCTCAACTGCTTCTGGTACTTTAACCATAGCAAATAATAAAACTCTTGATGTTGCAAGAGATGTTACTCTTACTACTGATAATAACCTTGCTGCAATTACTGCTAACCTTAGACAGGGTGGTGATGTAGTATTTACATCTGATACTCTTGCTTCACTATCTTCCACAACATCAACACAGATGCGTGGTCTTGTTAGTGATACTACTGGTACTGGTAAGTTGATGTTTAATGACCTTCCACAGGTCTTAACTGGTATTAGTACAACATCATCTGGATTTAGTTTGATTAACTCTGGTGCTACATCAATTCAATTTGGTGGTGCTGCTGGTACAGTTAATATTGGTGCATCCACAGGAACTACAACTATCAATCATGACTTAGTTGTTGATAAAGATTTAACTGTTGGTACTGGTATCTCAGATGATGTTCTTTTCAATGGTACAGTTAATATTGATAACGCAGACTTATTAATATTTGGTACTGAGTCTAGTGGAACTGCACATCCAATGAGAGTTGGTCGTGGTAATGCTGCTGATGTTCATTCAAACGTTGCAGTGGGACATGCTGCATTGAATGCAGCGACTTCAGGATCTCAGAATATTGCAATAGGCTACGAAGCACAGTGGACAACTAATGTCGGTGCTTCTAACGTAGCAGTAGGCCACCGTGCATTACGAGCAAATGGTGCTGGAGATGGCAATATTGCTATTGGTAAGGATTGTTTACTTGTCAATCTTGATGGCGAGAAAAACGTAGCCATTGGTACTAACGCAATGGAGACAAACAGTGTAGGAAATGCCAACGTATGTATTGGATACTATGCTGGATACAATGTCAAGGGAGAAGGTAACGTACTGATTGGTCCTGCTGATGATGCTAACCAAACTAACGCAACCTTTGAACCACCTAATGCTAATGGTAACAGACAGTTAGTTATTGGTTCTGGTACTGAGGCATGGATTAGAGGTGACGCAGCATACGATGTCACCATAGATAAGAATTTCAGGGTTAACGCAGACACTACTATTGTTGGTAACCTTACAGTTAATGGTACTACAACTACAGTTAAATCTGCTGTGATGGAGATCTCAGACAAGGACATCGTTCTTGCTGCTGTTGTTAGTGTACAGTTTGTTTGTAGTTGTACAGATGCTAGTGCTAACATTACTTCTATCACTCCAACACTAGGATTGATTCCAGGTATGGCAGTCAGTACTACTACAAGTGGTATTACAATACCTGCTGGTACGACTATTGTTTCTATCACAAATAATACTGCTGTTCTTTCTAATGTTATTAGTGGTACTGGTACACCAACTATAGATGCTGTTGGTCCTTCAGATACTTCTGCTGATGGCGGTGGTATGGTCGTTAAGGGAACTACCGACAAGAAATTTACATGGAAGCATACAGATGGTGGTGTTACTTATGATACTTGGGTATCTACAGAGCACTTAGATTTTGCTACCAACAGACACATCTCTATTGATAATGTTTTTGTTGCTGATGGTAATTCAAGAACCATTGGACCTAACAGTGGTGGTGGAACAGGAGAAACAAACCAGACTTGGACATTAGGTACTGCTGTTGAATTTGCACCTACTAACTTAACAGTAAGTGGACAGGCGAGAATTGGTAATACATCTGATACTGCTGACTCTGCTTTTGATGATTTGATTGTTGGAAGCATGGCTTCTGGTAATCACGGTATAACTATTACTTGTTCCAATGGTCAGCAAGGTGCATTAGGATTTGCAAAAACAGGTGTCCTTGCTGATGCTTATATTGCATATAATCATAATTCCACACAGGAAGATTCCACCATGATAATAAAATCTGGTGGTAATATTGGTTTATATCACGAAGGTGCTGAAAGATTTACTACTACTGATAATGGAGTGGCCATAGAAAGCACTGGAAATACTCCTCTATTAAGTTGGGTTGGTGCTAGTAATAATGAAATTGGAAGGATTGATGCTGATCAAACTTCGCCAACTACCAGTCATCTGCGTTTTTATACTGAGAATGGTGGAAATATTGGAGCCAAGATGTTCCTTAATGAAGCTGGTAATCTTGGTATAAACGATTCATCTCCTAATGCATATCTAGATATAACTCAGGGTGGTCAGGATTCAGATGTACCTGGCATTAATATATTCATGAATGGTGTTGGTGGAGGAACTGTAGGTCCACAGTATGGACTTAAGATTACTGGTGGTGGATATAACAATGCCAACCATATCTATGGAATATTTGTAGATAAATCAGCACAATTATCACAAGCTAATACTGCTGCGTACCATAAAATGTCTGGTGTTTATAGCACACTAACAGGTACAACATCTATCGTAGACTGTACTGATACTGCTGCTGGTGGAACTGTGTATGGGGTTTATGCTTCTGCAAGAGGTAATTCTGGATCTGCAAAGACTAAAATTGGATATGGTATATGGGCTGAATCAACTGGAACAAACTTCCAACTTGCTTGTGCAGCAAGATTGAAGACTGTTAGTGGAGCAACTCTCGTATACCCATTGATATGTCAACATGATAGTAGTGAAGTCTTTAGAGTTGCTTCTAATGGTGATCTTTGGTCTGCAACTGGTAGTTTTAGTTCTGATAGAGATCTAAAAGAGAATATTCTAACTTTAAGTGGAACTTCATTAGATAAGATAAAGCAGCTAACTCCAAAAACATTTAATTGGAAGGTTGATGATAGAACAAAGGATATAGAAGAGTATGATGATATAACTACACCAACAAAAACTGTGACAGGATTAATTGCACAGGAAGTTGAACCTATTCTTCCAGATATTGTTAATGGAACTGATGGTGAAAAGAATATGGGAATTAATTATAATGGTTTAGTTGCTCATTTGGTAAATGCAGTTAAGGAACTATCAGAAAAGAACGATGCACTCGAAGCAAGACTTGCTGCACTTGAAGGATAATATGTTATAATAATGGTAACTTGATTTTATTATGCAGTACAGACCAATAACTCCCAAGAATGATGGGTGGCTTGAGATCTTTCTCACTAGAGATATAAAACTACAGATAGATAGCATGATTGCTAACGCTGGCCAGAGTGTCAAGTCACAACTTGCTGGCAATATTAGTAGGAGTCAGGAGTTAGAACCAACGGATGAATTTAGAAGGTTCATTGATGAGGTAATTAAAAATTATCAAAAAGAATTTGATTATCTCCCACGAAAGACCAATGTAAATCATGCAGAGACGTTAGAACTGTATGATCTATGGGTCAACTATCAGTACGCAACAGAATTTAATCCATCTCATGTACATGCTGGTGTCTATTCATTTGTGATATGGCATACTATACCTACTGATATAAGAGATCAGATGCAGTTGTCGTTTGCAAAGGAGACTCGTGCTCCATGTGTATCATGTTTTCAGTTTGAGTACACTAGTATCTGTGGTAATAGGAAAGCATTTAACTATCCTATGAGTCCAAAGATGGATGGCATGATGTTGTTCTTCCCTGCTGAGTTGAACCATCTAGTTTATCCTTTCTATGGTACTGATGATGCTAGGATATCTTTGGCAGGTAACGTAGCATGGGTTTAAGGTGTGGTTAATACTATAAATAAAATTTAGTTACTATGTTATAATGGCAGAAGAAATAAAAGAAGAAGTCAAAGAAGAGAAGAAGAAAGGTTTCTTTGGTAAAGCAAAGGCTGCCATTCTTCCTGACGCTGAAGAACAGGCAGCGATCATCAGTACAATGGTGAGAATCACAGTGCTGGCCTGGTCTGGAGGTATATTAACTTTAAACTATGTTGCCATACCTGGCGTTCCTCAACAGAAAATAGATCCAACATTTATAGCTTCAGTTTTTACAGGAGTTTTAGCTAGCTTCGGAATTCAGACTGCATCTAAAAAGAATGATGGTACTATGAAGATGGATAAGAATGGTAATGGTAATGGTAATGTTGGTGGAGGTAATGGTGGAACAGTTCAAACAATTAGAATTGAACAGATGCCACTGAAGATCATTGCTGCTGATATTCCTGCTAAATTGGATCCAAAGAAGGATCAAAAGAAACCACCTACTGCATAAAATAGAGGTTATATTATGAAAAAGTGGATAGGAATAAGTCTAGGGACACTCTTAGGGGTGTCCCATATTGGGATGATTGGCACACTTGCTAATCGTACTAAGTTTCCTAAATTAAATTTACCTATAGGTGAATACACTGCCTACACTGTAGTGGCAAATGAACAGGGATACACCATAAATTATAGAGCACATGATCCAAGAGTGTTAGCAACCATAGAGAAGGTTGATAGACCTGCTGGATTCTTAGGTTTTGGTAAGAAGAAAGCAGTTAAAGAACATCAATATTATGTCACACCAACAGAATCAAATTCAGGATTAAGTCCTACTGAGATTGCTTGTATTAAGAAGAGAGGTAGTGGAGAAGGAACAGGAAGATTAGTAGGTGGTGGCCTTAGTACTGCTGCTGTTACACAGACTGGGGTTGCATCTATTCCTATAGTAGGATGGGTACTTGCTGGTGCTGCTACGATGGTTGGAATGGATCAAGGAGCAGAGATAGGAGGACAGATGGCCGAAGATCTTGCTAAGGAATGTAAAGATGAAGAGAACATTAAATGATTAAATAACTACATGAGTGTTATAATCTACCAAGAATACATAGAAATTCTGGAAAAAGAGAAAGAAGTTCTCATCGAAGAGGTACTCTTTCTTAAGGAACAGCTTGAAATTAAAACTTTAGGACTGCCAAAACCAGACAATAAAATATAAATTATGACTTTTTTAATAGCAGTGATGTCTTTTGCAAACTTTGTGTTCTATCCTCTAGTGATAGGCACAATTATTGCTGTCATCATAGAACAAATCTTTAGGGCAACAGGTAATGAAGATGATCCTAAAGCAGTACGGAATGTTGTGTTGTCTATGGGGATAAGAAAATATCTCTGGAGACAAGCATGGTTGTTCAACATTATTTGGTTTTTAGGATATGCTATACTACTAGTAGTAATGAGACCAGGCCAGCAAGCAATGCCAGAAATGATCTGGCAAGGTTAGCCTAAATAAACGTACTTGAATAAAATATCATGCAAAAAATAATTAATGTACTTGCTATTGCGTCTACTGTTGTATCTACTGCCGTTGTTGGTAGTGGGTTATACGTATACGTCAATCGCGCATCCATCATTGATGGAGTTAAATCTCAAGTTATGGATGCAGTTACAGGATCTTTTGGATCACTTGGTGGAGTTGGTGGAGCGGCTGGGGGAGCACTTCCTATAGGCAGTCCCGATCTTAAAGTTCCTGCTGATCAAGCAGCAGCACCACAAGCAGCAGCACCACCAGCAGGGATTGGATTACCACAGTGAATAAGTTTCTGAGGGGTAAAATTCCTCACTATCTTGGGACCATAGCATTCTTGCTATGGATCCCATATCTTTTTGGTCCAATACTCAATAATGTCTTTGGTATAACTGGTAGACGTGTTGAAAAAGAGAGACAATTAGAAATAGAACGTATAGATAAACTTGTTGTTGAAACAATAAACAAGAAGTTTCCTCCTACTACAGGAAAGGTGAAGAAAAATGGATCCGATAAGTGAGATTCAAGTTATAAGTCCAATGCATGTTGGGATACATACCATTCGTGTAATCACTAATGATGTTTGGAGTATTCAACAACCCAATGTTAATTACCTAGTTCCACCAGTAGTAATTAATATAGGTAGTCCAATCGTAGAAATGCCTGGTTGTGTAGAGATGCACCAGGATAATAAGATTCATAAAACTAACATCCCAAAGGATAAAGATCTTGTTAATACAGATCCTAAAAAATCTACTGTCTTGTGTCCTAGTGGACAGTATCCATCCTACGATGCTATGAATTATGAACCAGAACAATTAATAATAACTAGAGAAGTACCTCCTCCACCAATAGCAGGTACTCCAGACGCACCAGATACGCCTGACACGCCTGAAACTCCTAAGACATCTACAGAAGATCCTGAGTGCCCTGGACCTAACCAACCAAGGATAGGAGACGTAGCACAGAGTCAAGAGGAGAAGGTATCAGGTTATGAATTACAACCTGACCCTGTTAATCCAGGTAAAAAGATATGTGTAGTATTATATGAGGATATAGGTGTAGCAGAACAGTATCTACCTAGTGGTCAAGTTGCTGCTACTACGGCTGTGATTGCGACTGTGGCAGGAGCATCTGCCCTACTTGCAAAACCTCTAGCTGATCTTCTTCTGAGAGTGTTTCGTCCTGCGATAAAGCAGGCTTTGACCAAGGCCAACGCCATCCTTGGGAAGACTGCCCCTGTGAAACCTTCTCTTCAAGAGATTCGGACTGATGAGTATCGGAAGAAGAGAGGTCTTGATCCGTTGAAGGTTGCTCTGAAGAATGCGAAGAAGCAGGGTCTGAAGTAGTTCCTATAGAATGTGTTCCTAGATCATCTGCTGTACCATTTGCTTCAATTTTAATAGGTTCTATTTCATGTGTATGTTGTGCTACTACACCAGGTGGGTTAACTAATACAACGTCAGCACATACACCAGCATAAGGTGACTTAGGATGGAACATGATACCAGATTTCATTAATTCACCACAATTTTTAAGCCTTGCGATTTCAAAATCTAATCTTTTATTAGCAGTTAGTTGTTGTTGCAGCTTTATTTGTGTCGAGGCTGCTAATTTACATTGGTCTTGTAGTGTTTTATCTAATGGTCTTGACCATGTAGCAGACAGACCTAGAGAAAGATTATATGCATCTGTCTGATTGGTACGAGTTGGCATGTAATATAATACATTTCCTGGGTTGTCTATCTGTCCATCGTCATCAGCATCATGTACGTCATAGACAGGATCATTATAGTATGATTCAAATGGTCTCTTAAAATTTCCTGTTCCAGTCACATAGGGTGTGATGTTCATGGTGGGGCCTTGACATTGTATACCACCACCGTAGGTGTTAGTAATATATGGACCTTGCATAACCTGTATGGCTTGATTGGTCACTGAGCCAGATGAGTTGGCAATAGGATTTGCCGTGGCACTAACTCCACCAACGTCGGCTGCTAATGCAGCATTCGGTGCTATAAAACTACACAGAGTCGCTATTGTGTAAAGGTACTTGTAGTATCTGTTACGCTTTGGATAGTGGTAGTCCTTTGTATTATCGTGTGATTTGAAAGCCCTGGGCCTTGATAGCTCTCCGTGAATTGGAAGGCTGCGCCTGGTGTTGTCATTGTAAAGTCTGGTCTTTGATTTAAATCCAATCCATTCCATGTCGAAGTCACCCCATCTAATGTTACTTGTGATTGTGTTGTGCCACCAGGTGTTAAGTTTACTGCATCTGTTTGCACATTGGTTCCAGTGACTACATACTGCCAGCCAGTATTGTAGTCCATACTATTAATCGTCTCCGTAACGGTAGACGTAGTAGTAGTGTTTGAAGTCATCGAGCCCTGGGTAAAATTTGGGACCACAGGAACTGCATTAGCAGTTGATGTACCACAAAACAATACTACTATGGTAGTTATAAGCCTCTTCATGATGCAAATTTCCTACTATCTCTAGTCAATGGTAATTTCAGTAACGAATTGTCCCACAGCAGACGTGCCAGCTCCACCTGCGGTTAGAGTCGTTACACCTGAGCTTAAAATTGTCCCTGCCAAACTACCTGCAACACCACCACTCATCGTCAAAGTGTTGCCGTATGCTGGCATGTCGGCTACAACACCACTGGTTACGTCAACACCTGTACCGATAGGATTTGTAACGTCTCCTTGAGTCCAAGTTTCCGAGAAGCTAAAAGCTGATCCTGCGGTATTGATATCGTATGAACCAACGTCTAGTGTTGCAGCTGCAGTAGCAGTACCAGCAGTAAGCTTTCCAAAGTGTGCATCAGTGGCCACTTTGATATTGGATCCAGAGACAGCGTATGTCGAACCTATTCTGGATGAATCAGTGTAAGCTCCATTAACATTAAGTTGAGTTGATGAAGTCATACGATGAACGAGGTCGGCCCTAACCATAGGTGCCGTCACAAATAGCATAATAAAAGGAATTAAAATTCTTTTCATTTAAATTTATACCATGATGGGCTTAAAGTATTTAGCAATTTATATGAGTATAAATATGGTGCAAATGTATCACTGTTTACACCATACATAGGACTATCATATATACTATTGCACTGTTAAATTAGTTACATGGCAACGATTACATTAAAAAATCCTGATGGTTCTACGGAAACTTTTGACTGTAGTAGTGACACTACTATCCTAGATGCATTGGAAGAAGCCAGTTTAGACCACCCCTCTTCATGTCGTGCTGGTGCATGTTCTTCATGTGCTATGAAGATCGAAGAAGGATCAGTCAACCAAGAAGAGCAATCATTTTTAGACGATGATCAAATGGAAGAAGGTTATGTCCTGACATGCGTGGCCTATCCAGAGTCTGATGTGGTATTATTAACTGAGCAAGAGGAGAACTTATATTAATGGAAGACCATCAAGTAAATGATCTATGGGAAGATATGGATCTTTTAAATACTCTCTATGAAGAATTGTTATGGGATCATGACGATGAGTTGCAATTTTCTATTGATGGTGGTAGGATTGTCATTAGGAATTTAACATTAGAAGATCAATCTTGACAGTTTAATCTTTCTGTGTTATAATTTTCTATGGTAACAGACCATCGCTTTCGGGTATGGGTCTAGTTGCTTTGTAAACGCTGTTAGCGAACTATAATGACTACAATATCAGAAAATCTTGGCATACCTGTTGATCAGCAGGATTATGTCAGTGGAACCTATACACAAAAATATGTGGATTGGTTAATCAAAGAAGGAAGGATACAGAATAAAGCAGAACTCCCAGATATATGGAGAGAAGAGCACTGTGACCCATTGAACTGGCACTACAAGCCAGACACATATGGTGTTGAAGGTGCTCACCTTACTGGTACTCCAGTTATGATGCTCTGGGAAGAGACAGAAGCAGTAGCAGAAGATAGTAATATAGGTAGAGCAGTATTTGATGAGGTTGTTGAAGTAAACAAACTTGTTTATGACATTCAATCAAGAGGAATATGTCCTCGTGAAGGATCAATAGTATACTTTGACGTTGAGAAGAACAGAACTGTCAACGGAACACACCGTCGCCGTGCTTCCGAAATTCTTGGCATTGCTGGTTGGATGATGCAAGGTATTCGATTTGATACTGAACTAGCACGTATTCGTTTTGCTTTATTAAGTAACGCTCGTAAGGAAGGTCTACCTCATAACAATGCCTCAAAAGAGGATGTTAAAAACTCAGTACATTTAATTATGGATGAGTTACGTAGGGTAAGACCAATTGGAAAGAAGGATATAGTGAAAGAGGTGAAGGCTCTTGGACATCACCTGTCTGAGGCCACTCGTGATGATATTCGTGATGCATTATTTGCTGAACTGATTGCCTCTGGTTTGTTCCCTAGTGCTAATGTATTAGTTAACCACAACAATACAACTATCGAACGTGTATTTGAAATTGGAGAATACTCATTAACTGAAGTTGAAAAGTTAAATCGTGATGATAGAGATCCTTGGATCAAAGATTACTATGAAAATGATGATGAGATTTGTCTCATTGTCAACGTTAAGAACTTTCAACAACGTGTAGGATCTATTCTTGCTACACATGCAATAGCTAAGTCGAAAGGCAAAGCAATGCATTTCTTATATACTGTATCAGTTCAAGATGCAGGAAAAGAAAGTCTGCTGTCTAAGAGACAGAAGTTTTTCTCAACCTTCTTGAGAGATCTTGAAGACCATGTTCTTACGGTGATCAGTGACATTCCTTATTTTAATATTGGTGAGGACGGACGAAAGCTCTTCGCTTGGAATCATCCTGATGCAAAGCATCGCGCAGTGCCACAGGATACTAAGAACGAAGTTAAGAATCGTTTGATTTATGTACCCAACCGTGGGTTCAATTAAATAACTGTCCACTAGGACTTGACCTATCCTCTAGAACCTGTTAATATATACAGTGTTCTAGAGGATATTTCGTCTGTTATCTTGGACAGGGGTTCGATTCCCCTCATCTCCATTCCTTCCCCTGTAGCTCAGTTGGTAGAGCAGGTGACTGTTAATCACCCTGTCCCTGGTTCGAGTCCAGGCGGGGGAGTTCAAGGGGATGCACTGGTTTCGACAGGGTAGTAAGGTTATATCTGTTGACGGAGCAAACCAACAAACGCTAACAACATAGTTAGTTTCTCACGTCAGCGAGTCCCAGTGGCCGCTTGACCCAAGTGAGATGGGGTTAGATCAGCCTTATTACCCAAATGATCCATTGGTGGCTGAGAGGCCACCTTTTTATATGTAACACTTGACACAATATATGAAGTTATGTTACTATAAATAGATACGGCAGTTCGCTGCCATTACTCCCCCAAACCAAGACCAAGGGGTTATAATGTCTTTATCATACAAGTAAACACCCGCCCTCATTTTTTCAATGACAACTCTATCAAAAAAAGATAGTGGCCTGTTAGCTGGATGGGACGAGTTTTGCGAATGGGTAACAAGTACAAACAACCGCATCTATGTTGGTTGGTTTGGAGTATTAATGATTCCATGCTTGTTAGCTGCCGCTACTTGTTTCATCGTTGCTTTCATAGCTGCGCCTCCCGTCGATATTGACGGAATCAGAGAACCTGTTGCTGGTTCTTTAATGTTTGGTAATAACATCATCTCTGGTGCTGTTGTTCCTTCAAGTAACGCAATTGGACTACACTTCTATCCCATTTGGGAAGCAGCATCACTCGATGAGTGGTTGTATAACGGTGGTCCATATCAGTTGGTAATCTTCCACTTCCTTATTGGAATCTCTGCCTACATGGGTAGACAGTGGGAATTATCATATCGTTTAGGTATGAGACCTTGGATCTGTGTTGCATATTCTGCACCAGTATCTGCTGCATTCGCAGTCTTCCTTGTATATCCATTTGGTCAGGGTTCATTCTCTGATGGAATGCCACTAGGTATCTCTGGAACATTCAACTTTATGTTTGTCTTCCAAGCAGAGCACAACATTCTTATGCACCCCTTCCATATGGCAGGTGTAGCAGGTATGTTTGGTGGAGCACTCTTTAGTGCTATGCACGGTTCACTCGTTACATCTTCTCTAATCAGAGAGACTACCGAGAATGAGTCTCAGAACTATGGTTACAAGTTTGGTCAAGAAGAAGAGACCTATAACATTGTTGCTGCTCATGGATACTTTGGACGTTTGATCTTCCAGTATGCATCATTCAACAACAGTAGAAGTCTTCACTTCTTCCTAGCATCATTCCCAGTTATTTGTATCTGGCTTACCTCTATGGGTATATGCACGATGGCATTCAACTTGAATGGATTCAACTTCAACCAGTCTATTGTATCTGCTGATGGTAAGATTGTTCCTACTTGGGCAGACGTTCTAAACAGAGCGAACTTAGGTATGGAAGTTATGCACGAGCGTAATGCTCATAACTTCCCACTTGATCTCGCTGCTGCTGAGACTAGTACAGTTGCTTTAGTGGCACCTGCTATTGGTTGATCGCTGATCATCTGTTATAATAAGGGGGTTCAATACCCCCTTTTTTCATGCAAATTCCTGCTGATCTAGGTGACAACGCAACATACGAGGACTATCTTGAGGAAGCAAAACTCGCTGCTTTCTATGCAGCAGAGGACACTGATGAACAAATTGTTCAGATGCTTGTTAGAGATGAGGACTTTATGATCAATCAACAAGGATGGAGTCTCGATATTAATGAGGCCATTCGTATAGTCAAGGAGTTACGTTCCTGATATGTTGGAGACCTTCGGGTCTCCTTTTTTATGCCAATAAATAAATGCATGATAGAATGCATGATATGGATTTAGAACAGCAAGTTTGGATGGAACATCTGATGTTGCTTGAAAGAGATTGTAGAGTATGTGGAAAGAAGAAGATACTTCTTGATGATTTCTATAGATGTAGAAAAGATCCAACAAAAATTTCTTCCTATTCTTATGAGTGTAAGGAATGCACCAAGTCAAGAGTAGCAAGTAACTGTAAGATAGGAACGTGTTCCATTTGTTCCACTGCTGACGTGAGGTTGGCAGGGGATATCTGTAAGCATTGTAACAGGGGTCTGACAGAGTTTGGAAACAACGTTGACATGCTGAGGAAGGCCGTGCTATACTTGGAGCAACCTTAAGGAACCTATGCATCTCATACTACCTATTATCTGTATCATACTTATTAGTATGGCAATTGTTTATAGTATTATTCACAGATACGATCCTCATTCATGAGCAAAATAGATACACAGGGCATGGGTGCTCCCATGTCACCAGAAGACCTTGCTAAATGGAAGGCAGCAGGTGGTAATAAAAAAGAATATAAACCTGCCATTGTCAAACCACGAAGACTCTTTACTGAGACTTATGCTAAGGAGATGAAGATCCTTATCAATGAAGTTCTAGATGAGAGAGAATATAAAAAGAGAATGCAAGGATCATATGATGTTGGAGGATATGAATTACCTCCATCATACTTCGACACTGAACACTTCACGTATCGTGTTGGAGAAGAAGAACCACCTTATGAAGATTGGAGTCAACCATGATTAGAAAATGGATTAAAGGTATCGTCAAGGAAGCACTCATTGAATGGGAACAGGAAGTAGAGTACCTTGGTCGAACTGGATACAAGTGGGAGAACAATCAATGGGTTCCTACTCAGACACAACCATTACGTTTGGATGAGATACAAGAATGAGCAGAGAAATTCCTACTAAAGATTACATGCAAGCAGGTTGGGACTCTGGCCCTACTGGTTGCCATCCATACCAGCGTGGAAGTAGGCACAATAAAATTGGTATGTGGATTATGTGGACCTACTATGTTATATTCGTAGCTATGGTTGTTAGATTAATTTGGGTATTAAACACATGAGATTAACTGCTGAAATAATTAAAGAGATACAGTTAGCAATGGTACATACCAAGAAGGATGGCACTGTTAATTGGCATGATGGTGACGAGATAGATGTCTGTCTCGCTGGTACATTTGCTGGTGATAAATTCATTACTATCATCAATAGAACACGTAGTAACACAACGAGAAAATAATGTGGTATATAATAGGGTGGACAATAGTTACAATGTGGTTACTATCTAAACTGGGGGTGTTTAAAAAATGAGACTAGGAGTAATGTGTTCAGGTGAGGGAACCAACTTCGAGAACATAGTACATTCATGCCCTAAGCATGATGTTGTACTCATGGTATACAACAAAAAGAAATGTGGTGCAAAGAGAAGAGCAGATCTGTTGGACATACCATCAGTTCGTATTGCTAGTAAGGATGAAGATGACATCATCAAGATCTTTGAAGCATACAATGTTGATATAATTGTCATGGCAGGATGGATGAGAGTCATGACCAAGAAATTCTGTGAAGCATTTCCTGGTAGAATAATTAATCTACATCCATCATTACTTCCTAAGTACAAGGGACTCCATGCTATTGAGCAGGCCATTGAAGCAGGTGAACAGACCACAGGATGCACTGTGCATTTTGTTACTGAAGAACTTGACTCAGGTGCTATAATAAAACAGCAGGAAGTACCAATACTTCCAGGTGATAATGTTAAGACTGTCACTAGGGCAGTACAACAATGTGAACATCAACTTTTACCTCTAGTTATTAATGCATTATGACTGATACTCAAATTATTAAAGGAAAAGTAAAGACTGTATTCACTACGTCTGAACCTGATGTAGTTCTCATACAATATGAGGATAGAGTTACTGCTGGTAATGGTAAGAAAGAATTGTGGATAGAAGATAAAGGTAAAGTCTGTTGTGAGATTTCTAAGATTCTTTTTGAAAAGATAACAGAGGTAGGAATTCCTAATCATTATATTGATATGATTCCTGTAAGTATTATGTCTTGCAAGAAGGTAGATATCATTCCACTTGAAGTGGTAGTTAGAAATCTTGCTGCTGGTTCTATTGTCAGACAGACAACGATTGAAGAAGGTACTGAATTTAAATGGCCATTGATTGAGTTCTTTTTAAAGGATGATGCCAAGGATGATCCACTACTAACAACAGATCGCATCATTCAGATGGGATATAATATGGAAGTAGTAGGTGAGATGGAGATCATGGCACGAGAAGTTAATCTTCTATTACAGCAGACCTTTGATTCTATTGGTCTTACACTTGTTGATTTTAAATTGGAGTTTGGATACGATGCTAACAAGAATATACTCCTTGCTGATGAACTATCACCTGATGGAATGCGGCTTTGGAGAGAAGGTCAGAGTTTTGACAAAGATCTTTTTCGAGAGGAGAAGGGAAGTTTAATAGATGCATACAAATACATACTAGAACAACTAAAGGATTTACATAATGAACATTAAACTTTATACTACCACTGGATGTGGGTATTGTATTAAGATGAAGGAACTCTTTAAGAGAGCAGAGATAGAAGACTATGAAGAGATAGTGATAGGTAATGATGATAAAGTAAAAAGACACGAACTCATTACAAAATATCCTATGGCCTATGGGTATCCTTTCGTTACTATTGATGAAGAACCTATTGGTAGTCTAGTTGAGGTAGCAAAATGGATGTTGAAGGAAGGATTTATACAATCCCCTAAAAAAGATGGATGAACTCAAAATAAATAGAGGTGTCGAGTTTATGCTCAGGAGGGCAGATAAAAAGGTACCAAAACCAGCACCTAAAAAGAAAGGTTTTCACATTAAAAAAATATTCATCCTTCTGAAACGAAAGTTTTATTTAAACTTTGAATTTAGGTGGGAGTCACACAAATAGTTTGGAGTTGAACCATGACACCAGAGATCATTTACTTCTCGGCCATTACATCTGTTCTAGTTTTATTAGTAGGAGGTGTAGTTGGTTGGTTAGGAAGACAAGCATTCAACGAACATATCTATGTTCAGGCAGCACAAGCAGAATCATTACATCCTGAGATGTATGATGAAGATGGTCGCTGGATCAACGAAGAGTTACTCTCTGTCCGCTTCATAGATGAGGATGAGATAGAAGAGGAATAAATAAAGTTATATTATCTTATGAGACATGCAATTATTAATGAATGAAATCTTACAAAAAGTAAGCAATGCGAAAACAAAAGCGCAGAAGATCAAACTCCTACAGGAGATGAACTCTCCAGCATTAAGAGCAATTCTTATTGCTAATTTTGATGAGAGTGTGATTTCTATGCTTCCACCAGGTGATGTTCCGTACAAGGAGAATGATGCACCAGAAGAAACAGAGCATACTAAACTCATTCAAGAGTATCGTAAACTCTACTTGTTCTTTAAAGGTGGTGCTAACATAAGTCAGACACGTCGTGAAACTCTATTCATTCAGATGTTAGAGGGACTTCATAAAGGTGAGGCCGAAGTTTTATGTCTTGTAAAAGATAGAAAGATCGGTAAGCGTTGGAAGATAACTAGACAGTGTGTAGAAGAAGCATTTCCATCAATCCAATGGGGGAATAGAAGTTGACTATCACAGTTGTCCATGAGAAGTGTGATGTTAAGGTAGCTAACACAAGAGATCTACCTTACTCTGCATACATTGTTCAGTACGAACAAGAAGGTAAGATTCATCATGATATTGCTGTTGGTGATAAGGCCGCAGATGTTTTTGATCATTACTATGATAAGTATAAGAAGGGATTAAAATGGATGAAGCAAAGTGATGGTACTGTAAGACCAAAACTTTGGAACAATCCTAATGAACCTGTGAAACCTAAAAGGAAGAAACGTAAAAAACCATCAGCATCGGAGGAAGGATAATGGATTCACATCCATATGGTATGTGGGCAATCCACTACTGTAAAGTTGAAGACATAACTAAATGGAATGTTATGAAGAGACGTAACAGTGATGGTGTCTTAGTGTCTGCTAAAATATATGATGATGTGTTTAGGTTTAAAAAGTATCACGATGCTTTTGAATTCTGTAGACTAATGAATGCAGAAGAGCCACAGGTTTACGATTCTAAACCAGCAAGAGTTTGTAAGACAGGTGTAGATAAATTTTATCTCTCTAATAACTAATGTTATCTAAGGAATATAGATTGAGATTGGTGGAGATAGTATGTCGCATGAAATTAAATAGAGAAGTATCTCTTGCAGAAAGAATATGGGTACAGAAATTGTGTACCCATAACAGATCCGCAGCAGGGATACGAGATAGATTCTTAAGTTAATATTAAATTGTAGTCATTTATACTATTTTACTTGACTAAATACTGAAGAGTGTGTTACTATTAACACATACGTTCAACCCCTTTGGGGTCGCAAGTAAGTCGCGGAACGGATACGTTCATCCCTTCGGGGACGCACACGACTAAAGGAACGGGCCTTAAAATCCAACTACTTTAGGAGAAAATCCAATGGCAAAAGTCACTTACAGGGGTGTCACCTATGACACCGAGAACCGTCCTAACAAGACAGTAAAACCACATGAGCATGTGGAGACTTACAGGGGAGTAAAATTCCTTGTAGATACTGAAGGACACAAGAGAGTTCTCGTTGCTGCATAACCAAAAATCACAATGTGATTTCCCAAATCCAGGAAAATTTTTTCCTGGATTTTTTTGTTGCAAAAGTCGTTCACCTGTGCTATCATAAATATTAAGTAACATTACTCAGTTATGTCACAGAAGTTAGAAGGAGAAGAGCTTCTTAAATTAAGAGAGCACGTTCTCAAATTATTGTTGAACAATTTTCCCAACCATCGCTCGAAATATATTTACGAGTGTGCAGATGATTGGTGTAGTAAACAAGTTACATCTAATGGAATCGTAGGTTACTTCAAGGCATACTACGGCAAATATGAAGGACAAGAAGGCAGCAAAGAAAATTATTAAGATAGCAAAACAAAATCCCCTCCTTTATACCAAAGAAGAGGTAAAGTATGCTAAAATGGTACGTAAACGTATAAAACGTGAAGAGAAACAACATGAACGTGAAGTTAGTGAGCGTGACTCCAGAAGCAGAGAAGCACATGGGGTACGTAGCGAGGGTGAGCAACCCAAAGAACCAAGACAACCCAAACGTCGCTGGTTTACTAAGTTATTGTATCAAGCACGGTCATTGGTCCGTCTTTGAACAAGCATTTATGACTGTGGAAATCGAGACCACTCGTGGCCTCGCAGCACAGATACTAAGACATAGATCATTTACATTTCAAGAGTTCTCTCAGCGTTATGCTGATGTGAATTGGTTGAAGATGGGGATACCTATACCAGAACTTCGCAGTCAGGATGATAAGAATCGTCAGAATAGTATAGATGACATACCAGAAGAACAACAGAAGAGGCTCAAGAACCAGATCGGTAGGCACTTCTATGAAGCGTTGGATTTATACAATGAACTTATACGTGAGGGTGTTGCGAAGGAATGTGCGAGATTTGTTCTCCCATTAGCATCACCAACCAGAATTTATATGACTGGTAGTGTACGTTCGTGGGTTCATTACGTAGACCTACGCACTGGCCACGGTACTCAGAAGGAGCACATGGATATTGCTAATGCGTGTAAAGATATACTTATAGAACAGTTCCCTGTTTGTGCTAAGGCACTGGAGTGGTTATGATATTCTGGATAGGATTCTTTATCATGGTTGTTAATGAGGGGTTCGTTATTCTACGACATCAATCTAAATTCTTTGCTCAGTTGAGGGAAGAGATCGTTAAAGATTTTGGTGATGGGTGGAAGAAATTCCATTCAACATTAGATTGGGTCTGGGTTGCTGGAGTTGTTCTAGGACTCATATTAGCAGGTACTCAGAGACTGACGGACATCGTTGCTCTTGTCACATTCTGGGGTTGTGTGCTAGTATTCGTTTACATACCAAAGTGGATAGGATAAGCGGAAACCTTAGCGTAAATCTAAATATTATTACTACTCTATACAATTATGCCAACATACCCAGTAAAAAATAAAGATACTGGAGAGACTAAAGAACTCTCCATGACAATGGCTGCTTATGATGAGTGGCGTAAGGAGAATCCTGATTGGGATAAGGATTGGATGGCAGGAGTTGGAAATTATTCTACAGAGGTAGGTGACTGGCAATCTAAGATGAGTAGAACTCATCCTGGTTGGACAGATATTATGAAAAATAAAATACTACCTAAAGCACCAACTAATACATCTATTGCGGAGAAGTGGGGTTAATATGCCAGCAAAGAAAAAAGTTACTAAAGCACCAGGAGCAGGTATGACTGCCAAGCAAAAGAAAAGACGTAAGCCAATCAATCAGGAACTAATGTTTCCTGTTGAACCTATCACTGATAATCAGAAAATCTTCTTTGAAGAGTGGGATAAAGGTCAGATGCTTTATGCATATGGTGTAGCAGGTACAGGTAAGACATTCATTGCCCTCTACAAGGCGTTGTGTGATGTACTTGGTGACTCTACTCCTTACGAGAAGATCTATGTTGTACGGTCTCTTGTACCATCTAGAGAGATTGGTTTCTTACCTGGTGATGCTGATGACAAGTCATTCTTATATCAAGTACCATATAAGAAGATGGTACAGAGCATGTTCCAGATGCCAGATGATAATGCATACGAGATGCTCTATGAGAATCTAAAGTCGCAGGATACTATTTCATTCTGGTCTACTAGTTTTATACGTGGTACTACCTTTGATAATGCAATCATTATTATTGATGAGTGTCAGAACTTGAATTTTCACGAGTTAGATAGTATAATAACAAGAGTTGGACAAGATAGTAGGATCGTTTTCTGTGGAGACCAAGCTCAAACTGATCTAGTTAAGACCAATGAGCGTACTGGTATCCTAGACTTCCAAAAGATCATTGGATCTATGGAAGAGTTTTCTCTTGTTGAATTTGGCATAGAAGACATCGTTCGATCTGGTCTAGTTAAATCATATCTTATTAGTAAAATCAATGCTGGCCTATGAAATTTAATCATGTAGAGGGAGTGATCCCCATTGAAATGTCAGCAAGTATAGTCAACCACAAGCGTGTATACGTTACACCAGATGGTGACAAGTTTCCATCAGTTACTACTGTCATTAGCAACAATGCTAAGAAGATGGCAGGTATTGCTAGGTGGAGGGAACGTGTTGGTATGGAGGAAGCGAATCGAGTATCCGCAAGATCAACTAAGAGAGGTACAACCTATCACTCTATAGTTGAGGACTACTTTAACAATAAGTTAGAGATAGAAAAGTATAAAGATTCTCCGCTTCCTACTGTTATGTTCTATCAATCAGTGGATACTCTGAACAGGATAAATAATATTTACTTGCAGGAGGCCGCTCTATACTCCAAACACTTAGAGTTAGCGGGACGAGTTGATTGTATTGCAGAGTTCGATGGGGAATTATCTATTATCGACTTCAAGACATCAGCAACACCAAAGCGAGAAGAATATCTAACTGATTACTTCGTGCAAGAAACTGCTTATGCATGTATGCTCCAAGAGTTATACGATGTTAGCGTTAAAAAAATAGTGACCATCGTTGCTTGTGAGAATGGGGAAACTCAGGTGAAAGTACTTCCACCTAAGAAAGAATACTTCATCACATTAATGGGTTACATCCACGAATACCAAGAACGTTATGGACAAAAAACAATTACTTGAGGATAAATTTATGACAGCTGCGAAGTTTTCGCAGGAAGTGGAAAAGATTGCACTACACAATCTTGATATGAATTATATTGATTCGGTTATCCATTACTGTGAAGAAAATGAGATAGAACTAGATAGTGTTACTAAATTGATTAGTAAACCACTTAAAGAGAAGTTGCGTCACGAGGCTCAACAACTCAACTTCATGAAGAAAACAAGTCGTGCCAAATTAATGCTAGTATGAGATCTAATTTTTTCCAATCCGAATTAGTCCGTGGTGACATTCAAGAGATGGTAGAACTCCAGCAGTTCTGCTTCAGATCTGCTATGAATTTTATGCTACTTGATCCAGAAAGAAAGTTTGAATATTTTGATGCATTGGAAAGACTCATTGAGAAACAGAAAGTATTCTATGCTCGTATAGAATTGAGTGATGACCCTGAAGCACAGTCAGTCAAGGAAACTATGAAGCAAGGTATCATTATGTTGGGTGCAACTCCTGATACTAGGATGCAAGACATGTTTGATGAATTATTGGGAAAGGTGGCCAAGTTTAGAGAAGATCTGAAGGCAAAGTTGGAGCAAGATAACGGAAAGTAAACCAAACCGAAAGATAGTATAAAGGAAACGGTGTTTTGTGTGAATTCCATGTTATATAATATGTGGAACCCAACACAGAACAATGCTACAAACTTTAAAGTGGTCGGAAGACGGAGAATTATCACAACTTGACATGGAGAAGGTACTGAGTGCCTTAGAAGAGCAGAGTACTGAGTATGTTGTCGAACATGAGCAACCAATTCTGAGTACAAACAAATGAGTGGTGATCCAGGACTAACTGAACCAGTTATCTTTTACACGAGTGAGATGACTATAGCAAAGAGAATTTTGCTGAAGCACCACACACATACAGTTCAATCTAAAGAGGAGTATCATCTGACAAGGTGGAGAACTGGGAGCACTCTTCAGGAATAATTAATAATTCAGGGGGTTGACAAACCCCCTTTTTCTGTGCTATAAATAGTATATCGGCGTAATTAACCGATACGGGAGTGACTGAATAAACTTGCTGGCATAAGGCTAGTTAAGGTGATGAGACACAGGTGGTGCTGCTTCCCCCAAGGAAGAACCGACCTACCAGTCGGGTCTCAGATAGTACAGTAAAAATCTACTAATGTAGCAATGCCCTGTACTTGTTGGTATACATTAATCCAACCTCCCACCCCAAACCAAATCCAATAAAATCTAAGGTAATCTAAATGTCGTTTGCTAGTTTAAAGAAAAAGTCTGGTCAGAATCTACAGTTTCTACAAAAAGAATTGGAGAAGTCTGTTAGTGGTAAGAATGTTGATGAGAGATTCTGGAAGCCAGAGGTAGATGCATCAGGTAATGGTTATGCTGTTATCCGTTTCCTTCCTGCACCTGATGGGGAGACAGTTCCCTGGGCAAAAGTATATTCACATGCTTTTCAAGGGCCAGGAGGATGGTACATTGAGAACAGTTTAACAACTCTTGGTGAAAAAGATCCAGTAGGTGAGGTTAATCGCCGTCTCTGGAACAGTGGTGAAGAAGCAGACAAGGACACTGCACGTAGACAGAAGCGTAAGTTGTCCTACTACAGTAACATTCTTGTTGTAAAGGATCCTAAGAATCCTGATAACGAGGGTAAAACATTTCTGTATAAGTATGGTAAGAAGATCCATGATAAGATTCTTGCAGCAATGCAACCTGAGTTCCAAGATGAGACACCAGTAAATGTGTTTGATTTCTGGGAAGGTGCTAACTTCAAGTTGAAGATCAAGAAAGTAGCAGGGTTCTGGAATTATGATAGCAGTGAGTTTGATTCTGTTAGTGCTCTTAGTTCAGATGATTCTGAATTGGAAGCAACGTGGAAGAAGGAGCACTCGCTAGAAGCATTCCTTGCTAAGGATCAGTTCAAATCTTTTGAAGATCTAGAAAGAAGGTTGAGTTTTGTATTAGGTACTGCCAAACGTGCTGCTGTATCAACAGTAGATACTGAGGAGTATGAGCCAGTCAAGGCCCCAGAACAATCTTCTTTTCGTGCTAAAGTAAGTGCGAACATACCAGTGAAAGAAGAATCAATAGTTGAAGATGATGATGCACTCTCCTACTTCAGACAACTTGCAGAGGAGTAATGATCTCTGGAAAAACTACAGGTCAGCAGTCTTTGAGACTTTCCCTGACCTGAAGTTTGAGAAACAACATGTTCATTGGACTAACGAAAAGGATGTCCATCTTACTGCTGACCTGTATTCAGGTCAGTATTTTATTAAGTCGAGACATGTTGATATCTGGGATGACAAATTAAATATCCATAACAATGTGATCTATCCTAAGACAGGGCATAACCTTCCCTGTTTCGGGATGGATCTTATGGGTTTCTTTGAGAAGAAAGTTATCATAGTATTTGATTTCCAACATCCAGTTGAAAATTATGTACTTAATGTACCACCATTACCTAAAGCAGAAGGAACCTATCGTTTCTTTGAACCAGGTAATCATTTCTCTGAGAATATATTTGTTAGATACTGTGAGATGTCACAGGTTGACACTTACTTACCAACATTCAAATATTATCTGTCACTCTATAAAGAGATGATAGATAAAGCAAAACCTACTGGTACTGATACCAGTCTGTATAAAGATTTTGATAAGTATATGATAAGACTTGATCCTATCTCAGGATACCTATCTAATTCATTTGGAAAGGAAGAGTCTGAAAAACTAATCAAAGAATTCTTTTTCAGTTATGCTTGACTTAGTAGACGATCTAGCATCCTTAATCACTCAGGTGATGGAAAGTTTCCCTGATGTTGAACCATTAGAGAGTCCTATCCCTGAAGTGAATAAGGATGACTTGATCATTACAAACAAGATGTATAAGTGTCCTTCACTTAGGAAGATGCACTTGGAGTTGGCAGACTTAAAGGGACTAAAGATATTACATTCTATATTCTATCCTGATCCACGTTACAATCTACCTATCTTTGGGTGTGATGTGGTTGCTACTGAGAAGGCAGTGACTGCTGCTATCGTTGATGTATCTCCTATGAGTGGTGTTGATGATAGATTCTACAGTAAGATAAGAGAGATCAGTAACAGGTATAGTTTCAGTGAGAGAAGGCCACTTCCATTGTGGGCAGATGAAATCTTCTCACCTTACTGTAAGTTCATGCGTCTTAGTAACTTCATGGACATGACAAATTTCTATTGCATTGTATCTGAATACCTTAATGTTTTCTCTAATGATCTGTATCATTCAGTGATAGATGATAAAGAATATAATAGAGTGATGCTAAGGTTTGATGATCAGATATATTATTGTAATCAACAGAAGAAGAATGATAAGACTCGTGGTATACTAGAGAAGTTATTTGATAAGGAATGGGCAGAAGAATACATAAACACAGTACTTTTTGATTTACCATGTCTAAAAGAACAGCAGGAGAAGTAGCAGGTCATCCACTATGGATGCTACCAATGATGTTATTGATAACGTTCGGTGGTATAGAAGCATTGCATACTATGGCACATCTCCATCAAGAAATGGATGTTCATGGTGTTTGTAAACGGAACAAGGAATACATTGAGAGTAAAGATGACGATTATTAAAGTGGCACAGGGGATCACACGACCCCCTGTTTTTTATTGTATAATATGATTAGTTAAAAGAAGACAAGTGTTAGCAGAGTTATTACAATTAGCTGAAGCAGTCATGGTAGCTACCACCTTATCAGTTGGTCTTGTGGCCACAGGTTCTTCTGTTATCAATGGTACAGCACCTCCAGATCTCACTACATTTATTCAGTCTGTCCAACCACCGTATGAGTCTGATGACAAAAGGATATATCCTGAGAAGGATGAAGAGAAGGAACTCAATCCTCCAGAAGAAAGACTCCAACAGTAGTATTAAAATTTCTTATCAGGATCATCAGAAATGATGATCCTTTTTTGTGTGGATAACTAGGCATTTATACCTTGACAAGACCTTAACGTTTGCTATATAATTATGTTACATTACTTTACAAAAGTTATATGACTTCATCTACACCTAGTATGAAACGTTACACAACCACAGAGTATGGTAAGCAAAACATCTTTGCTGCTGAACCAGAAATGAGAATGGTTGAAGACTATCAAGGATACTGGGAGAATGCAGAGCAACTTAATGGTCGCATGGCCATGATCGGTTTCTTTGCTGCCGTTCACAACTACATCTTATTTGGTGCAGTTATCCCAGGCATATTCTAGAGACAGTCAAGGTCTCTTACACTTCTAGCAATGCTAGACACTTTCTAACCCTAAACACAATCTAACGAAAGGAATAAAACAATGACACCAGAAGCAGAAAAGTTTAATGGCTGGATGGCCATGATCGGAATAGTAGCAGCACTAGGTGCCTACTCATTCACAGGACAAATCATTCCAGGTATATTCTAATGGAAAATACTAACATAGCAATTTGGAATAGAGCAAACGGTAGGTTTGCAATGATGGCCTTCTGGGTTATCATAGCTGCTTACACTAAGTTCCAATACTTTACATAACTTTATAAATAATATTTTAAAAGGAACACAATCCAATGAGCGACTTAGTAGCCGCCCAAGATACAATTTCACCACTAGTAGCAGTCCTCTGGGTTTTTTATCCCATGGCTGCTTTAGTGTTGATAGAATTATTTTTAAGAGCAATTAATAATGATGACGATGACGACACCAATGGTGGCAAAGGTATGAGAGTACAACAAATGCAACCAGTCCCTGTGCCATCAGGAGCTTGACAAATTTACAAAAGGTATATATACTTATAGTATTATTACCTAGTAGAATGCCACAACTTATTTTCTTCAGTCTAATCGGAGCATACGTTTACTTCAATGGAACCATCAGCACTATCGTTTTTCAATAATATTCTGATCTCTACACCTGCATCAGCACATGGCCTGTTAGAGTTTGGGTTCTTTGTTGCTGTAGGAATTACTGCTGGATCTCTTGGAATAATATAGGAAAATCAAAAACTGAATACTAAAAAACCCCGAAAATTTTTCGGGGTATTTTTTTGGCCAAAAAGTCGATCAAATTATCCTACGGATTTAAGTCTCTTGTTAATATATGAAGTAGACTTTTGGTATATATTATTCTGTCTGAAGTCATCAATAAATGATCCAATAAAGTTTGGTTTTAATAGATAGATTTCTCTCTTCTTTTCGTTCTCTCTAAAGAAGTGTTCTGCTACTGGTACAGCATTCACAAAAGAACTTCCAATTTTATCTTGTACTGATCCGTTTATGTTTAGTTTATGTGTAGCATTGTAGAATGTTTCATCAACAATAGTTCCTGCTTTATACTGTGCTATTTCTATTGTTTCGTAGTGATGTATTTCAGTGAACGGATCTGTATATTCCGTTGCAAGTGTATGATATAACTGAGTGCTATCCATAGGCCAATCATACTGTGCGTTGATCATATTATTTGTAATAAGAATGATCCAATCATAATGTACATTGTCGTATGCTTTTAATGCTAGACTGTCAGGTCTTTCTCCGTCTTCTATAGCATACTTCTGAAAGAATACTGCGAAAGAAAATACATCTTCATTCACTTTATATCTTCTAAAGAAGTTCTTTGCTATTGTAACTTCAGAAGAAGAGAATGGATACTTTATAGGTTTCTCATCGTATCCTATGTCTGGTAGATTAGAGAAGTACATTAGTAACGATCAGCCTCTTCTTTGTAGATAAGTTTTGTTTCTTGGAAATTTAATGTTAGTTCTGTGGCCACTGGAGTTCCATCCCAGTAGGTAGCATACTGTCCATCAGGAGTATAATTTACATCTACTTGAGTCAGAGCACACATTTTAAATTGTGGTAATTTTGTGTTCTCTGATCCTCCTTTCATGAATGATACTCGAACAAGGTCGGGAACACTTATGTATCCATTAGTGACACCATTACCTCTCGACCATTGAAATACTTCACTTACTTGAGTACCAGGTAACATATTCCTTTTGAATAGTTTGGTTATTTGTGAAATTATTTCTGCTTCTGTGGCTGATCGAGGAACTAATT
>Ga0209404_10000504_pt1 | contig 30307 bp, 27 predicted proteins | sample TroAtlMetagenome_2_FD_187447 | JGI IMG/M metagenome (GOLD analysis project Ga0209404, IMG submission 187447) | Marine eukaryotic phytoplankton communities from Atlantic Ocean - Tropical Atlantic ANT8 Metagenome (SPAdes) (version 2) | ecosystem: Environmental > Aquatic > Marine > Oceanic...
CGGCATTGGAGGCATAGGTACCGGCACCGATCACCGGCACATCGCCGACCCGGCCCCAGCGCTTGCCCGACATGCCGCCGGTCGAGGTCCCTGCTGCCAGCCGCCCGTCCCGATCCAGCGCGACCACGCCGACCGTCCCGAATTTGCGTTCGTCCAGCGGCGGGGCGATTGCGGCCATGGCGCCCTCCGCGGGCGCACCCGCAGGGCGAGCCGGCACGGGCAGGCCCTCCCGCTCCAGCTGGCGGACCAGTCCGCGCCAGCGGCGCTCGGTGAAGAAGTATGCGGGCTCGACCTCCTCCAGACCCTGATCGCGGGCAAAGGTCTCGGCCCCCTGCCCGATCAGGAAGACATGCGGCGAGTTTTCCATCACCGCGCGGGCGGCGCTGATGGGGTGGCGGGTGCGGGTCAGGCCGGCGACGGCCCCCGCGTCCAGCGTGGTGCCGTCCATGATCGCCGCATCGTGCTCGATCCGGCCGTCAGCGGTGAAGACCGCCCCGCGCCCGGCGTTGAACAGGGGATCATCCTCCAGCACCTGGATAACGGCCTCGACCGCATCCAGCGCCGACCCGCCGTTGTCCAGCACCTCGGCCCCGACCTGAAGCGCGCTGTCCAGCGCGGCGCGATAGGCAGAGTCCTGCTCCGGGGTCAGGCTGCCCCGCTCGATGACCCCGGCGCCGCCGTGGATGGCCAGCGACCATCGGCCGGCGTCCTGGGCGAGGGCCGGACCTGCCAGCGCCACCGTCAATGCGGTCGCAACTGCCGCAATCAAGGACTTCATGATCCGCCTCCCCCGTTAGGCGTCATCGCTCGTGATGCGCCCGTTTCCACAGTTGATACCCCACGACCGGCACCAGCCCCATCAGGGTGGCGACGATCACCAGCGGCCAGAAGCCGAGATGCGGCGCGGCCAGCCCCGCCGTCACCCCCGCTGCGACCGGTCCCGTGAACGGGACCCAGGCCGGAGGCCTAGGCATCGACCTTGATCACGCCACGCCGGATCTGATCCAGCTCGATGGAGTCGAACAGGGCCTGGAAATTACCCTCGCCGAAGGCCTGGTTGCCCTTGCGCTGGATGATCTCGAAGAAGATCGGGCCGAAGGTGTCCTGGGTGAAGATCTGCAGCAGGATGCCGTCCTCGTCCGAGCCATCGATCAGGATACGGTTCTCGCGCATGCGGGCCACGTCCTCGCCGTGGTTGGGCAGGCGTTTGTCGATCAGGTCGAAATAGGTCTCGATCGTGTCCTGGAAGGGAATGCCGCGACGCTTCATCTCCTCGACCGTCTCGAAGATGTTGTCGGTGGCCAGGGCGATGTGCTGGATGCCCTCGCCGTTGTAGCGCTTCAGGAACTCCTCGATCTGGGAGTTGTCGTCCTGGCTCTCGTTCAGGGGAATGCGGATGGCGCGGTCGGGGGCGATCATGGCCTGCGACAGAAGGCCGGTCGCCTTGCCCTTGATGTTGAAATACTTCTGCTCCTCGAAGGCGAAGACGTCGCCGTAGAAGCCCGACCAGGTGCGCATCTGACCGCGACGCACATTGTGGGTCAGGTGGTCGAGGCTGAACAGGCCCACCGAGTTTTTGCGCTCGGCCTCTTCCCAGCCCTCGATCTCGTCCCAGCCGTCATAGAGCGAACCGCTCTCGCCGTACTGATCGATGAGGTAGAGCAGCGAGCCGCCGATCCCCTGGAGAATATAGGGATAGCCCTTGCCGAGGGCGCCGCCGCCATGGCCTTCGGCCGGCCTGGCGCCGCGCGCCACGGCCCCCTCATAGGCGGCCCTGGCATCATGGACGCGGAAGGCCATGCCGTTGGCCGACGGGCCGTGCTCGGAGGCGAACTCGCCCGCCTGTCCCTTCGGACTGCGGTTGACCAGCAAGGTGATGTCGCCCTGCTTCAGGCGGACGACGTCATTCTCCGGGTTCACATGGGTCTGGGTGAAGCCCATCAGTTCCAGACGCGCGACCATGGCTTTCGGCTCGGGGCCGGTGAACTCGACGAATTCGAAACCGTCGACGCCCAGCGGGTTCTCGGCATTGATCTGTTGGGCCGTGGGGGTTTGGGTCGCGTCGTCCATGGTCGCGTCTCCTGATCCTGAAGGGTTCACGGCGGCACGCACGGCCGCCTTTGTGGCCGGAACCTAGTCATCCGGATCGCTCAAGCCAAGCGAGGCGGCTTCACCTTGTGGCGAGCGGGCCTCAGCCCAGCCCCGGAACATGGTCCGTGACCAGCCTCAGGGCCCAGTCGGCACCCAGCAGGAAGGCCACCCCGAGCGTGGCCAGAAGGCCGATCCAGGCCGAGGCCACCACCGCGCCGCCGATGACGAACAGGCCGTCCCGCTGGATCAGGCCGACGGCCAGCAACGACAGGGCCACCGAGGGGATGGTGTTGGTCATCGGCAGGACGATGGTCAGGGTCGCGAGGATCATGAACAGGGCCGCCAGCTTCTCGCCAGCACCCGAGGCGAAGGCCGACAGCCTCGGTCGCGAGAAGCGGTCGATCCAGCCCAGACGCTGCTCGGCGAAATCGGCCATGGCCTTCAGCCAGCTGGCCTTGGCCCGCAGCTTCAGCACCCACTGCGGCAGCCAGGGCTCCTCGCGTCCGACCAGCAGCTGCGCCGCAAGGATCACGATCACGATGCCGACCACCTGCGGCACGCCATACAGGCCCGGGACCAGACAGGGGATGGCCAGGATCAAGATCAGCAGACCGTAGGCCCGCTCGTCCAGCCGGTCGCGGATCTCGTGCAGGGTCAGGCCTTGCTCAGCCCCGTCGTCGGCAAGCCGTCGAAGAAGGCGGGCCAGATTCTGGCGGACGTCGTCCTGTTCGGGGGACGGCGGCAGGGGCGCAGGTTCGGTGGTCATGACGCCCGTCTAGCATCCCGGTGTGTCAGGTCCAGCCGCCGACGATGATGGATCGACGTTCCCGCACGACCGCGCTAAGCATCGCAGCATGATGTCGGCCTATCGTGTCCTGACCCGCTGGTGGACGGTGTTCGCCCTCGCGGCGTCCCTGAGCCTCCTTGCCGCCGCCCACGCCTTTGAGCGGTTCGGCGGGCTGGCGCCGTGCAACCTGTGCCTCAAGCAGCGCGAGGTGTACTGGCTGGCCGTAGCCATTGCCCTGATCGCCAGCCTGTGGGCGCTGCTCAGCCGGGCCAGCCGGGGCACCCCCCGAGTCGCGGCCTTTCTGCTGTTCATCGTCTTCCTGACCGGGGCGATCACGGCCGGCTTCCATGCCGGGGGCGAGGCCGGCTGGTGGGAGCTGCCGGCCGTGTGCTCGGGTGGGGCGGGCGAGATCAATCTGGAGCGGCTGGCCGCACTGGCCATGGGCACGGCCGAGGCCGAGCCGATCGTGGCGTGCGACGCCGTGACATGGCGCTTCCTGGGCCTGTCCATGGCAGGCTGGAACACCCTGATTGCTGCGGCCCTCGCGATCTTTAGCCTGCTGGCCGCGAAACGTCCCAAGGATGCCCGTGCCCCCAGAGGTTGATCCCTCCGCTGACCCGCTGAACGACCCCGAGATCACGGGCCGCAGGGGCTCGCGCGCCATTCCCCTGCCCCGGCCGGGCGCGGGGATGAGCCGGGCGCGGATGGCCGAGATCCTGCGGGTCGACCATGCGGGCGAGTATGCCGCTGTCCAGATCTACCGCGCCCAGCGCGCCGTGTTTGAGGGGCGGAAGGGCAAGTCGGCCATTGCCGACGACCTCACCGAAATGGAGGGCCACGAACAGGTGCACCTGTCGCGGTTCGAGGCCCTGCTGAACCAGAACCGCGTCGCGCCCACCGCCGCCCTGCCCCTGTGGCACCTGGCCGCCGGCGTGCTGGGCGCGGGCACGGCCCTGATGGGCGAGAAGGCCGCCCATGCCTGCACCGAGGCGGTCGAGGCGGTGATCGAGCAGCACTATGCCGACCAGATCGCCGAACTGGCCGACCGCGACCCCGAGCTGGCCCGCGAGCTGGCGCAGTTCCGGGCCGAGGAGATGGCCCACCACGACCACGCCGTCGAACACGGCAGCCGCGATGCGCCCGGCTATCGCCTGCTGTCCTCGGTGATCAAGGCCGGCTGCCGCGCCGCGATCAAGGTCAGCGAGCGGGTCTAGGCCGCCCGCCTGAGCCGCCGGCCGGCGCGCTCGGTCTTCGGTTTGGCGTCGAACAGTTCGGCCAGCTTCTCGATCATGGCGCCGGCCAGCTGGTCGACGTCGGTGATCATCAGGGCGCGGCGGTAGAAGCGGGTCACGTCGTGGCCGATACCGATGGCCAACAGTTCGACGTCGGACCGGTCCTCGATCTGGCCGATCACCTGGCGCAGGTGGCGTTCGAGATAGTGGACCGGATTGGCGGTCTGGGTGGTGTCGTCGACGGGGGCCCCGTCGGAGATCACCATCAGGATGCGCCGCGCCTCGGGGCGGGCCAGCATGCGCTCGTGCGCCCACAGCAGGGCCTCGCCGTCGATATTCTCCTTGAGCAAGCCCTCGCGCATCATCAGGCCGAGATTGCGCTTGGACCGGCGCCAGGGGGCGTCGGCGGTCTTGTAGATGATGTGGCGCAGCTCGTTCAGACGGCCGGGGTTGGCGGGGCGACCTGCCGTAATCCACGCCTCGCGCGGCTGGCCGCCCTTCCAGGCGCGGGTGGTGAAGCCGAGGATCTCGACCTTGACGCCACAGCGCTCCAGTGTGCGCGCCAGAATGTCGGCACAGACCGCGGCCACCATGATCGGTCGGCCGCGCATCGAGCCGGAGTTGTCGAGCAGCAGGGTGACGACCGTGTCGCGGAACGGGCTTTCGCTCTCGGCCTTGAACGACAGGGGCGCGGTCGGGTCGGTGATGACGCGCGTCAGGCGAGCCGTGTCCAGCACGCCCTCCTCCAGATCGAACATCCAGCTGCGGTTCTGCTGGGCCAGCAGGCGGCGCTGCAGCTTGTTGGCCAGCCGGGCGACGACACTCGAGAGCTGGGTCAGCTGCTGGTCCAGCAGGGCGCGCAGGCGATCCAGCTCGACCGGGTCGCACAGCTCCTCGGCGGCGATGACCTCGTCAAAGGCGGTGGTGAAGGCGCGATAGACGGACGGGTCATGGCCGCCCTCGCCTTCGGTGCGGCCGGGGCGCATGCCCTCTTCGGTGTCGGAGGCCTGATCCGACTCCTGCCCGTCGGCCTCGGCCGGCGTGCCTTCCGGACGACTGTCGCGCTCGCCTTCCGAGCCTGAATCCTCGCTGCGGCCCTCGGGCGAGTTGTCCTCGCTGTCGCCGGTGTCGGGGTCGTCGCTGTCGTCCTCGGTTTCGGAGGGGGCGTCGTCCGCCGATTCATCCTCGCCCTCGGTGTCGTCAGCCTCATCGGCCTGACCATTGCCGGGATCGAGATCGAGGGCCTTCAGCACCGCCTGCATTTCACGGCCAAATTCGGCCTGATCGTCGAGGGTGGCGACCAGCCGATCGAGGGCCGGGCCGGCCCGCTCGATCAGGTCGTCGCGGACCAGATCGAGGGTGGCAGCGGCGACCTTGGGCAGCGGACGCTCGCCCAGCCGCTCGGCCAGCAGGAGGGCCACCGCCTGATCCAGCGGCACCTGATCGGCCTCGGTCACGCGGGTCAGGCCGCTGCGCTCCATACGGGTGACAAGGGCGGCATCCAGATTGGCGCGGACCCCGGCGAGGGCGCGGCCACCGACCGCCTCGACCCGGGCCTGCTCGGCGGCCTCGAACACCTCGGCAGCGCGGCCGTCCAGCGGGGTCAGGGTCCGGTGCAGCCTGTCATCGTGGTTGGCCAGCCGCAGGGCCAGCCGGTCCGCCTGTCCGCGCAGCGAAGCGCTCTCGGGGCCGGAGGGGTCCCGCGGCGGGTGCGGCAGGGTCAGGACGCCGTTCGACATCCGGGGGCCATCCGAGGCGAACACGACCTCGAGCTCGTCCTGCTCGGCCAGCGCCCGCGCGGCATGGGCCAGCGCACGCTTGAAGGTCTCGGTGGGTGTGTCCGGTGGCATGGTTCTGACCTAGACGCGGCAGGGCCTCAGGGAAAGGGGCGGGGAATTGAGACGGTGAGAAAACACCGTCTGAACCGTCTGAATGGTCTGGATCGGGGTTCGGCTGGTGGGAGCTCGACCCTTCTCCCGATGGGAGAAGGTGGCGCGTGAGCGCCGGATGAGGGTCGGCGGGGTCATTCGGCGACCGCCGTGGCAGGACCGGTGCGACGGCTCACGCCGAAGGAAGCGGTTCAACCCTCACCCCCAACCCCCTCTCCCAACGGGAGAGGGGACGAAAAATACCGTCTGAACCGTCTGAATGGTCTGAACCGTCTGAATTCACGCTTCTGCTGTCCGGAGCTGTGGCAACCGGACAGTGTGTCTCAGGCGTGGACCCACTCGGGCAGAACGGTGCGGGAAGGGGCCGGGATGTTGAAGGGGTTGGTTTTTTGGGAGGTGGCCATCATGGTCACCGCCCTCAGCCCAGCGTCATCCTCGGGCTCGACCCGAGGATCGGTGACGTCCGCAACGGCCAACGGTCTGCCCGGACCGATCCTCCGATCAAGTCGGAGGATGACGGGACATCAGGACCGGCGGGGTCGTCAGCCCTTGTCGGCTTTCAGCCTGTCCTGATGGGCGCGGATGCCCTGGGCGATCAGTTCGGCGGCCTCGCCGGCGTCGCCCCAGCGTTTGACCGTGGTTTCCTTGTTCTTCTCCAGATCCTTGTAGCGGGTGAAGAAGTGCTGGATCTGGTCGATCATGATGGCCGGCAGCTGACGATAGCTGGCCACGTCGGTGTAATAGGGATGGAGCGCATCGACCGGCACGGCGAGAATCTTTTCGTCCATGCCCTTTTCGTCTTCCATGATCAGCACGCCGATCGGGCGCGAGCGGATGACGCAGCCCGGCACGACCGGGGTCGGGTTCAGCACCATGACATCGCAGGGGTCGCCGTCCGCCGACAGGGTGTGGGGCACGAACCCGTAATTGGCCGGATAATACATGGCCGTATGCAGGAAGCGGTCGACGAACAGTGCGCCCGAGGCCTTGTCCATCTCATATTTGACCGGCAGGCCCCCTTGCGGGATCTCGATGATGACGTTCAGGTCCCAAGGGGGATTGGGTCCGACGGGGATGGCATCGATGTTCATGACGGGTCTATTGTGCACTTGCGAAACGGGGAGGCGCGCGTGATAGGCAAACCCGGCACCAGTAGCAAGCGTTCCGCGCAGGCTCCGACCGATCGGGCGGCGCGGACATACCTTATGAGGCGTCGTGCATGACTACCCTCGACTGGGCGGCCCTGGCCCTCTTTACGTCATGCTGGCTGGGCTATGAGCCGGCCCTGCGTGTGCTGTCGCGACGGTTCGGCACCCTGAACCAGGACATGGACGTGGTCCGGCAGGTCTGGATGTCGGCCATGACCCGGCGCGAGATCCGGCTGGTCGACAGCCAGTTGATGGGCCATTCGATTAACTCGGCCTCCTTTTTCGCCTCGACCAACCTGCTGCTGATCGCGGCGGTGGCGGGCATATTGTTCGGGGGAGAGGCCGCGTTGCGCGGCTTTGCCGCCGTAGGCGCCGAGGCCGTTCCCCTGCCCCTGCTGGAAGCCAAGCTGGCGCTGATCCTGATCTGTCTGGTGCGGGGCCTGCTGGATTTCATCTGGGCGATTCGCCAGCTCAACTACACCCTCGCGGTCATCGGTTCGGTAGGTGAACAGGACACGGCGCTGGACCGGGGCGCGCTGGGCCGGGCAGCCGGAGACCTGATCAATCCGGCGCTGGCCTCCTTCAGCCAGGGGGTGCGGGCCTATTATTTCGCCCTGGCGGCCGCGGCCTGGCTGATGGGGCCGCTGTGGCTGGGGGCCGGCGTCATCGCGGCCTTTTCCCTGCTGATCTGGCGGCAGGAGGGCTCGCCGGCGGCGCGGGCGATCCGCAAGGTGCGGGCGGTGCTGGACACAAATCGGGCCGGATCGCCGAATGGCCCGCAATGATTTAGCAGGCGCACGGGTCGCGCGGGATTTTTTCGCCATTCAACCGGTTACACGGGTGAAACTTTCCGCGATCTTGTTACATGGCGTGAAGGCCGCCGAGAAACTAACCGCTTGACGGATTGTGCACTGCAACCTAACTTGATCCTGACGCCTTCGGGCGTCTTGCCCTTCCTGGGCGTTTCCTCCCTATAGACTTTCATGCCGCGCCCCCGGGCGCGGCATTTTTTCTGTCCGACCGGTCAGGAGGCCAGACCGGCCGCCTCGCGGGACAGACTGTCGATCAGGCGGCTGACGATGCCCTCGCAGCGCGACCAGCCGGGCCCCGGCTCAAGACGGGCCTCGTCCAGATACAGGCTGCGCGACAATTCGATCTGCAGGGCGTGAAAGCCATCCTGCGGGCGCCCCCAGCGTTCGGTCGTCCAGCCCCCGGCATAGGGCTGGTTCAGGGCGACCCTCAGCCCCTCGGCCCCCAGCAGGGCCGAGACCCGCCGGGTCAGGGCCGTGGCGCAGGATGTGCCGTGCCGGTCGCCGAGCACGATCTGCGGAAAGCCCGGCAGTGGCCGGCGCGCCGGCGGCGTGGCGCGCGGGCCGGGCATGGAGTGCCAGTCGATCAGCACGGCCACGCCGTGCCGGGCGCGGGCCTGCTCCATCAGGGTGCCCAGGGCCTCATGCCAGGGACGGTGAACCGCGGCGATCCGTGCCTCGGCCTCGGCCCGGCCCAGACTGCGGCCATATAGCGGACGGCCGTCGCCGGTCAGCCGGGGGACAACCCCGTATCCGGCGCGCACCCGCGGACTGGCCGACTCGTCCGTCAGCCCTTTGATGAGGCCGGGGTCCAGATCCCCCGGGGCCCGGTTCAGGTCCAGCCAGGCCCGGCCATGGGTGGCCAGCAGAGCGGGTATGCCCCGCTCCGGCGCGCGCTCGATCAGGCGATCGACAAAGGCATCCTCCGCGCTGCGCAGCGACAGCTCGGACAGGTCCGGGTCAAAGCCCGCCGCGTCCGGGTACAGACGGCCCGAGTGCGGTGAGGCGAACACCAGAGGACTGGCGGCATCCCCTACCGGGTGCAGCAGACGAAACGGGGCCTCGGCCTGCACATCCCCGTCTTCACCCGTCATACACCCTCCCCTGCCCGCCCGCGCGCAACCCTGTGGACAGGGATCGCTGATTTTCATGGCCGGTTTACGCTTGTCGCCTTAACCTTTTCCGTAACTGAGGCAAACGGTCGTCCGGTCGGGCGGCTCCGGGGACTTTCAATGGCACGCATCCTTCTGGCGGAAGACGACAGCTCCCTGCGGGGCTTTCTGACCCGGGCCCTGCAGCGCGCGGGCCATGAGGTGGTCGACTGTGAGAACGGCGATGACGCCATCGACGCCCTTGAGCAGGGGCCCTGGGACCTGCTGCTGACCGATATCGTCATGCCGGGCGCCGACGGCATCGAGGTGGCCCGCGTCGCCGCTGCCCGCCAGCCGGGCCTGCGCATCATGTTCATCACCGGCTTTGCCGCCGTGGCCCTGACCGCCGCCCAGAGCGCCCCCCAGGCCAAGGTATTGTCCAAGCCCGTGCACCTGCGCGACCTGGTCGGCGAAGTCGAGAAGATGATCGCCGCTTAGCGCTTGCAGTTTCGAGGCGAGCCGGGTTATACCGCGCGCCTTCCCGCCCCGGGGATCCCCTAGGGCCGTCACGGCGGACGCGTAGCTCAGCGGGAGAGCACTACGTTGACATCGTAGGGGTCACAGGTTCAATCCCTGTCGCGTCCACCATTCCTTGCCACGACATTGCAAGCGTTGAAGAAACCGCTCTCGGGCGGTCCAAAACGCGCGTCTGCGGCCGTGGCCGGCCCCTGCCTCCCCCAGCCTAGCGGAAGGTCTGGCCCGGGCGGAGGCCGAGGGCCTTGAAGACCATGGCGGCGGGGCAGAATCCCGTGAAGGCGGCCTGGATCATGTTCAGACCGGCAAAGGCCGAAAGTCCGATCCACCACGGGTGGAGGGTGAGGCCGAGGCCGATGCCGAGCAGGACTATGAGGCCGGCGAAGACCATGACGGCGCGATCGATGTTCATGAGGACACTCCGCAGCAGGGGCTGGATCAGGACTTGAGCTTGTGGGCGCCGATCAGGTCCAGCGCCATCTTCTCGTAGAAGGGCACGCTTTCGCCTCGCCGGATCTTCGAGATGAAGTATTTTTCGAAGGCGATCTTGGCGAGATGGACCCATTTGCCGCTGGCCGCCCAGTTGATGTTGCGCGGCGGGATCTGCGGCTGGGCGAAGAAGGCCACGCCGCCGTCACCGAAGTCGGCGAGGCAGATGGCGTTCCAGCTGGCCTCATGCGTCGGCGGCCTGCCGGCGATCTCGTCTTTCAGATTGTGGGCGATGGCCGTGACCATGCTCTCGATCATGAAGCCGGTCTTTGGCACTCCGACCGGCACAGGCGTCGGACCGAGGGGCGGGATGGCGACGCAGACGCCGAGCGAATAGACATTCGGGAAGGTCGGGTTGCGCTGGTGTTTGTCGGCGAGGATGAAGCCGCGCGGATTGACCAGCCCGTCGACGCCATAGACCGCAGGGACGCCGCGGAAGGCGGGCAGCATCATCGAATAGGCGAACGGCAGGTCGTGGGTCGCCTTGACCGTGCCGCCCTCGGCAACCTCCTCGACGTGCATCAGACCGGGCTCGACCGAGGTCACGCGGGCGTTGGTCACCCATTTGATGTGGCGCTGGCGCAGTTCGCTCTCGAGCAGCCCCTTCGTGTCGCCTACGCCATCGAGGCCGAGGTGGCCGATATAGGGTTCGGAGGTGACGAAGGTCATCGGCACGCGGTCCCGGACCTTGCGGCGCCTGAGTTCGGTGTCGAGGATCAGGGCGAACTCATAGGCCGGTCCGAAGCAGGAGGCGCCCTGCACGGCGCCGACGATCACCGGACCGGGATCGGCGGCCAGCCGGTCGAAGGCGTCCGAGGCGGCTTCGGCATGGTCGATGTGGCAGACCGACTCAGTGAACCCCCCGTGCGGTCCGAGACCCTCGATCTCGTCAAAGGCCAGCTCGGGGCCGGTAGCGATGACGAGATAGTCGTAGGCCAGGGCCTCGCCGTCGGCGAGGTCCACGGCATTGTCCGCCGGACGCACCCTGGACGCGCCACAGGTCAGAAAGCCTATCCCGCGCTTCTTCATGACCGGGCGCAGGTCCACCTCGATCGCATCCCGGTCCCGCCAGCCGACGGCCACCCAGGGATTGGACGGGACAAAGCTGTAGCTGGGCCCCTTGTTGACGACGGTGATCCGCGCGCGATCCCGCACGGCGTCCTTGATCTCGAAGGCGGCGATCGATCCTCCCAGGCCCGCGCCCAGGACAACGATGTGGGGTTTGTCAGCCTGGCCCATCGGAGTTCCCTCATGTCTCGCAGCCGCGCCACGACAGGCCGGCCGTTCTGCTTGACCTATACATTTAACATATAATATATGCAATCATATAGGTATTAGCCCCGGCTGGAGACGCCCCCATGACCGACGCCCCCGAGATCCAGAACATCCCGGCCCGCGACGCCCTTGCCGCCCAGCAGGCGGGCGAGGCCCTGATCGTCGACGTCCGGGAGCCGGCCGAGTTCGCGGCCGAGCGCATCGCCGGGGCGCTCAACCTGCCCCTGTCGACCTTTGACCCGGTCAGTCTGCTGGCCGTGGTCGACCCCTCGAAGGTCATCTTCCAGTGCGGCTCGGGTATGCGCTCGATGAAGGCGGTCCTCGCCTGCCGCCTGTCAGGACTGGCCGCGGACCGTCATCTGGCGGGCGGCATCGGGGCGTGGAAGATGGCCGACCTGCCGACCCTTCGCATCGACCCGGCCACCGGCCGGCCGCTCTGATCCCCCGGAGACAGCACGGATGCCCCTCCCCCGCCTTCTCCCTGCGGCCGTAGCGACACTGGCGCTGGCCGTCGCTGCCTGTGGCGAAGCCCCGCACACATCCGACCCGGTCGATCGGCCCGCTGCAGGGCAGCTGGTCACGGTAGAGAGCCGGACGGTCACGGACATGAAGCCCGTCGCGGGCGAAATCACGACCCGTGACATGAGCATGGCCACAGCGCGCACAGGCGGCACCCTGATCCGGCTGACCGTCCGCGAGGGCGACATGGTCCGGGCGGGACAGGTAATCGGTGTGGTGAACGATCCCCGCAGTCATCTGGAGACGGCCAGTTATGCTGCGCTGGTCCGCGCCGCCGAGGCAGAGGCCGAGCGCGCCGAGGCCGACCTGTCGCGGACGCGGACCCTTTACGAACAGGGCATCTATGCCCGGGCCCGGATGGACCAGGCCGAGGCTGCGGCGCGCGGCGCCCGTGGCCATCTGGAGGCGGCGCGGGCCCAGCGGGCGGCCAGCGAGGAATATACGGCCCAGGGTGCCATTCTGGCACCCGGAGACGGCCGGGTACTGGTGGCTGATGTGCCGGTCGGCTCGGTGGTGATGCCAGGCCAGTCGATCGCCACGATCACCTCGGGCCCGCTCGTCGTGCGCGTTCAGCTGCCGGAAGGCCAGGCCTCGGCCCTGCGGGTCGGGAGCGCGGTGGAGATGGCGCCCGACGGCCCCGGCGGTGCGACCGTGCAGGCCACAATCATCCAGGTCTATCCTGCGGTCGAGGGCGGGCAGGTGGTCGCGGACATCGACGCCTCAGGCCTTGACGCCGCCCTGATCGGCCGTCGGATCGGCGTGCGGCTGCCGGTCGGCGAGCGGCGCGCCATTGTGCTGCCCCGGGGATTCATCTCGACGCGCTTCGGCGTCGACTATGTGCGACTGTCCAGCGGCCAGGAGACGCCGGTCCAGACAGCGCCCGGTCCGGATGCCGATACGGTCGAGATCCTGAGCGGGCTACGGGAGGGCGATCGCGTCGCCCCGCCCGCCACGCGCCCCACCGCGGCGCACTAGGGGCCACGCCATGAACCTCGGCATTTCCGGTCGCCTGACGCAGGCCTTCATCCGCTCGCCGCTGACGCCGCTTATTCTGCTGGCCGCCGTCGCCGTGGGTCTCCTGGCGCTGATCAGCATTCCCCGCGAGGAGGAGCCGCAGATCAGCGTGCCGATGATCGACGTGATCGCCCCAGCGCCCGGTCTTTCCGCCGCCGACGCCGTCGAACTGGTCGGCAAGCCGCTGGAGACCATCGTCAAGGCCATCCCGGACGTGGACCACGTCTACACCTTCGTCGACGACGACCGCGTCATGGTGGTGGCACGGTTCAAGGTCGGGACGCATCCGGACAATGCCGTCGTACGCGTTCACGAGAAGCTGCGGGCCGAGATGGATCAATGGCCGCAGGGCCTGCCGGAGCCGATCGTCCAGGCCAAGGGCATCAACGACGTGCCGATGCTGACCCTGACGCTCTCGCCGGACGACGCCCATCGCGACCGGTGGGACCAGGCCACACTGCGCACACTCGCAGACCAGCTGCAGACCGAGGTGGTCAAGGTCGAGGACGTCGGCCGGACCTTCGTCGTCGGTGGCCAGGCCGAGGAAATCCGGGTTGAGCCCGACCCGGCCCGCCTCTCGCTGAACGGGGTGTCGCTGGGCGCCCTCATGGAGACCATCCGCCAGGCCAGCCGTGCCCTGCCCGGCGGCTATGTGCGTCAGGAAGGCGGCGTCCGATCTGTCATTGCCGGGCGGACGCCCGAAACCGTAACGGACATCGAACTGCTGGAGGTCCCGACCGGGTCGGGCGGGGTGGTCACGGTCCGCGACGTCGCGCGGGTCGTGCGCGGGCCCGCCGACGACCAGACGCGGGTGACACGCTGGTCCCGGTCGGAGTCCGGCCAGTGGACCGAGGCGCCGGCCGTCACCCTGGCCATCGCCAAGCGCGAGGGCGCCAACGCCGTGGTCGTGGCCGAGGCGGTGCTGCACCGGGTGGAGGGCCTGGAGGGCACGCTCCTGCCGGAGGGCCTGAACGTGGCGGTCACGCGCGACTATGGCGAGACCGCCAATGAGAAGGCCAATGAACTGCTGTTCCACCTGGCGCTGGCCACGGTCTCGATCGTCGCCCTGATTGGCTTTGCCATCGGCTGGCGAGAAGCGCTGGTCACCGCGGTGGTGATCCCGACCACCATCCTGCTGACCCTCTTTGCCTCCAATCTGATGGGCTACACGATCAACCGCGTCAGCCTTTTTGCCCTGATTTTCTCGATCGGCATCCTCGTCGATGACGCCATTGTCGTGATCGAGAATATCGCCCGGCACTGGGGCATGAACGACGGACGGCCCCGTATCCAGGCGGCTATCGAGGCGGTCGCCGAGGTCGGCAATCCCACGGTCGTCGCCACCCTGACGGTGGTCGCCGCGCTTCTGCCCATGCTGTTCGTCTCGGGTCTGATGGGGCCCTATATGGCGCCCATTCCGATCAATGCCTCCGCGGCCATGATCTTCAGCTTCTTCGTGGCCATGGTCATCGCGCCCTGGCTGATGGTGCGGTTTGCGCGCAAGGCCCTTGCCGACGGACACGCCGAGGCCGGCCACGACGAAGGCCGGCTGGGCCGGATCTACCGGCGCGTCGCCGGGCGGGTGATCGCCACGCGCCGGTCGGCCTGGACCTTTCTCATCGTCGTGGGCGTCGCGACCCTGCTGTCGATGTCGATGTTCTATGTGAAGGCGGTGACGGTAAAGCTGCTGCCGTTCGACAACAAATCGGAGCTCATGCTGGTCGCCGACCTGCCAGAGGGGACCAGCCTCGAGACCACCCAGCGCATTCTGGGCGAGGCCGCCGCGATCGCCCGCGGCATCCCGGAGGTCGAGGCCATCGACAGCTATGCCGGCACGGCCTCGCCGTTCAACTTCAATGGCCTCGTTCGCCACTATTTCCTGCGCGGCGAGCCCGAACAGGGCGACCTGTCCATTACCCTCGCGCCCAAGCACCACCGGGACCGGGCCAGCCACGCCATCGCCCTCGATCTGCGCGAGCGGCTGGACGGCCTGGCCTTGCCCGCCGGCACCTCGCTGAAGGTCGTGGAGGCGCCCCCGGGGCCTCCGGTGATGGCCACCCTGCTCGCCGAGGTCTATGGCCCCGACGCGGCGACGCGGCGTGCCGTTGCCGAGCGGCTCAAGGGTCTGTTCCAGTCTGTGCCGTTCATCGTCGACGTCGACGACAGCTACGGTGTGCCGCGGCCCCGCCTGCGCCTCACCCCCGACCGGGCCCAGATCGAGCGCTTCGGCGCCAGCGAGCGGGACGTGCTCGATTCCATCGGCGCCGTCATGGGCGGCCAGACCGTCGGCTATGCCCATCGGGGCGAGGGCCGCGACCCCCTGGCGATCAATGTGGTCCTGCCGCAGTCGGCACGGACCTGGGACGAGGCCCTGGCGGCCACGCCGGTGGCCGCAGCCGGGACCGGGTCGGGCGGGCGGCTGGTCAGCCTCGGCGAGCTGGTGGCGGCGAGCGAGGAAGCAGGATCGACCCGCATCTACCGCCGCGACGGGCGCGACGTGGACATGGTCATGGCGGAACTGGCCGGCCAGTACGAGGCGCCGATCTACGGCATGCTGGCCGTCGGAGACGCCGTCCGCGAGGCGGACTGGGGCGACCTGCCCCGGCCTGACATCCGCCTGAACGGACAGCCGGAGGATGAGAGCCGGCCCTCGATCCTCTGGGACGGCGAGTGGGAGATCACCTGGGTCACCTTCCGCGACATGGGCGCGGCCTTCATGGTCGCCATCCTCGGCATCTATGTGCTGGTGGTCGCCCAGTTCAAAAGCTTCCGGCTGCCGCTGGTCATCCTGACGCCCATTCCCCTGACCCTGGTCGGGATTGTGATCGGCCATATGCTGTTCGGCGCGCCCTTTACGGCGACGTCGATGATCGGCTTCATCGCCCTGGCCGGGATCATCGTGCGCAACTCGATCCTGCTCGTCGACTTCATCCGCCACAGTGGCGGCGACGGCAGGCCCCTGCGCGAGGTCCTGCTCGAGGCAGGCGCCATCCGGTTCAAGCCGATCGCCCTGACGGCCCTGGCCGCCATGATCGGCGCGGCAGTGATCCTGTTCGACCCGATCTTCCAGGGTCTTGCGATCAGCCTGCTGTTCGGTCTGGCCTCGTCGACCCTGCTGACCGTGCTGGTGATACCGGCCATCTATGTGGTGCTGAGGGATGACCGCCCGGCCTGACGCCGCCGTCGTGGCCGGCCTGCTTCGGGCCATGGCCAATCCGGTCCGCTGGCGGATCCTGCGTCGCCTCGCCCGGGGGCCCTGCGTGGTGGCCGGACTGGTGGAGGTGGCGGGCGAGTCGCAGTCCAGCGTGTCGCAGCACCTGCAGAAGCTGCGGGTGCACGGGCTGGTAGCCTGTGTCGCTCACGCGACCTGGCGAGAATACCGCGTCGAGCCGGATGTCGCGGCCTTCGTCGAGGCGGTCGACGGGGCGTGCGGCGCAATCAGCGGTCGGGAATGATCCGGGCGAAACGGGCGGCATCGCCTTCTCCGCCCGGGACGGTCGCCGGAGCCGCATCGCGGACCTTGCGGGTCAGCGCCCGGGCGTCCTTGCAGAAGATTTCGTACAGCATCGCCATGACCGCCTCGGCGCGGTCGTCGGCGATGGAATAGAAGATCGAGCGGGACTCACGCCGGGTCTTGACCAGTCCCGACTGGCGCAGTTCGGCAAGCTGCTGCGACAGGCCCGGCTGGCGGATGCCGAGGTCCTGCTCCAGCTGGCCCACCGAACGCTCTTCCTGGGCGATGTGGCAGAGGATCAGGAGCCGGTTGGGGTTGGCGAGCTGGCGGAGAAGCTCGGTAGCCTGGGGGGCTTTCGACTTCAGCTGTTCCATGACCTCGGGGTCGACGGAGATCACGTGCCGCGCTCCCGGAAATACCACAGGTCGCCGCTGCCGAGAGCCGTGTCCAGGTCCGTGGCGGCAGGCTCGAGCAGGGCCTGGCCCGGGGTCCAGCCCGCCGGCGTCGAAGCCCCCTCACGATCGGCAGCCTGCAGGGCCTGGACGAGCCGCAGCAGCTCCTCGACCGAACGGCCCACCGTCATGGGATACCAGCTGATCGCACGGATGATGCCCGAAGGATCGATGACGAAGGTCGCGCGTACAGTCGTGCTGTCCGGGGAGTCCGGACCGATCATGCCGAAGGCCTGGCCGATCGTCATCGAGGGATCCTCGATGATGGGGAACTCAACCCTGACGCCGAAGCGGTCGTGGATGTCCCTGAGCCACGCCAGGTGGGAATAAAGGCTGTCGACCGACAGGGCCATGAGCTCGCAGCCGATGGCGGTGAACTCGGCCTGCCGGCGCGCAAGGGCGATGAACTCGCTGGTGCACACGGGCGTGAAGTCGGCGGGATGCGAGAACAGGACCAGCCAGCGGCCCCGATAGTCGCTCAACCGCTTCTCCCCCCGGGTCGTGCGGGCGCTGAAGTCGGGCGCGCGATCATGGAGGCGCGGGGGCCGGGGAGGCGGTGAATCGATCACGTCAGAACTGTCCATCTTGCCGGGCCCTGGTTGCATCCGGAGGCAACGCCTCTTGAAAATACATAGTTGCGCGAATTGTGAAAGGGTTATGTGTGGGGGGGCGTTTTCCGGCCTTCGGGGGTCTGCCGGCAAGTCCGCGTCAGTGAAAATCCCGCGAGCCGGGCAGGACCCTCAGGTTCCGCGGGTGCTGGGGGTGGAGAACCTCGTCAGCGCCGGACAGCTGGATGACCGGAGCGTGGTCAGATGAGAGGCGGTTGAGTTCGGATGACCGGTCCCACAGTTTCTGGGCCATCAGGTGCACCACGCCCTCGACGCTCTTTTCCACCACGCCCTCCACGCCCAGAAGGCGGGCCCCCATGACAATGCGGCGATAGGCCTCGAAGGTCGGTACCCACAGGACCAGATTGGTAATGCCGGTTTCGTCTTCCAGGGTGATGAAGATCGCCTTGCCGTTGCCGGGACGCTGGCGCACCAGGACTATGCCGGCGGTCCTGACGCGTGAACCGGAGCGCTTGGCCTCCACCGCCGCACAGGTCAGCAGGCCCTCGGCGTCAAAGGTCGGGCGGAGGATGGCCATGGGATGCGCCTTCAGGCTGAGGCGGGTCGTCTGATAGTCGGCGGCCACATGTTCGCCCAGCGCCATGCGGGGCAGGTTGGCATCGGCTTCCTCGCCCAGTTCGCGGGTATTGGCGGCGGCGAAGAGGGGCAAGGCGTCATCCTCCGGCAGGCGTCGGGCTTCCCACAGGGCTTCACGACGATCGAGACCGAGCGAGCGGAAGGCATCGGCATCGGCCAGCTTGCGGACTGCCGCGACCGGCAGACGCGCCCGGCGCATCAGACCCTCGAGGCTTTCGAACGGACGGGTGCGGGCATCCCCGATCGCCGTGGCCCAGTCCTGACGGAAGCCGTCGATCTGACGCATGCCCAGCCGCAGGGCCAGGGCTTCGGCCGGACCCTCCAGCGTATTGTCCCACTGGCTGTGGTTGACATCGACCGGATGGACCGGAACCCCGTGTTCCTGTGCATCCCGCACGATCTGGGCCGGGGCGTAGAAGCCCATCGGCTGGCTGTTCAGCAGAGCACAGGCGAAGGCCGCCGGGTGCCGGCATTTGATATAGCTGGAGACATAGACCAGCCGGGCAAAGCTGGCGGCATGACTCTCGGGAAAGCCGTAGGAGCCGAAGCCCTTGATCTGCTCGAAGCAGCGCCGGGCGAAGTCGGGATCATAGCCACGCCCGATCATCCGCCCGACCATGCGGTCCTCATAGGTGTGCAGGGTGCCGTCCCCCCGGAAGGTGCCCATGGCCTTGCGCAGGCCATTGGCCTCGCGGTCGCTGAACTCCGCGGCGACCATGGCGACCTTCATGGCCTGCTCCTGGAACAGGGGCACGCCGAGGGTGCGGTGCAGGACCTTTCGCAGCTCACAGGGATCATGGGGCGGGGCCGGGCTGGCATAGACAACCGGCTCTGTGCCCGCGCGGCGGCGCAGATAGGGATGGACCATGTCGCCCTGGATCGGGCCGGGCCGCACGATCGCCACCTGGATCACCAGATCATAGAAGACGCGGGGCTTCAGCCGCGGCAGCATGTTGATCTGGGCCCGGCTCTCGACCTGAAAGACACCGATCGAGTCGCCCTTACACAGCATGTCATAGACGTCGGCCTGCTCGGCGGGGACCGTCGCCAGGTCGTGGTCGATCCCTTCATGCAGACGCATCAGGTCCAGGGCCTTGCGGATACAGGTCAGCATGCCGAGCGCCAGCACATCGACCTTCATCAGACCCAGTTCGTCGATGTCGTCCTTGTCCCATTCAATGAAGGTCCGGTCGGCCATGGCGGCATTGCCGACCGGCACGAGTTCATCCAGCCGCCCGCGCGTCAGGATGAAGCCGCCCACGTGCTGGGACAGATGGCGGGGAAAGCCCATGATGCGACCCGCCATGTCCACAGCCCTGCGGATCATGGGGTTGGCGGGGTCCAGGCCGGCCTGTTCAACCCGCTCGTCGGCAATGGCGGTGCCCCAGCTGCCCCATTGGGTGCCAGCCAGGGCAGCCGTGACATCCTCGGTCAGGCCCAGCGCCTTGCCGACCTCGCGAATGGCGCTGCGCGGCCGGTAGCGGATGACGGTGGCGGCAATGCCGGCCCGCTCGCGGCCATAGCGCCCATAGATGTACTGGATGATCTCCTCGCGCCGCTCATGCTCGAAATCGACGTCGATGTCCGGTGGCTCGTTGCGGTCCGCGGACATGAAGCGCTCGAACAACAGGTCGTGGTGGGCCGGGTCGACACTGGTTATCCCCAGCACATAACAGACGGCGGAGTTGGCCGCGGAGCCTCGCCCCTGACAGAGAATGCCCCGGTTTTCGGCTTCCCGGACAATGTCGTGGATGGTCAGGAAATAGGGGGCCAGATCGCGCTCGGCGATATAGGCCAGCTCCTTCCTGAGGGTGGCCTCGACCCGGGCCGGGATCCCCTGCGGATAGCGGACGGGGGCATGGCGGGTGACCAGCGTCTCCAGCCACTGCTGGGGGGTCTGTCCGGGGGGAACCGGCTCTTCCGGATATTCATAGCGCAGCTGTCCAAGGTCAAAGGTCGATCGCGCCAGCAGGGTCTGCGTTTCCGCAAGGGCGTGCGGGGCGTCACCAAACAACCGGGCCATCTCGGCCGGCGACTTCAGATGACGCTCTGCATTGGCCAGCAGCCGCCGCCCCGCCTGATCGATCGTGACCCCCTCGCGGATACAGGTCAGCACATCCTGGAGATCCCGCTCGGCCGGATCGTGGTACAGGACATCATTGGTCGCCAGCAGGGGCGTGCCGGCGCGCTCGGCCAGGGCGGACAAGGCCATCAGTCGCCGACGGTCGTCGCCCTGGCGCGGCATGGTCGCTCCCAGCCAGACGGCACCGGGACGCGCGTCGCCCAGCCGGTCGAGCAGGTCGGGCAGAGGGCCCAGCCGCCGCTCCGGCATGACGACCAGCAGCAGGCCTTCGGGGCTGTTCAGAAGATCGCCGAGACCCAGATGGCATTCTCCCTTTCTCGCCCGGCGGTTGCCGAGGGTCAGAAGCCGCGTCAGCCGCCCCCACCCTTCCCGGTCCTCGGGATAGGCAACGATGTCCGGCGTACCGTCGGAAAAGGCGAGTCTGGCCCCGGTCAGGAGACGAAAGGCCCCTGCCCGCGCCCGGACCAGATCGACCCGGGCGGGATCGTTCAGCGGATCCTCGTGCCAGTGCACCTCTCCCGGAGATCCCCCGTCCCGCAGCTTCTCGGGGGGCGACCAGCCGTCCTCGCGCAGCTGGTTCAGGGCACTCCAGGCCCGGACCACGCCCGCCACTGTGTTGCGGTCCGCCAGACCCAGGCCGGTATATCCCTTCAGAACCGCTGTCAGCACCAGGGTCTTGGGGTGGGACGCCCCCCTCAGGAAGGAGAAGTTGCTGGCCGAAACCGGTTCGGCAAAGGCCGGCGGCGTCATGCGAACAACCCGTGCACATACCACCGCGGTGGGGGCTCCGCGCCATAGGTACCGGCACGGAACAGCCAGAACCGGCGCCCTTCCTCGTCCTCCACCCGGTAATAGTCGCGGACCCGATGGCGCGGCGCGCGCCACCACTCGGTCTCGATGCGTTCGGGACCTTCGGCGCGGGTGATGCGATGGGTGGCCCGTCGCCAGATGAACCGTGCAGGCGGACTGTCGGGCGCCAGGGCAATGGCCTCGACCGGCTGGGGCGGGTCGAACAGATAGAGCGGTCGCAGGGGGAGAACATCCGGATCCGGCCGGGGCCAGTCCCGGGCGTCGGCCCTGGCCGCCATCGCAGGCGCAAGACGCACCGCCCTTTCCGGCAGGTGCGAGGCCATCGGCTCGGCCCGCAACACCGCTTCGGGCCCCAGCCGGGCGCTGAGGCGATCCACCAGGGCTTCCAGGGCTTCCGCAAGGTCCGGCCGGCCGTCGAAAGTCGCCTGCGCGGGGGCGAGAGTCTGCAGATCCGCAGCGCCCAGACGCAACTGGTCAAAGCCGAAGCCGGGATCCACCGGGCGGGAGAGCGCCGCCAGCCGTTCCCGGAACAGGCGCATGACCAGCACCGGGTCCCGCACGGGACGGCCGGTGCGAAGGACAATCCGCCGGACCTCGCCGTCGACGCGGTACAGGCCGAGACTGAAGCGCCGCGCCCCCTGCCCCTGCGTTTCCAGCTGCCCGGCCAGGTCGCCCAGCAGGTCGGCGATCAGGGTGTGGACTCCCTCCAGCTCGGTGACCGGTTCTGCGAGAATCCGGTCCGCGACGACCGGTGGCGGTGGACGCCAGGGCGTGATGCGAGCGTCCCTTCGTCCCATCAGCCGATCCAGCCGATCGGGAAAGTCCGCGCCGAAACGGGCCGCCAGAGACGCGCGGGGCCGGTCATCGAGGTCCCCCAGGGTTATGAGCCCCGCCCGGCGAATGGCCTGAAGATCGCGTGGAGCCAACTCTGTCGCGGCCACCGGCAGACGGCGCGCCCACTCCCCATCCCGGTCCCGGGGTACGATCCCGCCCGGACCGAACCGGGCCAGCGCCCGGGCTGTCTGCGGCGTACGGGCCAGCGCCAGACGCACCTGCAGCCCCATACGCCCGGCCCGGCCCAGAACCGCCTTCCGCAACCCTGCCTCGCCCCCGAACAGATGGGCACAGCCGGTCACATCCAGCATCAGCCCGTGCGGCCGATCCAGGGCTGCCATGGGGGTGAACCGGTCAAAATCTTCCAGCACGGATTGCAGCAAACGGTCGTCAGCCCCGGGGTCGTGACCCAGAACCTCCAGGTCCGGAACGCGGGCCCGGGCGTCGGCCAGGGTCATGCCGGGGGCAAGCCCCAGAGACAGGGCGACCGGGCAGACGGACGCCAGCCGCAGGGCGCCCCGATCCTTGTCGACCAGCACGACCGGCAGGGCGTTAGGCTGCGCGTGTATGTCCGGGGCGATACGCCTCAACCGGTCGGTCGGCAGAAAGGGAAACCAGACCGCCAGATGCCGACGCAGGGGCGAAGCTCTGCGTTTCACGATCCCACTCCAGCGTCCATTCGCCGGGCAGCGTGCCGGACCGGCTGCGCAGCAGGCGGACACGAAAGGCGGGTCGTCCGGGCGCCTGGGCCTGCAGCGGCGTGGATCGCGCCGCGGTCACGGACCAGCGTGTCTGGGCGGCACTGGGCGCAGGGGTGGCGTTGGCCCGGACCAGAAGGCCCGGTGTGGTTCCCGTCCGGGCCGCCATCATCAGGCGTCGGCTCGCCGTCAGGCCATGAACCCTCGACTCGCCCCAGCCGCTCATGATCACGACGGCTGCGGCACCACTGCGCAGTACGTCCTCGCCGGCCGCCAGAAGAGCCGCCGCGTCGCGCACATGCACCATCAGCAGATATTCGGGATCCAGGCCCCAGGCGGCCAGCCCGGGGCCATAGGGCTCCCCCAATTCGGATCGTCCCGTCGACTGGAGGATCCAGACAATCGCACGACCGGACATCCTTGCCGCCGTCGCCAGACCAAGCCCCAGGGCAAAGCCATGGGCCGCCACAGCCTGTCGCGGTGTCGAGGCCAGCACCTCGTGCAGACTGTCCGGGGACACAAGATCCGTGAGTTCACCCTGCCGGATGTCCCGGGCGCTACGGGCCACCGGCCGACGCCCCTGCGGCTCAAGAGCGGCAAGTTGCTGATGCAGGCGATGGAGTACGGCCGGTTTCATATGTTCCCTTTTTGTTCTCTAAAAATGCTTGACCCCATGCAGGAGTCAAGCGGGAACACCGGGAACCGGATCAGGCGTCGGCTGTCAGACCCCTGCTCACTCCTCGGGGTCGGGGAGCGACTCGCCGATATCGCCTTCATCGAACAGGCGGAACTCGTGCCAGAGGCCGTTGAGAACGCCGAACAGGACAGCGAGGCCGAGGCCGAGGATCCAGGCAAAATACCACATCGTTCAGGCCTTTCGGATCAGTAGAGGTCGGGATTGGTCGACAGGGCGGCGGTCGTCGAGCGACCCCACAGCACCTTGTAGACCCAGGCGGTGTAAAGCAGGACCAGCGGCAGGAAGATGATGGTCACCACCAGCATGATGAACAGGGTCGTGTGGCTGGACGAGGCATTCCAGACCGTCAGGCTGGAAGCGGGATCGATCGAGCTGGGCAGGATGAAGGGGAACATCGACAGGCCGACGGTCGAGATGATCCCGACAGTCCCCGCGGAGGAGCCGATGAAGGCCACCGGTTCGGACCGACGCCACAGGCCCAGCAGGGCCGCCGCCGTGCCGAGGAAGCCCAGCGCGGGCGCGATCATCATCCACGGCCAGGTCGCATAGTTGTCCATCCAGGCTCCGCCGGCGGCCTCGACCGTCGAGCGCAGGGGGTTGGAGAAGCCGTTCGGGTCAACCTCGCTGACGATGCGGAAGCCCAGATCCCCGAAGGCCACCCAGGCGCCGCCCACGGCGAACAGCACCAGGCTGAGCAGGCCCGCGCCCGTGCCGATGGCAAAGGCGCGTTTCTGGACCGGCCCGCGCTCGGCCTTGAGGCCCAGCCAGGTGGCGCCGTGCAGGACCAGCATGGTCACGGACAGCAGGCCGCACAGCAGGCTGAAGGGGGTGAACAGACCCAGCAGGTTGCCCTCATAGAAGGAACGAAGGTCGCTATCGAGACGGAAGGGCGCACCAATCAGCACATTGCCGACGGCCACACCGAACACCAGGGCGGGCACGAAGCCGCCGATGAACAGGCACCAGTCCCAGAAGCTGCGCCATTTGGGCGAGGGCCGCTTGGACCGGTATTTGAAGGCCACGGGCCTGAGGATCAGGGCCGACAACACCAGGAACATGGCGAGGTAGAAGCCCGAGAAGCTGACGGCATAGACGAAGGGCCAGGCGGCGAAGATGGCGCCGCCACCGAGGATGAACCACACCTGGTTGCCTTCCCAGGTGGCGCCGATGGTGTTGATCACCATGCGGCGTTCCTTGTCGTTGCGGGCCACGAAGGGCAGCAGGGCCCCGACGCCCAGGTCAAAGCCGTCGGTCAGGGCAAAGGCGATCAGCAGCACGCCCAGCAGGCCCCACCAGATGACACGGAGGGTGGCGAAGTCGAGAGGCAGTTCCATGACGGATCTCCGGGTCTGTCGGGTCAGGCGGTGGCGGGTTCGGTTTCGCCCGAGGGCGATCCGGGTTCGGAGCCGGCGTCTTCATGTCCGGCAAAGGGGCCCTTGCTGATCGTGCGGAGGATCAGGCCGACCTCGACCACGGCCAGGGCGCCGTAAAGGACGGTGAAGCCGATGATGGTGCCCCACAGCTGCGGCACGGTCAGGCTGGAGGCGCCGAGGAAGGTCGGCAGAACCCCTTCGACGGCCCAGGGCTGGCGGCCGACCTCAGCGACGATCCAGCCCAGCTCGGCGGCGATCCACGGCAGGGGGATGGCCAGCACCGCGAGGCGCAGGAACCACCTGGTTTCGTGCTTGCGCAGGGTGCACAGGATGAAGGCCGTGGCGAACAGGCCGATCATCAGGAAGCCGATGCCCGCCATAATGCGGAACGACCAGAACATGACCGGCACATTGGGGACGGTCGCCCAGGCGGCGGCCCGGACCTGTTCGGCGGTCGCCTCGCGCGGATCCTGGACAAACTGGCGCAGCATCAGGCCATAGCCGAGGTCGTTGCGGTGCAGCTCGAAGTCGCCGCGCGCCGTGACGTCCTGGGGGTCGGCCTTGATCCGCTCCAGCGCGTCATAGGCCAGCACGCCGGATTCGATGCGGGTTTCGGCGACGGCGACGAGGGGAAGAATACCCTCGACCTGTCCGTCCAGACTGCGGGTCGAGATCAGGCCCAGAACCCAGGGAATCTTGATCTCATAGTCGGTGCGGCGCGTGGCCATGTTCGGCAGGCCGACGGCGGTCAGGCCGGCGGGGGCCGGTTCGGTCTCCCACATGGCCTCAATGGCGGCCAGCTTCATTTTCTGGTTGTCGGTGAGGGCATAGCCGCTCTCGTCGCCCAGCACGACGACCGACAGGGACGAGGCCAGACCAAAGGCGGCGGCGACTGTCATTGAGCGCTTGGCGAAGCCGACATGGCGTCCCTTGAGCAGATACCAGGCCGACACACCGAGCACGAAGACGGCGGCGATGACATAGCCGGCGGAAACCGTGTGGACGAACTTGGCCTGGGCCACCGGGTTGAACAGCACGGCCATGAAGTCGGTGACCTCCATCCGCATGGTGTCGGGGTTGAAGGTCGAGCCGACCGGGTTCTGCATCCAGCCGTTGGCGATCAGGATCCACAGGGCCGAAAGATTGGTGCCCAGGGCCACAAGGAAGGTCACGAACAGGTGGGTGACCGGCTTCATCTTGTCCCAGCCGAAGAACATCAGCCCGACAAAGGTGGCCTCGAGGAAGAAGGCCATCAGCCCCTCGATCGCCAGCGGGGCCCCGAAGATGTCGCCGACATAATGGCTGTAGTAGCTCCAGTTCATGCCGAACTGGAACTCCATGGTGATGCCGGTGGCGACGCCCAGCACGAAGTTGATGCCGAACAATGTGCCCCAGAATTTGGTGATCGTCCGCCAGATCGGCCGACGGGTCATCACATAGATGGACTCCATGATGACGAGCATGAAGCTGAGCCCCAATGTCAGGGGCACAAACAGGAAGTGATAAAGAGCCGTCAGCGCGAACTGAAGGCGGGACAGGTCAACGACCGCCAGATCGATCATGGAACCAGGCACTCCCTTGGTCATGGCCACAATGGCCGTGTGTGATGTCGCCCTACGGCCCTGAAGCGAGTCGCGCCTTGATCTGGATCAAGGGGCGATGAGATCGAAAACCGCTATAAGGACGTGTGACCGCAGTAGCCCCCTCCACCCCAACGCCGCGCCGCTGGTTGCGCGAGGCCGGCCGGCCGCATCGGCGTATGCTGGGTCTGGCCGCGCTCCTGACAGTCGCCGACGTCCTCCCCGCTGTGGGATTTGCGGCCGGTCTGGCCCTGACACTGACCTCCTGGCCGGATCAGGCGGGCGGAATGGTCACCGGTATTCTGTTGATGGTATCCGCCATGGCGCTGCGCGGCTTCGTGTCGCAGCGCGCGGCGGAGATCGGCGGAAGGGTGGCGGCCCGCATCAAGGGACAGGTTCGCGCCGGCGTGGTGACGGACCTGTTCAGTGGCCTGCGCCCCTCGACAGGGGGGCTGATTGCCGCCGCCGAGGGCGTGGACCGGCTGGAAGGCCACTATGCCCGGTTCGAGCCCGCCCGGATGGCGGCGGCTGCCGCGCCCGTGCTGGTGCTGATCGCCATTGCCCTGGCCAGTCCGGTGTCAGCCCTGATCCTGGCGCTGACCCTTATCCCGTTCGGCATGAGCCTATGGCTGGCGGGAACCGCAGCCGCAGCCGAGAGCCGGAACCAGTTCCAGGCCCTGGAGCGGCTTTCGGGGCTGTTTCTGGACCGGGTCCGCGCCCTGCCCGCCGTGGCGGCCTTTCAGGCCTCGGATACGGTGGCCTCGGAAGTGGAGCGTGCGTCCGACGCGCTGGCCAGACGCACAGCGCGCGTGCTCAGGATCGCCTTCCTGTCCTCCGGCATTCTGGAGTTCTTCTCGGCCCTCGCCGTGGCGCTCGTCGCCGTCTACTGCGGCTTTCAGCTGCTGGACCTGATGCCGGTACCGATCCCGGAGCCACTGGACCTCGGGCGGGCCGTCTTCGCCCTTGTGCTGGCCGCGGAGGTCTATGCGCCCTTGCGGCGGATGGCGGCGGCCTATCATGACCGGCAGGCCGCGGAGGCCGTCGTGCCGGTGCTGGAAAGGCGGGAAGCAGACCCCCGCCAGCCTGCGCCCCGGCTGGAAAGGGCGCCGGCTGTGCATTTCCGCAAGGTCGCCATCGCCTATGGCGACTCGCCCCCGGTGATCTCGGGGTTCGAGCTGGACGTCCGGGCCGGACAGGTGATTGCCCTGACCGGTGCCAGTGGCACCGGCAAGAGCAGCCTGCTCCACCTGTTCCTTGGTTTGTCGCCACTGTCGTCGGGCGAGGTCACGGTGGACGGCCATCCCTTGTCGCCGCGGGCCGACTGGTGCGGCCAGATCGGCTGGATGGGACAGACCACTGTGGTGGTGCCCGGGACCCTGGCCGACAATATCGCCCTGTCGCGGCCCGGAGCCTCGCATGATCTCATTCGGGCTACGGCGGAGCAGGCCGGCCTGACGCTGGATCTTGAGCGCCGTATCGACGAGCGTGGCGGCGGCCTGTCAGGGGGCGAGCGGCGCAGACTGGCTCTCGCCCGTGCGATGCTGAAACAGGCCCCCCTGCTGTTGCTGGATGAACCGACCGCCCATCTGGACGCCGAAGCGGAAACCGCGCTGTTGCCGGCGCTGGCGGCGGCCACACGCGGGCGGACCTGTCTGGTCGCGACCCACTCCCGTGCCGTCATGGCGCTGGCTGACCGGGTAGTGGCGCTATGAACCGGGCGATGTCTCCGCTCGAAGCGCTGATCCGTTCGGAGGTACGGGCCCAGCGGCCGCGTCTGGCGATGGCGACCGTCGCCGCCATCGGCGTGACCTGCGGGGCAGCCCTGCTGTTGGGCCTGTCCGGCTGGTTCATCACGGCGGCGGCGCTGGCCGGTCTGGCCGGCCCGGCGGTCGCCCATGCCTTCAACTATATGATGCCGAGCGCCCTGATCCGGCTTCTCGCCATCGTGCGCACGGGCTCGCGCTACGTCGAGCGGGTCGCCGGCCATGAAGCCGCCCTGCAGGGACTGGGCCGGCTACGCCCGCGCCTCTACGCCCGGCTGGCCGAAGGCCGGAGCGTCAGCCGGACGCTGGCAGCGGGTGAAGCCTCGGCCCGGCTGATCGAGGATGTGGACGCCATCCAGACCCGCTTCATCCGCCTTTCGGCGCCCTGGGCACTGGGAGCGGGGCTGGTGGTCTCGGCAGCGATGGCGGCCCTGGCCCACGTCGCCTCGGCCATTGCCCTGATCGTGGGTGCAGCGGTGCTGGTGATGGGCAGCCGCTGGATCGCCGAGCGGTGGGTGCGGCCGGCGGCCGAGGAAAGGCAGGCGGCGCAGGGACGATTGAAGGCCAGACTGGCCGAGCTGGAGGCCGCCGTGCCCGAACTGCGGGCCTGGTCCCTGGAAAACTGGGCCACCACCGAGATCGCCCGGGTCGCCGACGCCGCCGATGCCGCTGCGGTGACCCTGACCCGGCGGGCGGGCTATCTGATGAGCTGGGCAGGAAGCATTACCGGCCTGACGCTGGCAGCGGCTGTCGCCCTGCCGCTGGGCCTGTCCCCGGTTCCGCCGGCGACCCCGCTGATCGCCGTCGCCGCCCTGGCCGCCGCAGCCGGCATGGAAGCGGCGCTGTCACTGGTGACCGCCCTGCGTGACGCCGGCGCAGCACGGGCGGCAACGGCCCGCCTCGAACCCCTGATGGGCGAGGCCCTGTCTGGCCCTGTCCAGACTCCGGCCGGGACAGCCCTCCGGCTGTTCGCGAGCCGTCCGGACATAGCCGCTGGCGCCCGGGTGCGCCTGCAGGGGCCGTCGGGGATCGGCAAGACCACCCTCATCGAACAGTTGATGGGGCTGAGGAGCGGGGTTGAGGGCCAGATCTCGGCCGGGGGACTGGACCCGGCGCGGGCCGGGGTCGATGTCCGGGGCCTGTTTGCCTATGCCGCGCAGGAGGTGTCCCTTCTGGACGGTACCGTGGCCGAAAACCTGCGACTGGCCGATCCGAAGGCGCCCGAGGCCCGGCTGTGGGAGGTTCTGGAGGAGGCGGCGCTGGCCGAGCGCGTCGCCGCCTCGCCGAAGGGGCTGGATATGCCCGTTGGACCGGGCGGGGCCTTCCTGTCCGGGGGGGAGCGACGCCGGCTGACATTGGCGCGGGCCTATCTGCGGACGGCACCCTGGCTGGTTCTGGATGAACCGACCGAGGGCCTGGATGGTCCGACCGAACAGAAGGTGCTGCACCGGCTCAGGGCCAGGCTGGACCGGCTGGGTCAGGGGCTGGTGCTGATCACCCACCGGCCCGCAGGGGTGGACCTGTGCGATCGGGTTCTGGAAGTCGTCGAGCGGCCGGGAGGGTCTCGATCACCCCTCCCCGTCTGCAAGCTGGGCGAGGCGTTCCGGTCGCAGGATGCGCAGCTCCGAGACTGAGACCAGTTGCACGATACCGGCACTCCTGAAACGGCCGAGAACGCGACTGACCGTCTCGATGGTCAGGCCCAGATAATCGGCGATCTCGGTCCGGCTCATGGGCAGGCGGAGCTCGCCATCGGCGTGTGGCCGCATGGGGTCCCGATCCGACAGCGCAAGCAGGAAGGAGGCCAGCTTTTCCTCCGCGGTCTTGCGGCCCAGAAGCAGGATCTGGGATCGGGCCTCGGCCAGTTCGTGACCGGCCCGTTCCAGCAGCACGGCCTCGAGCGCCGGCATCTGGCGCACGAGAGCGCGGTAATCTGCCATGGAGAACCGGCAGGCGGTGACCGGCTCTATGGCCTCGACCGAGCCGGCGTGGCGCGCCGCCGCCTCCAGCCCGACGAAGTCGCCGGCGAACAGGAACCCCGTGATCTGCCGACGGCCATCGGCCAGCAGGGTCTGAACCCGGGCCGTGCCCGAGGTTATGTTGAAGAGATAGTCGGCCCGCTCTCCCTGCCGGGTCAGGGCCTGTCCCGGCTCAAACCTTACCGGCTCGGCCAGGGCGGACAGACGGGCAAGGTCCTCACCCTCCAGACTGGCGCAGACGCTGAAAGCGCGGGCACCGCATGACCCGCAGTCTGTGGCCATCGGGCGACCGGGACAGGGGGGCGGTTTCAGTCGAACCTGGAGCATGAAGAGGGAGAATCCGCAGCCGTATGAGTCCGTCATACGGAAAGCCGGGCGCGGAGACAATTGCGACCGGCGGTCGCCTCCGCCATAGAGGCCCCATGTCAAACCCGTCCTTTCCCCTGCCCTCCCCTTCCGACTGGCAAGCGCTGGCCGCCGCGGCGCTCAAGGACCGCGATC
>Ga0209404_10000512_pt1 | contig 30051 bp, 24 predicted proteins | sample TroAtlMetagenome_2_FD_187447 | JGI IMG/M metagenome (GOLD analysis project Ga0209404, IMG submission 187447) | Marine eukaryotic phytoplankton communities from Atlantic Ocean - Tropical Atlantic ANT8 Metagenome (SPAdes) (version 2) | ecosystem: Environmental > Aquatic > Marine > Oceanic...
TCATCATTTGACATATGTGCCTCCTTTGGCGTTTATTATTAATAATATGTAACAGGTGTTATTGACTGCTCGCGTCATCACTCTTGGATAATAGTTGTTACGTCTAGTGGCCTTGCTACTAAGCCAATAATACCAATTACATAAAGATCAATACCCACGAGCTACGCTCGTGTCTATAGGATAGGCTGTACCGCTTGTCGTAAACTAGTGGTACAGGGCTAAGTGCTTGATATAACAGGGTATTTAGATTAGCTGTACCGGAACTACGAAAGTAGTGGTACAGGCTAGAAGCCTTTCGGCGTAAGACTTAGAGGCGTATCTGTACCAGATGTACCATTGATATTGGATATTAAACCTAAAATCTATAACTATGGTCCACGGTCGATTACTGTTATCTCCTAGAGTCTACTGGTACAGCCGGTACAAAGCAGGCTAATTGTTTCCTACGTCAGCTAGCACAACGTCTACAGCTGTACCGGTCGGTCGTGGTACAGGTGGTACACACCTGGTACAGTCGGTACAGGCAGCACACGTTGTTGCCAGCCCAAGGGCAATACGCGCTGCATTGTCGGTCCATCATCATACTGATGATAGTAGTACGGCACACGTTGTCATTAGCGACGAACGAGCGAGCGTAGCGAGCGAGTGAGGAGCGGTGTCGATGGGTCTTGTCCGATATAAAAAGTCAAACGAGCGAAGTGAGTTTGTCCTTTGTTCTCGGGTGGATTCCGGGCGCGAAGCGGGCGGAGAGTTGATGGTATAAAAAAAGGTGAAGAGCCGAAGCCCTCCACCTTTGGTGATGATGGTTATTCGAAGTCGAATTCCATCTGTTGAGGTTGTTGGTTGTCTTTGCGTTTTACTGCGTCTGATCCAACTGGGTAAGAGCGTTGAGGTTGCTCTTGGTTAGATGATGATAGTAAGTCATCTGTTTGGTGGTAACCTTTCTTGGATTCGTTGTAAGCTGCTTTACCTACTTGAAGACCAGCGTTGATTGCTTTGTCTGCTATGTAGACTGTTGCGCCTATTGTTTTGAATCCAAGACTAACAGCGTTACCTGTTAGCCTGGTTGTACCCTTGATGATGTCAGTGAAGGACATGTTAGATGCCTTGCTTAAGTGTTGTTTTACTTTAGATCGCATCGTTGTTCTCCTGTTTCTTCTCTATCTTGAAGACTTGAATCTTCTCGACGGAGCCGTTGACTACAAGTGGTAGTAAGTCTAGATGCATTGTATGACCATTGCCGTTATTCTTTGACATTGTGCCAATTTGAACCCATCTGTTCTTTGTTACTTGATTACCGTCCGAGTCTTTTGTTTGGTAGCCTCGGTTGACCTTTAGTGAATATACATCACTCATGTTACACCTCCTATGGTGTGTTGTTGTTAGCCATGAACCATTCATAACTTTCATAATGACTTTTATTCACGAGCTATGCTCGTGTGTCTTTGTCTTGAGTTGGTGATAGTAGATGAGATGTAGTTGATGTGTAGTTGACTGGGGTTTTCGGACAAGGTTCCAAGGGTCGAATATATGAAACAAGGTTCCAATATGGAAAAAGGGGTAAGGGGTGTCGCAGACAGCCGGGAGGGGGCCCATGAGTGAGCGATGGCCTTATATATTTTTCTAAAAAAATTTTCAGGTTGCTTTTTTTGGTAAAAATTTTCAAAATCGCGTATATTGACACTATAATGTGAGGAATATGTCTAAAGTGCTCGAGAAAATAGAACTTTCCGAAACAGACCGAGCCGAGCTTCAGTCTCACTATCCGTACATGGACGTGAAACTGAACGAGCTATCTGTACAGGAAGAACGTCTGATCCTTTTCCATCTGAGAGGGATGACAAAAGCTGCTGCCGGTCGTGCAGCGGGGTACGCTGATGCAGAACATGTGTACAAAATTTTCAAGAAGCCTGTAGTGCAAAAAGCCTTAACTCATTTACGCAATGAATTTAAAGAGAGCGTTAAGTTTGATAAGACCCAAGCAACCTCTATGTATCTTGAGGCGCATCGTAAGTCTGTAACTTCTACTGAAGAAAAAAATGTTGTAGATTCTTTATGCAAGCTCCACGGTCTATTTACCCCAGAAAACGCAACCCAGATTAATATCAACGTTGATTCAATAGAACAACTTGAAAAGCTACCAGACTCCGAGCTTTTAAAAATAGCAGGAGTTGATAATCAATACTTAATACCAAAGAGTGGTAAGGGAGGTACAGATGACTAAGTATCATCAGCAAGCGCAAGCTACTAATAATAAAAGAAAGATTTGGAGGGCGGAACTTAAACAGGATGATAAAGGAATGTTTACTTTAACCCCTTCAAAGACAGAAAAGCAGACAGCTTCTAAAAAAGAGAAGGAGTAACATATGCCGAGTGGACCAGGAACCTATGGTAAGAAAGTAGGAAGACCCAAAAAGAAAAAAACTTCGCGTAAGAAGAAAAAGAGTAAATCTTAGCGAATGGAAATAGAAAAACAAGAGTGCCAGGTTTGTAAAGCATTACATCCCGACACTCTGTTCCCGTCCGATGATGGCGTTTGTGTATATTGCAAAGCCGAAGAAGCAGAACGTTTAGAACCCCCCGAGCCAAAACTTACAAAAGAAGAAGAACAGAAACTCTCTCAAGAAGAAGCTGCACAACAAGAATTGGCCAAACGTGTACTTGCACGTAAACACATGTTGCCGTTTGTAGAGCGGTTTGACCCGAACTACCAAGCAGGTTGGGTGCACAAAGACATTTGTAGACGTCTAGAAAAGTTTAGTGAAGATGTAGCGAACCGTGAATCGCCGAGATTGATGCTGTTCATGCCTCCTCGACATGGGAAATCGACCTTGGCTAGTGTTGCGTTCCCCGCCTGGCATTTAGGAAGGAATCCAGAACACGAGTTTATTAGTTGTTCCTACTCAGGATCATTAGCAATGTCTTTCTCAAGAAAAGTTCGACATCAATTAAGAGAGCCTAATTATAAAAATATATTTAACGGAGCAATCCTAGATCCAACATCTCAGTCTGTAGAGTCATGGTTAACGACCAAAGGTGGTGGTTATGTAGCAGCTGGTGTAGGTGGTGGTATTACAGGTAAAGGTGCTCACGTGTTGGTGATCGACGATCCAGTTAAAAACAGAGACGATGCCGAATCCGAATACAGCCGTGATTCAGTGTGGGATTGGTATACATCAACGGCTTATACCCGTCTTGCTCCTGGGGGCGGAATACTTGTTATTTTAACGAGATGGCACGATGACGATTTAGCGGGTAGATTATTACAAGCGGCGACCAATGGCGCGGATGAATGGGAAGTGGTTAAATATCCTGCGATCGCGGAACAAGACGAAGAGTATAGAGACCAGGGGGACGCGTTACACCCAGAAAGATATAACGTTCCTTCTTTAGAGAAGATACAAAAAGCGATCGGGCCTAGAGACTGGTCAGCTCTGTATCAACAGAATCCAGTTGCGGATGAGGGTGATTATTTTAATCGTGATATGATTAATTATTACGATGAAGCGGATATAGATTTTCATAAGCTAAAGTACTATTGCGCTTGGGATTTGGCGATAGGACAACGTGAACGTAACGACTACTCTGTAGGATTAGTTGTAGGCGTAGATGAATATGATAAATTATATGTGGTAGACTGCGTACGAGGACGATGGGATGGGTTCGAGTTAGTCGAACAAATTCTGGACTTATACCAGACCTGGAGACCAGGTGTTGTAGGTATAGAAAAGAGTCATATAGAGATGGCCCTTGGTCCGTTCCTCGAAAAAAGAGTTAGAGAGAGAAAATTACATGAGGCGTATTTTCGTGACTTAAAAACAGGAAGGAGAGATAAAGAAGCAAGAGCAAGAGCAATTCAAGGTAGAATGCAACAAGGCATGGTATACTTTCCTAGAGATCCTATTTGGGTTGGGCCATTAGTTGCAGAATTATTGCGTTTCCCGAACGGGGTACATGATGACCAAGTGGATGCTTTAGCATGGATCGGTTTAATGATGACAGAGTTTGCTACTTATTTTGAACAGGAAGAGCACATTCCATCTTGGAGAGATAGGTTACAGAAAATAGCGAAAGGTGACAACAAGAAAACAGCAATGAGCGCATAATGGCAGAATACGGTAAGAAAGAAAAGAAGCTCTCTAAAGCAGAGCAACATGAACTAGCTAAAGAGCAGTGGAATTGTTACGCAAGAGCACGGGACAATGGCCACGAAGATTATATAGATATAGCGCAACAATGTGATGCGTTCTATAGAGGACATCAATGGGACGCGGCCGATATGGCTGCATTAGATGACCAAGGGCGACCAGCTCTAACAATTAATACTATTTTACCTACTATTAATTCTGTTCTTGGTGAACAAACAACTCGAAGAATGGACATAGCCTTTAAACCACGTGGTAGAGGGCAACAAGACATAGCCGATGTACTAACTAAGCTATTTATGCAGATTTCCGACAACAATAAGCTCGATTGGATAGAGTCACAGGTGTTCTCTGATGGACTTATTCAAGATAGAGGCTGGTTTGATGTACGTATAGACTTCGATGACCATATCCAGGGGGAAGTTAGAGTCACCCCTAAAGACCCTCTGGATATACTTATTGACCCAGATGCTAAAGAATATGACCCTAGAACGTGGAACGAGATTTTTGAAACGCGCTGGATGACCTTAGACGAGATAGAAGAGCAATATGGGCAAGATAAAGCCGATAAATTGCGTATTACAGTCGAACAAGGCTCACAATTAGGTACGGATTCCATAGAATATGAGGAAAATCGGTACGGAAACACCGCCGCAAGCGTAGAATACAACCAAGGTAACACCTCAAACCCCGAAGAAAACAGACAATTACGCGCAATTCGTGTTATCGAGCGCCAATATTACAAATTAAAAGAATGTATGTTCTATGTGGACTCTGTTACCGGAGATATGCGCGAAGTTCCTTATAATTGGAGCAAAAAGAAGCGCGAATCCTTCGCAGATCAGTTCGGATTAGAGATTTTAACTAAACATACGAAAAAAGTACGTTGGACTACTACTGCAGACCTCGTTGTATTGCACGATGAGTGGTCTCCGTATGACACTTTTACTCTAGTACCCTATTTTCCTTACTGGAGAAGGGGACGCCCGTTCGGTATGGTGCGAAATCTTATCTCGCCACAAGAACAACTCAACAAAATATCCTCTCAAGAGTTACATATTGTAAACACCACAGCCAATAGTGGTTGGGTAGTAGAGACTGGCTCTTTAAACGGGATGACTGCAGATGATCTCGAAGAACACGGTGCAGAAACGGGCCTCGTACTAGAGTTTAATAGAGGATCTACTCCCCCTAGTAAGATTCCTCCTAATCAGATACCAACTGGATTAGACAGAATCAGCCAAAAAGCGGCTATTAACATTAAACAAATTAGTGGTATTAGTGATGCAATGCTGGGTACTGATAGTCCAGAAGTATCTGGTGTAGCTATTCAAGCTAAACAGAACCGTGGTGCTATGATGATTCAAGTACCACTCGATAATTTAACTAAAACTAGACAATATCTAGCGGAAAAGATACTAGATTTAGTACAAGCTTACTACACAGAAGAGCGTTTAATACAAATTACAGATGAAACAGACCCATTAAAACGTAGACTACCTATGAAGGTTAATGAAATAACTCCAGAGGGTATGATTATTAATGATTTAACGCTTGGAGAGTATGACGTTATTGTAGGAACTGCTCCTGCTAGGGATAATTTCGAAGAAATTCAGTTTGCAGAAGCTATTGCATTGCGTCAAGCTGGCGTGCCTATACCAGACGATATGATTGTAGAATACTCACACCTTGCGCGTAAGGGCGAAATTGCTCAGAGAATACGTCAAATGCAAGGTCAAGAACCACCAAGTGAAGAACAAGCACAACTTATGCAGTTCCAGGCTGAAGCTGAAATTAGAAAAACTCAACTCGAGATTGCTCAAATGGAAGCTGAAGTACAAAGACTTCAATCTGAAGCTATGCTTAATCAAGCTAAAGCAGAAGGCACTACAGGTGACCAACAGCTTAAACTGGCTGATATGCAAAGTAAGATTGATACTAAGAGAGAAGAATTGGCTCTACGTGAAAGGTTATCGGAGATGACTAATCAGGTTAGAACTAGTCAAAGTGAAACCCAAGCAGCATCAAAAATAGCCGTTGCTGCAATGAAACCTACAGGAGGTAAATAATGGCTGAGGATAAAAAAAGTAATAGTGAGGCAGATATTGTTATGGATGGTATGCCAGGAGCGGACCCTATAACTGAGGAAGATGCAAAATCATTTGAAGTAGATCTTAACTTTGATGAGGAAACTCCTACAGAAGATGTTGTAGAGGAAGAAACGCCTGAAACAGAAGAAGTAGAAGAAGTAGAAGAAGTAGAAGAGGAAGTCGAATTCCCTACTGAAGAAGAAGTTGTAGAAGAAGTGGAGGAAGAAGATGCCGACAACACCGAAGACCCAGAGGATCAAGATGAGGTTGAAGTACCAGGAGAACCTGAAGAAGAGGAAACCTCTGACGACCCAACCAATCTTGTCGAAGAAGAAGAAATAGAAAAACCACAAGCGCCTGAAAAAGCGCCAATGGTTCCTAAATCTAGACTGGATGAAGTTTTAGCTAAGAATAAGAAAATGCAAAAGCAATTAGAAGACATACAGCAGAAAGAGGCAGAAGCGCAAGCAGAAGCCCCTAAGTATGATTTTGATATTAAAGAACAAGAATATCAGCAGTTAATTTTAGATGGCGAATCTAATAAAGCTGTGCAATTGCGAAATGAAATCCGTGCAGCTGAAAAAGAACAGATGATGTTCGAAGTACAACAGCAAATGGGTCAAACTGTACAACAGTCCCAAGCAGCTCAAGAATTGCAGGCTAAAGCAGCGGAAATCGAAGAAACTTTTTCTGTACTAAATGAAAATCATGCAGATTTTAGTAAAGAATTAGCTACAGAAGTAATGGAGCTTAGAGACGCATTTATTGTGCAGGGGTACGAACCTGCAGATTCTTTAGCTAAAGCAACTGAATATACATTAGCTGCTAAACATCCAGAACTCTTACAAGGGTCTGATGAAATAGCTGCTGTACAAACTAATGAACAAACTAAAGCTGTTGTAGAAAAAAGGAAAAAGACAACGGTTAAGAAAAAATTAGAAGCATCTAAAACACAACCCCCTAAAATGAAAGGGGAAAGCACCTCTAAACGTAAAGGCATTACAGATGTAAATGTTTTGTCTGATGATGAGTTTGGAGCACTACCTGAAGATACACTAAGACGAATGCGTGGTGACTTTGGGTAAAAATGTGATACGATGTTATATAACTTCGTCCGTTAGAACGATATCTAACCCTAGTCGTATAGGATAAAAAACGTATTCGCCTACCACGGCGTTAATCTGGTCAAGGTCGTTCTTGTAAAAAATACGATGTCGTAGCCCCAACGATAAAGGGTATACGGGTAAATATCGCCCCAAAAGTCGGTTAGTTTTTAACTTAAATTGGAGTATATAAATGGCTAATACTAATTTTAGCGCACTGACCAGCGAACAGCTTACTATCTGGTCACGTGATTTCTGGCGTGTTGCTCGAAATATGTCCTTCATCAACCAATTTGCGGGTAGTGGACCTAACGCTATGGTTCAGAGAATATCTGAACTTACCCAATCTGAAAAAGGCGCAAGAGCAGTAATTACTCTTCTTGCTGACATGACAGGTGACGGTATCGTTGGAGACAACACTCTCGAAGGGAATGAGGAAGCATTAAGAGCGTACGACATCGTTGTTCAACTAGATCAATTAAGATTTGCAAACAGACTAGCTGGTAGGCTTGCTGATCAAAAATCGGTTGTCAACTTCCGTGAGCACTCAAGAGATGCACTTGCTTATGCAATGGCAGATCGTATCGACCAGTTAGCGTTTTTAACGATGGCTGGTGTTTCATACGGCGTTAAGAATAATGGCGCATTAAGAAATACCCTGGGTTCAGGTCAAAATCTTAGTGATCTTGCATTCTCTGGCGACGTATCTGCTCCTACTTCTAATAGACATAGAAGGTGGGATGCTGGAACTAGCACTATAACAACAGGAGACGTTACTGCAGTAGCAGCAGCTGACACCTTAAATTATAAAGCTATTGTTCAGCTTAAAGCTTATGCCAAAGATAATTACATCAGAGGCTTAAGAGGCGCAGGAAACGAAGAGGTATACCACTTGTTTGTATCACCTCAGGTAATGGCTGACCTTAAACTTGATTCAGACTTCTTAGCTAACGTTAGGAATGCTGGAGTAAGAGGACCTAGTAACGAATTGTTCTCAGGTTCTTCAAGCTTAATGGTTGACGGCATTATGGTTCATGAATTCAGACACGTGTTTAATACAAGTGGCGCGACTTCAGGAGCTTCAGGTAATGCTGGTTCTAACGGATACAAGTGGGGGGCCAATGCTGATATTGATGGTTCTTCATGCCTATTTGTTGGAGCGCAAGGGCTTGCGATGGCTGATATCGGTCTTCCAGAAATTGTCGAAGATACTTTCGACTACGGAAACCAGAATGGTATCTCTATTGGTAAGATTTTCGGCTTTAAGAAACCAGTTTATTATTCAGACGTCTCAAGTCAGAATGAAGACTTTGGTATCGTAAGGTTGGATGTTGCTTACTAGAGCACAGGTTGTGGGTAGCCCTTCGGGGCTACTCGCTTTTATTAATACTCTTTTTTAGGAGAAAAAAGTGAAAATTAAATCAGAAACAGATCTCCATGTTACTACTACTTGGGGCGCATCTATCTTTTTAAAAGCAGGTGAAGAACGTGAAGTAGGTGATGACTTAGGTCTTCAAGCTCAACAGCAAGGCGCAGTTGAAGTTAAAGAAGAAACTAAACCAGCACCTAAAAAACGAGGCAGAAAACCCGCTGCAAAAAAGACAAGAGCTAGGAACGAAGACGGTCATTTTGTAGCCGACGATCCTAGCACGCCAGACGTAAATGAAGCTTACGTACAAGAAGAAGAAACAGGGGAAGAAGAGAAAGCTGAGTAATTAACGAGGTAAATTATGGCAGGTACATTAACAGGTGCCAACTTAATATCTCGTATACAAGACATCCTTCAGGATACAACGAGCATTCGTTGGCCTGAAGCGGAGTTGCTACGATATATTAATGACGCACAGAGAGAAGTTTGTAATCTTCGACCCGAGTCTACGGCAACTACCGCTAATATGGCGTGCGTAGTTGGGACTAAACAGTCACTACCATCAGGTGGTCTTAGGCTTATTAAAGTTACTAGAAATATGTCCGATGCTTCTGGTGGGGCTACCGGTAAAAGGGCGGTACGACTAGTAGATGCAGACATATTAAATACACAGGAACCTAATTGGCATGATCCAACGGTTTCTGGAGATGCAGCGCATACTACTACAGTAAAACATTACATTTTTGATGAAGATGACCCTAGAGCATTTTATGTTTATCCAGGGGCATCTACTACAAGTACTTTTCTAGAGATTGTTTACTCTGGAGCACCTACGGATTTAGCTAATACAAGTGCAACTATTTCAGTAGACGATATTTTTGGAAATGCCATTATTGATTATGTATTGTTTAGATGTTATCTAAAAGATGCAGAGTATGCAGGTAATCAACAAAGAGCTGGGACTCATTATCAGTTATTTGCTGGTAGTTTAGGTGCTGGGGGGCAAGCACAATTTAATGTTAGCCCTAACCAAGACCAGATGAGTACAGCAGCGGTACCCCCACAGCCGCTTCCATCAGCAACAGGGTAATAAATGGCTTCATATGAGTCACTTGTAAGAGAAATACTACCTTATGTCCCGGGTTGCCCGGACTCAGTAGTAGAGTCTAACTTGCGCGCAGCTACTATTGAGTTTTGTGAAAAAACCAAAGCTTATGTGCAAGACTTAGACCCAATTACTACTATTTCAGGCGTGTATGAGTATGATTTTGATCAACCTACAGGCACTTCTGTACATAGTATCTTATGGATGACCCATGATGGGGATGATTTAGACCCCATTAGCCCAAGAAGTTTAGAGCTTAATTATCCCGATTGGCGCGATCGTTCTACTAAACCCCAAGTATATTTGCAGAAAAATGCAGATACATTTTGGGTTATACCCATCCCTAATTCTAAAGTTGTAAATGGCATACATTTGTCTGTAGCTTTAAAACCTACGCGTACAACTAATAACATTAGTACCGCGTTTTCTAATGATTACAGAGACGGAATTATTTTTGGCACTTTGTACAGACTATTACGGATCCCTGCTAGAGCTTGGAGCGACCCAGCAGCAGCTAGTGATTACTTAGGGCTGTTTAATGAACAAGTGTCCGCAGCTGAACTTCGTGCGCGTGGCGGCGATTTAGGTGTGAAACGTTTAGTAAAATATAAAGGGGTGGGGCTTAGTTCTAGGAACAGATACAAAAGATATGGGAAAGAAATAGATTATTAATATGAATGACACAGTAGTGCCAATAGGCAAAAGTAAGAAGTTTTCCGCGCCTCAACCTGTTGATATAAGGGAGGCTTGGGATATTGTGCGGGACGGCATACAAGAAATTTTATCTGAAAACCCCCAGCTTACTTTTTTACCCGAAGATGTTTACAGCGAGTGTGTAAACGAAAGGGCTACTTTGTTTATGTCCCCTATAGGATTTTTAGTTTTAAGTACCGAAATAGATCAATTTACAGGAAATAAAACTTTGCTTATTTGGATAGCGTATACTTATGAGCAAGGCAAACATAATTGGATTGACCACTATGCGTGGTTTGATCAAGTGGCCAGAGCATTAGGATGTAGTTTTATAGAAGCACGTTCTTCTGTTCCGGAGATGGAAGAATATGCTCTAGCTAATGGGTGGCAGTTAGATACAAGAGTTTATATAAGAGAGGTTATTAACGATGGGTAGTAAACCAAAACAATCAGAATACAAACCGTCTGAGGCAGAAAAGACTCAGGCAGCAATAGCAAAAGCGGACGCAGATTATTTTGCAAAGACGTATGATCCTTTGCTTGTAGAAATGCGGGATAAAGCCGCGTCTGAAGACGTAGGTGCTACGTTACGTGGCAGGGCAAACGCAGATACTTATCAAGCTTTAACTGGGGAAGGAGCTAATTTAGATGTAGCTTCCGATGTAGGAACCGCAGCTAATTTAGCGGTAGGTGCTACGGGTCAACTGCTAGACGCTAATAAAACTGCTAAAAATGTCAAAGTGACAGAACAAGTAGGGGTATTAGGTACAGCTAGGGGGCAAGCTGCAAATGCAGGGGATGCATTAGCGCAAGCGTCCAAGCTAGCTAGATCGGAAGGTTTAACCAAAGCGGCAGCAAAACAAACAGTTAGAATGGCTAGGCGTAAAGCAGCATTTGATATTGGTACAGCGCTTGGCAAAAAAGCCTTAAAGAATAAAGCAACAACAGGTTCTTTTTTAACTCAAGACTTAGGCTTGGTAGAAAATGATAAAGGTGAAGTTGTACAAAAAATAGGAAGCGGGATTTTTGGAGGGTTTAAGACTTCAACCCAAAATCCTTTTTTGGGGACATAACAGATGCAAGCATTTGGAGGAGCGATATCACACTTAAGCGAGATGCCCGTCCATCTCATGGAGAAGTATGGGTTTGACCCAAGTGAATTTAATCCTGGCAAGATCCCAGGGCGGATGCCTAATCAACCTAGGACTGAAGTAGAAAAAGTTACGTCACCTGGAGGCCCTGGCGGAAACACAGGACCAGCTATTGGTACTTTAGATTATTCTACTAACCAAGGCTATAGTGCTTCGCAACTACCGGGAGTAACCGATCCTGAGCAGACTATGAGTGATGTAGCCAAAGGGCAACATGAAAGGTATATACGTAATTTTAGGGGGTTTGAAGAAGCTCTTATTGCAGCTAAAGATGATACTTCTTTGATAGATGCTGCTAGAGAAGACGCACCAGAGCAAGCGCGAATTGCTAGAGAAGTAGCAATGCGTCAACGTCAAAGATATGGACTTACTCAAACCGCAGTAGAAGCTAGGGAAACCCAAAGAGCTTCCCAACGAGGTGAAGCAATAAACTTAGCGGGCGGGTTAAACGAGGCGCGTTTAGCACAGAGAGATGCTAATAGGAGGCTATTAGGAGATTTAATTAATATTGGGCAAGGAGTTAATAGAAGTTCGTTGTCCCAACTAGGTACTGCAGCTGAAAATGCAACAGCCCGTAAAAACGCATATACACAGGCTAAAGCACAGCATAAAGCGCAAACCTGGGGAATGGTAGGGAGTTTAGGAGCTACTGCTTTAATGGCAGCAATGTTCTTATAGGTAAAAAATATGGGACTTTTAGATACACTAGCACAAGGCACGGATAACGCATTAAAGAATATGTATGGGTCTCGTACGCAAGACCTAAACGCGATTAAATACAACGCAGGCGTAAGAGAAGACCAACAGCAAGAAATTTATTCCACCCGTAATGAACAAAAAACTGCTACTTACAAAGAAATGCAGGCACACCTAAACGAAGGAACAGTCCCAGATTATTTTAAAGATAAACCAGAAGAGTTCGCAGAGTACGCTGCAGGCATAGAAAGAAAAGTTGGAATAGAAGGCAACTTTGAAAATTCTATAGCTCCTTCTGATATTTTTAAAATTAGAGGGGGCGAGCACCTTACTAGATACCAAAATGAAACAGACTTTATGCCTACTTATTTAGGTGAAGGTAAGTATTTAGATGGGTCTACTTCTTACGGCACTATAGAACAACCTGACGGAAGCGAAACTTTAGGCATTATCCCGCAAGTCGCCACTGTAGATGGTAAAACAGGTAAAATTTATAGCGCAGATGCTACTTATAATGGTGAAAATATTGCAGATATATTTGCGCGAGGTGGAGCAGAAGAAGTAGATGAAAAAACTATTAGGGGACTACCTTTAGATTTTATTGATCAGCTAGATAGAGAATATGGCATAGAAGTATCTAGGCGAGGTAATGTAGAAACCGGCACTCGTAACTTAGGGCCTGGTCCAGGAGCAACAGCTGGAGAAACCCAAGGCTCTGGGATGGATACGAATATATCTGAGGGCACTAGAGAACTTCTTACAGAAGATGAACGCGCTATTGTATTTTCACGTGATGCCACTAGAGAAGAAAAAGGTGAAGTTTTACGTAATGCGTATGAGAGGTCTCAAACTCGTGTTTCAGAAATACAAGGTGAGTTGGGAGAGCTAGATGAACAAGACGCAACAAGAGCACAATTCTTAAAAGATAACGCCGGGACAACTTTACCAGGAACAGAAGGCGACGGCACTTTTGACCTACCTGGAATTAATATGCGTACTACTCCTAGTTCAGTGTCAGTAACGCAAGGCGGAGGTGTTTCAGGGCAAGGCCCAATTATAGTACCACCTAACTCTCAGACCCAACGTTTTAGTGCAGAAGAAGCTAATGAAGCTATTAGTACTTTAACTAACAATGTATATATGACTAATGAGAGAAGTGGGACAAGGACAATAGATGCTAGGTTAGTCCAGCATTATATGCCAGAGTATTTAAAACGTCCGGGCGAAAACACCATACCTTTTGGGTACTCTGAAGAAGTTTGGAATCAAATGGGGGTAAAGGGAAGGGCCAATGCAACAAACTTAGAAATAGAAATAGATAAAATTAACAGGGCGAAAGCGACTAACGATGCTGAGACTTTCCTTGATAATAAATTTGAGCAGCACAGAACCGAAACTGGTTCTGATACCAACATCCGAGATGTAGCTAACGATACAATTGTGCGTAACTTTTATAAAAGTGATGCGCAGGGCATGTCAGAAATTGTTGAAACTAATTTTATGGGTAATCCTAGCGACAACACAGGCAAGTTAATGGAACGCTTTAGGGCAAAGCCTGAACTTTATGCAGAATTTAGAGACGATCCTTATGCTTTTGCCATGAAATATTCAGATGATAAGAATGGGCTGTATGGCCTACCTGTATCTTCTCAAGAGAATAATGCAGTACTAGGTGCTGCGAAAGGAGCAGATTTAGACAAAGCAGAAAAAGCATTAGTTAATGGAGACAGAAAAGCGCTAGAAGCTGAATTAGCAAAAGTTAAAACACTTAGTGAAACTCAACAAAAAGAAATAGCTGCTTTTAATACTACCCGTGGCGGAGACATGTTTAGATACAGCAAACCTGTAAAAACAGCCACTGTAATTAGTTATCTTTCTTCTTTGCAGAAAGATCATCCTTTCTATGAAGCTATTATTGGTAGCCCCCAAACTATGGCTACTTACTTAGAAACTGGTAACTGGACTTTAGCGGGTCAAGAGTTACAACAGAAAGTTAGGTCTAATAATCTTAAATCTACTCAATTACAACAAGATTGGACTAAATGGGTTGTTGATGAGAATCAAAAATTCGCTACATCAGATTATTCTGCGGGAGCACAGACTTTCCATACTGCGTTTATGGGACAGCTACAAGATGTAAATGGGCAGTGGAGTCAAGACATTCAGGATTATACTTTTGCGGGACAGTTAATTCAGGATGAAGTAGGTAGGGTAGCTACAGCTATGAAAAAAGATCCTACTATGGTCCTTAATCCAACCCTTAGAAATGACTACGAGGGGGTTATGCGTAAACAAGCTATGTTACTTAAACAACAAGTTGCGCTAGAAGCAGAACCGTCTTGGTGGCAAGAGTTGTTTACTTTAGGTTTTGCATCAGGCGCGGACCCTTCTATCCTAGAATTAAACTCCGATATTATTGCTTATAACGAAGCGGGTGACATTATTACAGATCCTACACAAGTAGACTCGGTAAGTTACTTTGTAGAAACTAATTCCGGCAATGAGATTAGTGCGGCAAGTTTAGACGGGGACTTAGGTAAACAAGCTGTAGCTGCTTTATTGTGGGCTTCTAGAAAACCAGCGGGTTCGGAGTAAGGAAAGAGATAGTGTGGCTAATACTGTACCCCAAAACATCAAAGACCTTATACGAAGTGAAGAAGGCTTTAGTCAGGAAGTTTATTCTGATGCACAAGGCTATTCTGCAGGGTATGGGCACTTTCTTTCTGACGACGAATTAAAAAAATACCCCCCTGGTTCTACAGTACCGCAAGACCAAATTGATGAATGGTTTGAAGCGGACATATCTAAAAGCTATAACGCCGCTTTATCACAAAATAAACAATTACCCAAAGACGTAGATATTGGCCGTCTTACTTCTGTTAATTATCAGTTAGGGGAGGCTTGGAACGACATCTCTGTAAATCCAGATGCTTTTAAAGAGACTTGGAGTCTTATGCAATCTGGTGATTTTACAGGGGCTTCTACGGAGGTTTTAGATTCTAAATGGGCTAAAACACAAACTCCTGAACGTGCTAAAAAGTTTTCAGACGCTTTAGCTTCTCTTGGGCAGAGCCAAATTGCCCCTGGGCCTACTGATCCACAGCCTACTACCCCCCAGCCTACTACCCCTCAGCCTACTGGTGGCATGTCAGACTTATTTCCTACTTCTTCTGTACAACCTACCCCTGTACAACCACGCCCGCGTACGGGCATGAGCTTATCTGGTGGTACTGCACCACCCCCAGGGCAACCCGGTGGGGCTATTGCTAATATGTTTACAGCACAGACTGCAATCGCAGCGGGTATGTCTCAACCGCTAAGTGATGCCCAGTTTGCTCCTTATACTGTAGGGGAAAAATTTGAAGCTGCTGCTACTGGTGGTCTAAAACAGCTTGAGTCTATGACTTATCAGTTCGGCGCAATTCCGGCTTTACTTACAGGAGATGAAAAGACTGCTCAATCAAGGTTAGGTAAAGCTAATGCTTTAGCTTCTGCTGGCTCTGAAATGCTAAGTGGGTTAGGTACTTTTGAAGAGTTTGTAGAAGAACCTACGGTGAGTGGTTTTTTTGATCAAGTACTAAAAGCTGTAGGCCAGTTTACCCCTATGGCTATTTCCTCTGTTGCTACTGGTTTCGGAGGAGCCGCAGTACAAATGCTAGGTAAAGGGTTATTGACTGCTACTTCAAGGAAAGTTACTAATGAAGTAATGAAGGACATTGTTAAAAAGCATGTCCTAGCTAAAAATGGCCGTGGACCTGCTTTAACTGCTAGTGAACAACGTATTCTTGACTCCGCTTATGCTACAGCTAGGAAAGCGCGTACTACACCTACAATGTTATCTGGAGGCGCTAGTCTTCCCCAAGTTGTGAGCGCAGGAACAAGAGCACCCGTGAGCTTAAACCCTCTTAATTACCAAACTGGTTTTTGGGTAGGTGCAGCTGGGCAAGAATATGTGTTAGGCGCAGGACAATCTATTGGAGAATTTGATGAAGCTGGGGTTAAATTAACTGCCGAAGAAGCAAAGTATGCGTTGGCTATGGGTATACCCCAAGCCGCAATAGGAACTCTTTCAGAGCGTTTATTTGTAGGGGACATGTTTAAACGAGTTGCAGGCAAACACGCCGATGCTGTTCGTAGAGGAGCTACAAAACAAGCAGATGAGTATGCTGGTTGGATGATGGAGATGGCTAAAGGCTTAGGTGGAGGCTTTGTTAAAGGAGCAACTATAGAAGGTATTACTGAACTAGCTCAAGAAGAACTGTTTATCCAACAAAGACTTAGTGTAGACCCTAATTATTCTTCTAGAGAAGCAAATTTAAGAAGAGCAGAATCTGCTTTTGCTGGGTTTTTTGCCGGAGGTGCTGCTAGAGGTCCTGGAACGGCTGTTGCTAATGTTATGGGTAAAGCCAGAGCTTTAGCTGCGGAAGGACCTGATGCTGTTGATACTATGATGGCAGGCCTGGAGGACATGCCAAATGATGGGTCTCCTGTCAATGAGCCGGTTTCTTGGGCTGCAGCAGAAGTAGAGGCAGTACTTGATCCTGAAACTGGTAAACAAGCAGTGTGGCTACCAGGTGGTACTGTTAAAGAATTCCAACAAGTAGTAGATTATTTAAAAGAAACTAACCCAGAAGTTGTAGAACAGCTAAATGAATTATCTGTGGGGCCTAGTAGGAATCCAGATAATCCAGGTATTTTAATATATGACCCTAGGCAAAACCCTAATATAGAAAACTTAGCAGTAGAGTCTGATTTTTCTGAGCAATTTCTTGCTGAAGTTTTAGGGTATACGCAGATGCAAACAGCAGACGCTGACCGAGCTGTTGTAGTGCGTGATAACAAAGGTAGAGTAGTTTGGTCTCAAGCCACTTCTGAAGCTAATATTGATGCTACGGTTATGCGAGCAAATGCTTTATTCCCAAATAGGGAAAAATATAAAACCCCCGAGACTATATTTAAAGATGATGCAGTAAAAGAACGTTGGCAAAAATCTCAAGAAGAGGCTCAGCAAGAGTTTGATTTTGGGGAACAACAAGGGCCTCAAGCACAGCCCACACCCCAGGCAGAACCCACTCAACAACCCACTCAAGAAGAAGGCCCGGCACCGCAACAAGGAGAGTTCGACTTTACTGATCGTAGCATGATAGTAGAGGGGGGACCTCAAGGACCAACTAGCCCAACAGGTCTTGCAGACCCAGTTACACAAGAACAAGGGGATGATATTGCTTTTAGTGCAGCGGGAACTACTTTCGATGCAGCCCAAGAAGGTTTTATAACTAAACCTCTTACTAAAGCAGAACAAGCAAATATGACCGAGGAGCAAATCCTCGAAGCCAGAGAAAACCGTCCTGTAATGACATGGCCTCCAAGAAACCCTAATGAACTTGAGGGTATGGATGATGCAGAAGTTAATGCCGAGTTAGATAAAAGAGAGGCTTTAATTTCTGGGAAAAACGGCTTTTTAGAAATTAATGAGATCGAAGAATCCGCTGATATTACAGCCCTTTTAGATACTTTACCCACTAAGTTCCTTGAAACATTTAAAGCTCAAGCTCGAACTAACCCTAATCTTATTCTAACCCCTAAACAGAATGAAAATGGAGAGTGGACTATTGCTACTTCTCCTAGGGATGTATTGCCTGGAGATAGGATAAACGCCGCAGAGCGTATTGATGATGTAGTAACACAAGCGTCCAGGGCAGCTCCTAGGCTACGTGATGTAACGAAAGGTTGGTCAATAAGAACAGTAGGACAAAATGATCCGGGCAGGTCTGTTTACATGGGCAACTTAGTTCAGTTTGGTATGAGCCTAGGTCTAAATGACCCTCAAACATTTACCGCTGATACTAGTCGTATTTCAGACGGCTTTACACGTATGTATGAAGCTCTAGCAGAAAATGGATATGAACTTCTCTATCAGGGCAACCCGTTAAATGCCTCTGAAGGTTGGCAAAATGCCCCTATATATCAGTTGAAAGGTGGTGCACCCATATCATTTATGAAAGCTGAGCAAGGACGACCTATCCCAGAAAGAGAAGGAGAGGGTCCTGCTTCTATGCAACCCACTCAGCGAGAAATGGAGGTTGAAAAGTCTAAGCTAGAAACTGAGTTAGATGCCCAAAGAGTTTATTTTAGGGAACGCGATATATACAAAGAAGCAGAAGAAGCTTCGGGGGCAAGTGAGATAGGGGCAACTTTTGACCCTTTTAGTCTACCCGAACCTAAAATGAACATAGAAGAGAAAACGCCGCGAGGTAAAGCGTGGGCTAGATACAACAGGCAGACTAAAGAAATCTACATCAATATGCAGACGCTTAGGCAAAAGTTTGAAGATAAAGCTTGGACTAAGCCAAATGTAGAAGGGGTTACACCCCTGCCAGAAAATCAGTTCACAACTTTAGAACAGTTTAGAGAGTTTATTATACGCCATGAACAGGCACACGCTAAGTACCCTATTCGAGAAGAATATGAAAACGAAGCGGGTTTTTATGTTGAAGCAGAAACTAAAGCTGAATACGAAGACAGAATGAATAGAGTGGCGTTACGTATTAAAGCCCCTTATGTTGCCCCTACTGTTAACTCAGGACCAAAATGGAGGAACTTTAACTCAAACCCTCGTACTAGATTAAATGAAATACAAAGGCAAGAAGACGAAAAGTACATAGATAAAGATGAGTTTGAAGAAACAGCCCTTGGAGATGAGTTTGCTCAGCAATCTATTAGGAGTGAAGATAATTTAGAGAAATTACCTCTTACAGGGTTAAACATAGAAGGGCGTCCTACTGCGGATCCTATTATGGATACGCTACAAAGTGAGCAAATGAGGCGTAAACCCAGAGCTAAGAAAGGCAAAGTTGAAATAGACCCAAGTTGGAATTCTGTTATGGGGGGTTTGTGGCCTCAATTATCTAGTATTATTTCTAATAAATTAGGATATGGGGGGCGTACTACCCGTATCACTACAGCTGAGAACGTCTTAAACGATAAGAATTTCCTAAAACCTAAGAATAAACCGCAAGAGACTGTTACTTTTGAAGGGCAGCAATACGCTGTAGCTGACTTAGTTAAACAAACAATAGCTAATATGCGTGAGAAAGGGGAGCTAGGTAAGTACATAAGATTTGGTGATACGGATCTTATTGTAATAGATGTCCCTGCTAACCCTACTACTGTTCAACAAGTTAAGTCTATCCTAGCTTTAGGGCATGAGTTGGGTCACGCCATCTTCCACCAAGAGTTAGAACGTTCTTTAGCTAATCCAAAACTACGTAAAGACCTTGAAGCCGCTTTCCAAAAAGACAAAGAGGCTGGTGTCGGAGGACGTCAGTATGAAGGCGAGTTTGGATTTGAAGAATGGTTTTCAGACCAAATGGGTACTTGGCTTCTACGCGAAGCTAAAAAACCTACTAATGGAGTTGAAAGTTTCTTTAAACGTCTTGCTGATAAAATTAGAGATGTATTTACCAGCCTAGATGCAAACTTAAAGCGTAGGTTTAGCGAAACTGCGGGCAGTCAAGCATTTGATACCTATGTACAAGAAGTTATAAAAACTTATCGAAATGGTAAGCAACGTAATGCGCCTATGACATATAGCGACAGGGTTGTAGTGCGAAATATGGTGGATGATGCTTCTCTTACACTTAAGAGCTTTATGCCTAGAAAAGCAATCCAACAGATTAGACGTAAGCTTGTAGATGCTTTAGAAGTTAAAGAAGAATTAATGCCCAATGATAAGAGGCATTGGTCTGTTGGGTATTTCTTACAACCCGCGCACAATTATTTAAGAGGATTAGTAGGTAAATTTGCCCCTGAGTTAGCTAATGGCATTTATTCTATGTCTCAATCTGAAGAAAAGACTGGACACCTTAATGCACGTGTTCTTCTTATGTATCAAAGACTTAATAACCTTTACAAATTGGCACCTACTAAAACTACGATTACTGGGAAAGTAGTCCCCGATTTAGATGCGTTTGAACCTATATTACGTGATGCAGAGAGGAAAGTTCCTGTCAGCGAACTAAGAAGCCCAGAAGCTAAGGCAGTACGTAAATATCTAGATGATTTTTATGAGGATAATGTTAGAGGCAGGGATGATGTATTTAAGCGCAAGCATTTCTACCCTCGTATTCTTGCTATAGCAGAATTACAAGCTAATGAACAAGTTAGAGCTGACTTAGTTGCCCTGTTAGAAGAATTCAATCCCGAGGGAGCCGATGATATCGTCATCTACAACCTGAAGGGCGAAGAAATGAGTCGTACCCCAGGGGACTTTACTAAAGTAGTTGAAGCTATGATTAGAGAGGGAGAAGACAATACGGACAATTCAAGGCCTGATGTAGCTGATATATCTATTGGTACAAACGAATCTCGTGCTAAATACTTTAGGGAGATCCCTAACGAACGACTGCGTGATATAGAAGCGCTTGAAGAAGCTAATACTGCTATACGTAGATATGTAGAGGATATGACTAAGCGTCTAGACTATAAAGAAAAATTCCAAACTACGCTTACTAATCAAGATATAGCAAACATCAAAGCACAAGGGCCAGCATTTAAACAGTCTTTTAAAGGTAGAAAATCTGGAGATGTAGTAGATGGTTGGCAAGCAGTAGAAGCTCTATTACTTCGTGTACCGGATGAAACAAACCGTGCCGCTGCTAGGGACGCTATGAAGGCGATGCTCGGTAAGACAGGCCTAAATATGTCACCAGCAATGCGTAAAATTAACAGTGTGCTTATGTCAGTCAATATTATGACGTATTTAACCTTTGCTACATTAGCTTCTTTACCCGATCTAGCAGGCCCCGTACTTAGATCTAAAGATTTATCCTGGGAAAATTTACACGAAGGGTTTACTCAAGTGCGTAGGTACTTTACTGAAACACAAGAAATGCAGCAGTTTGCTAGAGATGTAGGAGTTGTAACGTTTGACTCCCTCAGTACTAGTATTATGCAAGCTAATGAGATGGGCTTTATGACCCCTGGAGCACAAAGAGCTTCTGATATTTTCTTTAAAGCTATTGGGTTGGAGTGGTATACAAACTTTACCAGGGTGTTTGCTGCTGGAATGGGGGAGCAATTCCTTATCCGCCAAGCAAATCTTAATACAGATCGTTCTAGTAGATTCTTACGTGAGTTACAAGTTAGTAGGGAAGATATAAAAGTGTGGGATCAGAATGGGCGTAGCTTTAGTACACCGGAAGGACAACGTGTACAAATGGCGTTAGGTAGATTTGTAGAAGAATCTATTGTACGTCCTAATGCTGCTGAAAGACCTGTCTGGGCTTCTAACCCATACACAGCTCTTATTTGGCAGCTTAAATCCTTCTTCTATGCTTATGGTAAAAACATTGTAGGCGGGGCAATGCGCGAATCTGGTAACAGGTATTCTGAAGATGGAACTATTTCTAGCGCTGCTATCCCTTTAGTGTTAGGTGCTCTTACGCTATTACCATTGACTATGCTTGGTTTAGAAATGAGAGAGTGGCTTAAGTATGTAGGGCGAGGTTTTGATGATAGCGCGTTTAGAAGCGATAATATGAATTGGCTCCCTTATACAGGAGAACTTGTAGATAGAGCTGGTGTGCTAGGGCCGTATGGATTAATCCTACCTATGTTAGAAGCTGGTAAATATAACAATTCATTCATAACACCAGCACTTGGACCTACTGCTGAACGTATAGAAGATTTATTTAGGGGCAACGCTAAGCTATCCGATTATATGCCTGGATACGCGGCGGTTAGGTAATTATGGTATATAATATTTTGAGGTAATAATTATGGCTTATGCATCGACAATAAAATTAGTAGTAGGAGATACACTTCCTGAACTTAACTTTACGTTAAAGGACAGCAATACTGCTGCGTCTGGGAAGACATTAGATCCTGAAGATTCGACCACGTGGGCACCCATAGATGTAACCGGTGGTACTGTAAAACTAAGAATTCGTGAGGTCGGAGAGACCACAGTACTTTCAACTATTACAATGACTCTTACCACTCCATCATCTGGAGAGTGTAAGACGATATTCCCTTCGGGTACTTGGACAGCGTCTGGTACGTATGAGGGAGAAGTTGAATTCACCAAATCTAATGGGGGCGTACAAACTGTACACGACTTAGTGAAGTTTGTAGTTCGTGACGACTTCGACTAATGGCGTTTAAATTAACAGTAGACTTTAATAAGTTATCGTTAGTAGTACAAACTGATGCTACAGAACCTACTACGACCTTTATTTATGCCCAGTCTTCTGTTACATATCAGCACATGCAGTCTGTGTCCGCGTACACACTCATGTCTTTTTCTGATGTACATGTAGATCCTGACACCAAAAACCTTTATTTTACTGCCCAATTTGATAGCCCAAATGCGCTATCAGTTACTATGTCAGCAGACATTTCTACTATAAATGTTCATAAAGTATTAGCTGATACCCCTATACTAGAAGAGCTTGCGGCTAAACACCTTTATAAAGGGGTCGCTGACACACCTACATTGAGTGAAGATTTTAACCGTGTTGTGTCTTACGTACGTGGATTTGCAGATACGTACGCGTTCACGGACGGTCAGACACTGAATGTAACGAAAGTATTAGCAGATACCCCTACTATATCGGAACAAACAGTTTTAGCTGTAAATAAAGCTTTAGCAGACACGCCTACTGTATCCGAACAAACAGCTATATTAGCAAGTCTGGTAAAAGCTGAAACAGCTACAATGTCGGAATCAGCTGCTTTACACCCCAAGCTAGTTAAATCGGATTCTATTACACCTACAGAATCCACAGCGATTTTAAGTTCATTAGCTAAAACAGAAACTATTTCAGTAGCAGAAAGTAGTGTTTTAGCCTCCAATTTAGGTAAATCTGAAACTATTAGTATGCCTGATAGCTTCAGTAGAACAGTTCAATTTGTACGTGGTTTTGCCGATGCGTTTACATTAGACGATGTAGCATCTGGAACCGACGTACTAAAAACAGATACTTCTGCAGTCAAAGGCAACATTGCCACAATGACTGAAGTATCTGAATACAGTTTTAGTAAAGGTGGTATTGCCGACTCATTTAGTGTGAGTGAAGCAACGGCCATCTCCTTTAGTACTAGTGAATCTGACGGAGTTTCTGTTGCAGAAAGTTTAGTCAGTGCCACTAATTTAGGTAAGGCTGATTCAGCCACAATTACTGAAAATTTGGTGCAAGCTTTCTCGAAAGCCGCATCAGACAGCACTTCTGTAGCAGAGTCTTTTAGTTATAGCGCAAGTATTCCGGCTTCGGAGTCTTTGTCTATAGCAGAAAGCGCTGCACTTTTGTCTGCTTTAGCAAAAGCGGAGACTTTCTCTGTTAGTGAGAGTTCTTTGTATAGCTTTAGCAAATCTTTGACAGATAGTGCTACAATGAGTGAGTCGATTAGTGTTCTGTTTATACCTGGTGGATCAGGTGTCTTGAACACAGCGGCTTTAAATACTAGTGTTTTAAATTAAACGGAGTAAATTATGTCAAATGTAAATGATGATCTAAAACTTAAGGGTAAATTAACTATAGCCCTTAATGATGAAGTTGTCCAAGAAGTTGATAACCTTGTGGTTACAGCAGGTAAAGGCTATGTAGCGTCTAGAATAAAAGATGCATCAGCTACTGCTATGTCTCACATGGCTATTGGTTCTGGTACTACTAACCCCGCAGCTGGTGATACTGCAGTCGAAACTGAACTAGGTAGAGTTTCTCTTACTAGTACTTCTGTTTCTGGTGCTGTTGTTACTTACGTAGCTACTTTTGCGGCCGGTACAGGTACTGGAGCAGTAACTGAAGCGGGCATTCTTAACGCATCTTCTGGCGGTACCTTGTTGTGTCGTACAGAATTTAATGTGGTGAATAAAGGAAGTTCAGACTCAATGACTGTTACGTGGACTGTAACTGTTAGTTAAAAAGTAAGGAGTTAGATACGTGGCTGTTAAATATACTAACAATGCCAAATCAACCCTTGCTAGTGGGATAAACAGCTCGGTAACGAGCGCAACTGTTGCTGATGGCTCAATCTTCCCTGCGCTTGGAGCAGGAGAGTACTTCTACATCACTTTTGATGATGGAAGCAACAATGAGATAGCAAAGGTTACGGCAAGAAGTGGTAACACTTTAACCATTGTTCGAGCACAGGACAATACAACAGCGCGCGCGTTCAGTACTGGAGATTCAGCTGAACTGCGTGTTATTGCCGCCGTATTAACCGAGATCCAAGAAAATATAGCAGCTAAGTCTGCTAACCAAACCGTTTACTCTGCAACTGCAGCGTCTAATGCAACCGATTACAACATCGGTGTAGACCCTGGTGTAGAAGCGAACGCTAGTGTTTTTCTAGATGGTGTATACCAACACCACGATACGTTTAGTTTTAGTGGATCCACCCTGTCGTTTGACGCAGCTCCAACGAATGGCACTAAAATCGAGGTAGTAGTAGATAACTTAATAAACCTCCAAAGTTCTAACCTTACTGTTGATACATTTACAGCTACAAGTGGCCAGACAGCGTTTACGCTTTCTGATGCACCTGGAGGCGAATCAAATGTACTAGCTTTTATAGATGGTGTTTTCCAGAATCAAGCGTCATTTACGCTAAGTTCAAACACTCTTACGTTCGACACGGGCGTAGTTGTAGGACGTAGTGTAACTGTATACATCATAAACCCTGTAAACATAGGTACACCAAGCGACGGCACCGTAACAAGTGCAAAGCTTTCAGGCAACATAACTACACCCGGCACCCTAACCGTAGGATCTCACGACGTTGCGTTTGATTCTCCTACTTTTGTAGTAGACAACTCTAACTCTCGTGTAGGCCTGGGTACTGCTTCACCATCCGTGCCCGTAGATATTGTTGGTGAAGGTAAAATATCTAGTCACTTTACAATACTTGATGCGGGAAGTTTAAAAGTTGGAACTGGCGCAGATATGGTTCTTTCTAGTGATGGTACACACGGAACAATAGCTGCTGCTAATGGTAATTTAACACTAGATGTTGCTGGAGACATCAAACTAGATTCTGATTCAGGTTCTTGGAGATTTCAAGACAATGGCGGTTCAATAATTGAATTATCTGTAGGGTCAGGAAGCAGTCCAACTTTTTATAGTGCTACATCTGATGCTGATATAGTATTTAGAGGTAATGATGGTGGCTCAGCTATCACAGCCCTTACTCTTGATATGTCAGACGCAGGCTCAGCTTTTTTCAATAGTGATGTCTATATAGATAAGTATTTCAGACTGAGAACAACAGACGATCAGGCTAATCAATGGCTTTTATACACACATACGAATGACAGTCTTGAATTTAATTACAATGGATCAGGAAATGCAGAGGTAGTTATAGACACTTCTGGAAACGTAGGTATAGGAACTACAAGTCCAGCAGCCGCTCTTCATGTTGAAGATTCTGGTTCTATAGCTTCAATTATTACAAGGTCAGGTTCTGGAACAAACAGTTTTGAAAATACAGCAATAATAGACTGTAAAACTGGCAATGATGCAGCAGATGGATTCGGACCAGCTTTATACTTTACTTTTACAGATAGTGGAGTAACTCGTTCTGAAATAGCTAATATTTCTGTAATTAGAGATGGAGCAGATAATTCAGGACAAATGCAATTTGGAGTTAGAAATGCTGGCACATGGGATTATGATGCTTTGGTTATTGATTCTACTTCTAAAGTAGGTATAGGAACTGCGAGTCCTGCTGATTATACCTATGGTGATTTAGTTATAGATGGTGCAGGAGCTAGTGCAGGTATATCTCTTGTTTCAACTACAAGCTCTTATGGAGGTATATTCTTTGCTGATGGAACAAGTGGAAGTGAAAAATATAGAGGATTTCTTCAATATAATCATAACTATTCTGGTCTTACTGATATGTTGCTATTTGGAAGTGGCGGAGCAACTAACATGGTCTTGGATGGTAGTGGAAATCTTGGTATAGGAACTGACTCGCCTGATAGACCATTACATATATGTGGACCAGACGGCACAACAGGATTAGTAGAAGGAAACTCAAGAACAGCTCTATTCTTAGATAATGCTGGAGCAACTTATATTAACTTAGCCTCAGCCAATAATGCTAATGCAGGTTTATTCTTTTCTGATCCACAGGCTAATAATAGAGGCGCAATATTATATGAGCATGCAAATGATGCATTAACCTTTGATACGCAAGCACTTGAAAGACTTCGTATTCATTCTGATGGGACAGCAATTTTAGGTCAATCCACAACCTCGTTAGGTAACTACGGCTCTAATAATTCAGGGCATACTCAACTTAACCACGGAAAGATAGGACATCAATACAATGCTACAGGCACAGTCCATACCTTTGGGACTTATACACACCCTTCGGCTATGTATGGCACAAAGACCGATGGTAGTACACATAGTTGGAATAGGTTGCTGTGGATAGACCACAGGTCTTCCTACCTTATTACTATATGGACTGCTGGCGGTTGGTATGGTCCTACAGCCCATGTGGTTAAAGTAGATACAAATTACTCTAATACCATTTCAACGAAATCTGTAACTGAAGGCACAGCGGGTAGTTATAGTGTTGCTATACGTTTTACAGCTCCAAACGCGGGTACAGGGGGTGGTTGGTTGGACTTCCAAAACTCAGGAGGATCTTCGGGGGGCACTGCATATAGTGGTATTTATGTATCAGTTACACCTCTGATGGGAGCTAATTTTATATTTGCTAGTTTAAAGTCAGAAGCAGCAGGGGACACAGTCAGTACACTAACTCATACAGTAACTAAAACAAACGCATCGGATTATTAATATGGCAGACGATTTAACAGCTAAACAAAAGAAGGAGCAAGAGGCAATACAAAAAGCCATAGCGGACAATGGAGGAATTGATCCGCAGATGCCGTATGGGGTTCAAAGAAAAGGCGTATACCCTTCCGTGGGCGAACAATTAGATAAGTTATGGCACGATATAGAAAATGGTAAACTAGACAAAGACGGCGAATTTTATAAAGCATTAAAAGCTGTAAAAGAGGATAAACCTAAGAGCTAAATTATGGCAACAACAAAAGTACAAAGTGAGTTAATAGTAGATGACGTAGCCTTAGCGGGTAACCCTACAACTTCGACTCAATCGGCAGGTAACAATACGACACGTATTGCGACTACGGCTTTTGTTACGACCGCAGTAAATAACCTTATAGATTCAGCTCCAGGGACCATGGATACCCTAAACGAGATCGCAGCTGCTTTAGGCGATGATCCTTCGTTTACCACTACTGTTAATAATGCGATAGCCACCAAGCTACCTTTAGCAGGTGGCACTATGACTGGCAACATTGCTCATGCCAGTGATTTCACTATAGACGCTGGCGGTGACATTATATTAGATGCTGATGGTGGAGATATAAGATTTAAAGATGGTGGAACTGAAATTGCAGTTTTTGAAAATTCTAGTTCTGATTTACAAATAAAAGCTAGTGTTCAAGACAAAGACATAATATTTAGAGGTAATGATGGTGGTTCAGGTATAAATGCTTTAGTTCTTGATATGTCAGAAGCAGGTAAGGCAACATTTAATGCAGGAGCAAGTTTTGCAGATGATGTAGCTATTAACAATGGTTCTCCTGAGCTTTATTTTGGCACTACAGGAAATCACTATAATTGGAGAATTGCTGCACAAGAGAATACTGATGCATCTTTACAAATTGATGTAGGTTCTCAAGATACTGACTATAGTAATGATTCTTATAGTTCGTTAGTTACTGTTAAAAATGACGGAAAAGTTGGTATAGGAACAACATCACCAGCTTCAATGCTTCATATAAAATCTACAGCTTCAGACGCATCTGCAAGTCTTATATTTGAAAACACAAATAATGCTCAGATGATGAATATAGATTATTATAATAATGTAGGAGCAGTACAAAGTAGAATAGGTTATGATGAAGGACCGGGGGCATTTAGCTTTAAACCAAATGTATCTTCTACTGCTATGTATATTGCTTATGATGGCAGTGTTGGTATAGGAACTACGAGTCCTGATTATGCACTTGATATAGAAAATTCTTCAACGCATGCAATAATGAGATTACACGCAGGGGCGAACTCAAGTGCTTCATTAAGATTACAAAACGATTCTCAACATTGGGATGTTAATTGTCAAACAACAGATACATTTGCAATATATAATCAGACCACATCTACTCAACCTTTTACAATAAATACAGATGGTTATGTCACTTTAAATCGTAATGCAAATGAATACGGACTAGAACTAAAATCAGCAGGAACTCGTTCAGGAATAGTACTAAAGAAACCCGCAACCGATAGTATTATGGGTTCCCTACTAATGCTATCTAATGAAACGTATGCATTAGGGACGGCTTCTTACTACCATCAAAATATGCTTCAAAACGGTTTCACTCAAATATTAGGAGGAGGCACAGTACGGCTGACTGTTGATACAACAGGTGTTGATATTCTTGGGGGAAGGATACGAAATTCAACTGCTAATGGAACATGGGAAGTAAGGACAGGTGGGCGTAACGGAACAGGTACTTATACTCTCTTTACTAATGGCAGCAGCACTACACAATCGGCAGGAATAGTAGAGGTATGGGGTATTTATGGAACGCCTAGTGGTGCGTCCTATAGTAAATATGTAATTGGTGGTAACAGAAGTATTGCAACTATAGTTAATGATGTACAAACAAACTCCGTCCCTAATGCTACAGTAAGTTGGAATGGTGCTGATTTAGAAGTCACTAATAGTGATGCTAGTTTATATTATCATGTAAGAGTTGAACTACATGATATAGGTAATGGTTGGGTTCCAACTTGGGGCGACTTCCCAGATATAAGTTAAGGATTATACTATGGCAATGAATTACACATGGACTATAAAAAATGTTTTCCTCAAAGAAATTGGGTCAGAACCGCCTGTCATAACGCAAGAGGATGTTGTAACTAAGAACGAGATGACTGGCGAAGATGTAACTAAGAAACAAACTAAAATTGTTGAGGGCAAAGACCATGCGCTAGCCAAATTTGTGCAAGCAATAGAAGTAGATATAAAAGGTTCTGAAGGAGGAAAAGAATCAGTTTTTAATACTATTGCTCACCTTTATCACAACCCTGACAACAGCTACAAAGCATTTGATGACATTGAAACAGCAGACCTGCTTACATGGGCACAAAATTCTTTAGGAGAAGGCGTAATAACAAACATAAAAGCACAATTAAAAAGAGAGGTGGAGGCGCAATCGTTAGCCACTGGAAAGCAGGAGTGGACTAAATAATGGCAAATACAAAGATAACCAGTAACGTAATATCAGATGACATCAATCTAGGTGGGAATCCGACTACGACTACGCAATCCGCAGGCAATGACACCACAAGGATCGCTACTACTGCCTTTGTAAAAGCAGCCATTGACGCTACGATCGACTCCGCCCCTGGAGCGTTGGACACCCTTAATGAACTGGCCGCAGCAATCGGGGACGACGCTAACTTCTCTACGACTATTACCAACTCTATTGCTACAAAGTTACCGTTAGCAGGTGGTACTTTGACTGGTAACTTAGGTATCGGTGTTACTCCAGACACACTAAGTTCCGGGTATTCCGGACTTCAAATTAACGGATACGCATATCTTATTGGCCATAGTGGCGGCGACCATTACATAACGAATAATGCTTA
>Ga0209404_10000513_pt1 | contig 30018 bp, 38 predicted proteins | sample TroAtlMetagenome_2_FD_187447 | JGI IMG/M metagenome (GOLD analysis project Ga0209404, IMG submission 187447) | Marine eukaryotic phytoplankton communities from Atlantic Ocean - Tropical Atlantic ANT8 Metagenome (SPAdes) (version 2) | ecosystem: Environmental > Aquatic > Marine > Oceanic...
ATTGCATTTTTCAATATCATGAGAGCACATATAATTATGTGAGATTATATGTAAAGCTCATTATCCAGTATGGATAATATTATTTTTTTGAAATATCTGATTTGGTACGATTAGATGCGATTGAAACGATAGGAGCTTTTTTGTTCTTAATATGTCCTTCAAACCATTCAATAAAAGCTACTCTTGGATATAAAATTTTATCTCCTAATCTAAAATGAATTGGTCCTTGACTATTTAATCTCCATTTTTTTAAAGTATTAATTGGAATTTGAAAATCTTTCTCAATGTCATGATCTGTTGCAGTTTGCTTTTCTTTTTTCCAATCATCAAACATTATTTTCTACCTCTAATAATTTTCAATGGTTGATAAATTTTATTCATTACAGATTGCTCTTTTTCAAATAAATTTAATTTTTGTTTAGTCTCTTCACTTATTCTATTTGTAACTTCAGCAACTTTTGCCAATTGTATTCTTAATTCTTCTTCTAATTTTTTATGTTGATCTCTTATTTCTTTAGTAGCTTTTTCAACTTGTTCTTTTTGGATTTTTAAATTTAATTGTTCTATTTCAGATTTTAATTTTTCTTCTTCTCTAACAAGAGCTGCTTGAGGAATATTAAATTTTAATTTTGTTTTATCTACTACTGCTACTGGGTTTAATAAACTAATTACTGGAGCTATAAATTTTGGTCTAAAATTTTTTAAAATAAATTTATTTTTATAAACATCAACATAAGGATCTGGATTAATTAAATTACTTTCTCCTCTAACCTCTTCATATAATCCAAAATAATATCTTTCTTCTGTTGCATCAGTAAGCTCAGGTGGACCAAGTGGCTCTTCTACTCCAACAATACATAATTCATTTAAACATTCAGCATCTCTATCAGCAGCTCTATAATAAAAAGCAACTTTGTTATGGTACATAGATCCTCTTGCATCAATTTTAATTGCTTTAATATCTTCTCTATAAATATCTCTTGGAACTACAACTTTTTCTAAATTATTTTCAGCAGCATAAGAAAACAATCTGCCTGGCTTATAACTTTCTTCAAGTTCAGTAGATTTTAATAAATTAACTTTAGACCATACTGGAATAGAAATTTTATCAAACATTAGATCTACTGGATCACAATTTAATTTAGCTGCATATTCAATTGCAGTTTCTCTTGAGATCTCTCTTCCACCAGATACATGATGATATAATGATGGAGCTGCTACTCCACTTTGTTTTGCAAATTCTTTTGTGTTTAAATTTAATTCAAATAATTTTCTTTTTAATAATGATGATGGCGATGAGCTTGGTTTTTCATAATCAGTATTTGTCCAGGATTCTTTAAATTTTTTTTGTAATTGAGCTGCTTTAACTGTATTTTTTTTCTCAAGAATTTTATGTACTACTCTTTGATAAACTGCATCTTCTGGTCCAAATATAATTAATCTTTTTTGATCTTTATCTTCTTCTCCAGGTTTCTTTTTGTAAAGCAACATAACATCAGCTTTACCAACACCAAGTAATGACTGAGGAGCTAGTTTGATTATTTTAAAATCAACTAACTCGCTTACATTATTCCAATTACCATGTTTTTCTTCTTTATAAGGAAGTGCCATATACTCTTATATAATGGCTTTTTTCTAATAGTAAAGGCTATTATCCATAGTGGATAATATAATGCTTGACTATTTATCTGAGGAAATTAAGGCTTTTTTGATGCCTAGAAAACAGTATTTTGACCAATTAGTAACACCTTTTAGTTATTGGCATAGAAATCAGCATAATGGAGTGGCTTATACAGATCTGGATATGTGCTCAATGTGTCCAGCATGTGCAGCTCCTCTTTTCCTGGCAGATCATATCTACAATAAAGATAATCAATTTAGATCTAAATCAGAATGGCTTTATAGACCTTATAAGATCCTGGCTAAAGCAGCTAAAATTCCATTCTTCACAATTTGGTACACTGTTGACGAAAACACCGAAAACAGAGAAATCACTAAATTTCATGTTCGCAATAACCTCTCAGGAGCTCGTATATTAGAATTAGAGCCTGATTGGATGCTCCAGTACCTAGAATATAAAGTGGTCCAACACATTCCAGATTGCCAATCAAAAGATTACTTATTGAAGAGAGTTACAGATACTAACGAACACAATCAAAACTTTTTAAGGCAAGATAATTATGTCAAAATTTTACTTAACAGATCCGAACATTAATATTTTACCACTGACAGATCTTCAATTTAGGATCTATCAATATTTATGTGGTCAATACAATATTAAAAAAAAACAAGCATTTATTAGAATTGTAAATATAGGTGGACAGTTTCAATTAACAAAAGCTGAGGTCCAGGAAGAGCTTATTGCTCTATCTAAAATAAAACATTTAGATCTTCCATTAATTAGTATTGAAGAAAAAAATTACATTTCTTTTGATATGCCATCTCATAAAAAATTCCTGGAAAGCATTGGTTTTAAAAAGTTTTCTAACTATGGATGGAAAGTATTAAATGGTCATTTAAAAGAGATAAACACTAAAGAACTAAATAAAGAATATTTATATCCAAGATTGGACCAGTATGAATTAAGAGAGCAGCTTGAAGATTTGCCAACAGAAGATTTATCTAAAATAAAAAAAGATCAACTATTATATCCATGGGTGCTTAGAGATGTTATCAAAGATAGAGCATGAGGTAGATATTTATATAAGAGTTAGAAAGAATATTATTCTAACTTTAAATGATGCTGGTAGCTGTGAAAGATTTTTATCAAAGCCAAATAATAATAGAGTGCCTTCAATGTATCAGCTCCTGGAGGACCATGTTGGTTATGATAAAAAAGATTGGGGTTATCATATAGCTCCTAAATTAAAATTAAGAGCAACTCCTAGACAATTAACTAATTACTCAACAGCAATAGATCTGTTATTAATGATTGATGAAAGCATATCAGAAGATCCTACATTGATGAGAAAGATATTATGGTTAAGAGCAACTCGAAATAGTTATACTGCTATTGGAAAGTATTTAATCTATCATCGAACAACTATTAAACGAATGTATGATACTGTCCTGGATAAGCTAACAAACAAAATTATCAAGGAAAGCCTTGACATATACGACAAAAAATTTAGTTATTAATTATATCCTCAAAATAAAAATAAAAAAAATCACATATAGGAAAACATCATAGTTGAAAAGTTATCCTGGAGCTGTAAAATAAATAGTAACTGTTTTAAAAACAGAATAAGTAAGAACTGAATTTATATTTTCTTTTTCTCTTTTTTCTTTTTTCCTTCAATAAATATTAAGAATGAATTTCAAACAGTATGGTCAAGTGGAAAGATTTAAGATTGCAATGTGAAACATTAACCAAGCAAGGTAAAAGACCATGTAGAGCTCCTGGTCAACTTTGTAAGAATGGAAGAATAAGATGTAGAGTTCATGGAGCTGCATCTACTGGACCAAGATCTAAAGAAGGTAAAGCAAGATCTGCCAAGAATATAATTAACTATAATGACAAAAGAATTAGTAATAACAGAAAACTTGACAACTAAGATTTGCCAAGAATTGATGAATGGAGTTCCACTTGCTAGACTGGCAAGATCCAAGGATTATCCATCACTGACTAGAATTTATAAGCAGATCATGAAAGACAAAGGATTTGCCAACAAGATAACAGAGGCTAGAAAGTTTGGAGCTCAGACTTATATTGAGAAAGCAATGGATGAGCTTGAGACTGCTGACAACAGAAACATCATGGTTGTTAGAGAGAAAGTTCAATTAGCAAAATGGATCGCATCAAAGCTCATTCCAGTTTATGGAGATAAGCAAGAGATCAAGCAAGATACTAACATCACTATTCAATGGTCAACTAAAGATAATAATGTTGTTGATGTAACTCCTGATGTTGATGCTGTTGAGGTCGGTACTACTGAACTTAAACAAAGTTGATCTTTGCGTCATGAGGTTTGGAATTAATAATGAATAGAATAATTCACTATCCATTCACTAAGAGTTTAAATAAATAAAGTTAAATAACAAAGAGCAGTTGATCATTCATCAAAAGAAGTGAAATTCTGGCAGTAAAAAAAGGATTTTCTTTTGAGGTACTACACCACAAAAATTGGTGTGGCTCTCTTATACGATTAATTATAGGTCAAGCACAGACACAAACAGATGAACAAAGATAATAAGAAAAAGTTTTTACCTGAGAAATATAAAGATGTGTCTGCATATAGCTTTACGACATATAACAATGAGCTTGTTATTAGCTTTGATGGATTTGAAAACCAAAAGGATATTTTAGAATTTGCCGACTTTGTATTTGCTAAGATTAAAATGAGGTATTGGCATTCCGAAGGTGTACCTACATTTCATTAATGAAATTATATAAAGGCGATTGCCTAGATGTTTTGCCAACATTGGCAGACGAAAGCATTGATTTAATTATAACAAGTCCACCTTATGAAGATATTGCTGGAGCTGGTTATACATCCAATAATAAGGATGTACTGTTTTTAAAACTATATTCAGAATTTCTGGATAAAATATTTAAAGAATACAAAAGAATTTTAAAACCTAATGGACAGCTTTTTTTTAATATTAAAAGCAAGACATTAAAAAAGACTTTAAAAACTCCACACTGGATTGAGTTCACAGATGGATTTCAAAGTTTAATATATAAGAGCTTTATTATTTGGAAATACTCAGGATCTTTTGATAGCACAAAATCTAGGTTTCATTTAGATTATGAGATTGTTTATCATTTATCTAAAGGTAACGATATATATCTAAATCCAGATTGTGATATTCATGATCCTTTAAGCAGTGTTTGGTATATTCCTCATAGTATTAAAAAAGAGGATAGAGTTCATCCTACTCAAATGCCAATAGCTTTAGTTGACAGAATTTTAGATGTAGCCTCAAAGCCTGGAGATGTTGTTTTAGACAATTTTTTAGGAAGTGGAACAACTGGCTTAGCTTGTAAAAAAAGAGATTTAGATTTTATCGGTGTAGAGCTTAATGAAGATTATTTTGAATTAGCAAAAAATAGAATAAATGAAAATAACAATACCTTATACTCCGAGAAAGCAACAAGCCTATATCCATGAGAATATAGAAAAGTTTAGATATAGCTTACTCTGTTGTCATAGAAGATTTGGCAAAACTGTGATGTGTATTAATCATCTGATTAAAGAGGCTATGATGAATAAACATCATAATCCAAGGTATGCTTATATTGCTCCGACTTATGGTCAAGCAAAGAAAATAGCTTTTGATTATTTAAAATATTATACGAAAGAAATTCCAGGAACTAAGTATAACGAAAGTGAGCTTAGATGTGATTTTGTAAATGGAGCTAGGATAATGCTCTTATCTTCTGAAAATCCAGATAGTATTAGAGGAATTTATTTAGATGGCTGCATCATTGATGAGACTGCACAAATTAATCCAGTTCTGATTAATGAAGTGGTTACTCCAGCTTTATCTGATAGGAAAGGTTTTATGATTCTTGTTGGTACTCCAAAAGGAATGCAAAATCTATTTTACGATTATTATCAGAAAGCTCAGGCAGATCAGAAATGGTTTCTGTATGTAGCAAAAGCAAGTGAGACAAAGATTGTAGATGAGGAAGAGCTCCAGGCAGCTTTGACTGTGATGGGATCTCAAAAGTATTCTCAGGAATTTGAATGTTCTTTTATCGGCAATATTCAAGGATCTATATATGGCGACTTAATTGCCAGACTTGAAGATAAAAAGCAGATAACAAGATGTCCAATTGATCCTGGTTATCCAGTAAATGTAGCCTGGGATCTTGGTTATAACGATGCCACTGCTTTAATATTTTTTCAGCAAATCGGACACATGATCCACATTGTTGATTTTTACGAAAATACAAATGAGCCTCTGCCACATTATGCTCAGGTTATAAAAGAAAAAGATTATGTCATTGGTCAAAATTATGGACCACATGATTTAGAACAAACAGAATTTGGATCTGGCAAAACCAGACGAGAAGTAGCTTATCAACTTGGATTACGATTTAAAGTAGCTCCAAGAATGGCAATTGAAGATGGCATCCATGCAGTGAAGATGATACTGCCAAGATGTGTTATTGATGTCGATAACTGCTCTAAATTAATTAATGCACTTAGACATTATCATAGAAAATTCTCTGATAAGGAAAGAGTATATAAAATAAAACCAGTTCATGATTGGTCCTCACATGCTGCTGATGCTTTAAGAACTTTAGCAGTTGGATTAAATGAACATAAATTTAATAACACAACAAAACAACAAGAACACGAACTTAACTACAAGGTACTATAATTATGGGTGGTATATTCAAATCTCCAAAAATTCCAGCTCCTCCTCCATTGGTCATGCCAGAGCCAACAGAAACTCCTGACTATGAAGATGAGGCTAGAAGAGAAGAGGCAGCTGAAAAAGAAAGACAAAGGATGCTTAATAGAAAAGGCAGAAGATCTACAATTCTTACTGGTCAAGGTTTAACAGAAATTGAAGATGATGAGATTGAAAAGAAAACTTTATTAGGTGGCTAATGTTTAAAGCAATAAAAAAATTATTTAAAAAAAAACCAAAAGAAGAAGAAGTTGATCCTTTAGATCTTAAATTTGAAATATTAGAAGATATAACTTTTGAAAACGAAGTTGCGAAATCTAATGATGAGAAAGCAAAAGTTAAAGATACTAAAGAAACAAAATCTTCATTAACATTCGGAGAATAAATATGGGTGGTAACTCAAGTGGTGGTCAAGGTGGTGGCAGAACAGATGCTGGACCAAATAGAACGACAGCTTATAAAGCTGGTGTAGGTAATATAACTGAAAGTGGAAAGAAAACTAGAAGTTATAAATCTGATAGAGATGATGCTTTTAGAAATCGAGGAGCTACTAAAATTAAAAAAGGAGTTAGAACTCCATCAATGTTAGTTAATGCTGGAGTAGCAATTTTATCTAAACCATTACAAGCTGGATCAAAAGCTACTAGAGATTTTTTTACTGATAAAGTTCTAGGATCTAAAAATTTTAAAAATGTTTCTAAAACAGAATTTTTAAGTATGGATGCAGATAAGCAAGAAGAGATGTATGGAACTTATATATCTAATAGACAATCTGGAGCTGCTGATGCTTATGGAAATAAAATAAGCAATAGAGACAATCAAGGTGGAGGATCATACAAAGATCCAAATAAAGTTTTAAATCAGCCAAAAGTAGATAGTCAAATGGATAACTCAGGCATTAAGTCAGATGGAATTACAGCTAAAGGACCAACAACTGCTGAAATGTCCGAAGATGAAAATATGATTAATGTAAAGAGAAGAGGAAGAAAAGTAACTACCTTAACAAATTTAACTGGTGTTGAAGAAAAACCAACTTTAACTAAAAAGATTTTATTAGGAAATTAATGCAATCACAAAATTTTAGAGATTTAGCTCGTCAATTAAAAGACAACCTTTCTAGGCTACAAGAAAAGAGATCTAACTGGGAAAGCCATTGGCAAGAGGTTAGTGATTATATGTTACCTAGAAAAGCAGAGATAACAAAACAGAGAGCAAGAGGCGACAAGAGACACATACAAATATTTGACGCAACAGCCATACATGCTTTAGAACTGTTGGCAGCATCTTTGCATGGTATGCTGACGAGCTCTGCCAATAAATGGTTTTCTCTAAGGTTTAAAGAAACTGAATTGAATGACATGGATGAGGCGAAGGAGTGGTTAGAAAATTCTACTAGAAGAATGTACGATGCAATTGCTAAATCAAATTTTCAACAAGAAATCTTTGAATGTTATTTTGATTTAATTGCTTTTGGTACTGCATGTTTAATGATCGAAGAAGATCAGGAAGATACTCTACTCTTCTCTGCTAGACACATTAAAGAAATTTACATCCAGGAAAATAAAAAAGGATTTGTTGATACAGTTTATCGAAAATTTAAAATGCCATCCCAGGCAGTTATAGATAAATTTGGAATTGATAATGTTTCCAAAGATACTGTAACAACATTTAAAAAATCTCCTTTTGAAGATATTACTTTAGTTCATGTTGCTAGACCAAGAATTGATTATGATCCTAAGAAAAAGGATAAACAAAACATGCCAGTTCAAAGTATTTATTTTGAATTTGAAACTGGACATATAATTTCAATTGGTGGATTTAATGAAATGCCTTATGTCATTCCAAGGTATTTAAAAGCATCAACAGAAGTTTATGGAAGATCTCCAGGAATGAATGCTTTACCTGATGTTAAAGTTTTAAATAAAATGGTGGAACATTCATTAAAAGCTGCTGCTAAAATGATTGATCCTCCTCTATTAGTTCCTGATGATGGAATGTTAGCTCCGATAAGAATGTCTCCTGGATCTATTAATTTCTTTAGATCTGGATCAAGAGAAAGAATTGAGCCATTAAATATTAATGCTAATACAGCTGTTACTTTGAATAATGAAAATCAAAGAAGAGATGCTATTGCTAAAATGTTTCATGTTGATCAGTTATTAATTACTGAAAATAGAAACATGACAGCAACAGAAGTTTTACAAAGAAACGAAGAGAAGATGAGAATATTAGGACCAGTTCTTGGCAGACTACAATCCGAATTACTTTCTCCATTAATTATTAGAGTTTTCAATATGATGTTAAGACAAGGATTTTTTCAACCAGCTCCTGATATTTTATCTCAACAAGAATTAAATATTGAATATGTTTCTCCAATGGCTTTAGCTCAAAGAGGACAAGAATTACAAAGTTTAATGAGAGGATTAGAAATATTTGGATCTCTATCTCAAACTCTTCCAGTTATGGATTATGTTGATGATAATGGAATGGTAAAACAAATTATTGAAATTTTAGGATTACCAGCAAAAGTAATTAAATCAGATCAAGAAGTTGAACAGTTAAGAGCAGAAAGAGCTCAGGCTGAACAAGCTGCTATGCAGCAACAGCAAGAAATGGCTCAAGCTCAAATGGCAAAAGACGCAGCTCCAATGGCAAAAGTAATACAAGATGGATCACAATAAAGAAGTTGAAAAGAAATTAAAGCAACTACAATCAGATTACAAAATAGTTTTTGGAACTGATGAAGGAAAAAGAGTTTTAGACGACATCTCTAAAAGATGTCATGAGTTTAATACTACTCATGTTAAAGGCGATAGTCATGAATCTGCATTCTTTGAAGGACAAAGATCAATCATGGTTTTCATAAAAAGTATTTTAAAAATAAAATAACCAATAGGTAAAATAATGGAAAATCAGACAACTGAGCAAACTGCTCAATCTGAACAGCCAACAGATGTTGTTCAGAATACTGAGGCAACAGCTGAGGTTAAAGAGACTGTTCTTACAGAAGATCAGCCTCAAGTAAATTTTAAAGATAGTATTCCTGAACAATTCAGAGAAGAAAAATCTTTAGAAAATATTAATAGTATGGATGATCTTTTAAAAGGATATGTTCATGCACAAAAGTTAGTTGGGAGTAATAAAATTCCTATACCTAACAAACATTCAACAGATGAGGATTGGAATGAAGTATTTAAAAAATTGGGTGCTCCAGATACACCAGAAGGCTATCAATATAACTTCAAAGATCAAGAAGTGGATAGTCAGCAAGTATCAGAATTTAATAAAAAGGCACATCAATTAGGATTACTTCCTAAACAAGCTGAAGGTCTTATTAAATTTTATAATGAGATGAATGGTAACTTAGCTGCTACTCAAGAAGATCAAGCAGCTCAAGCTCAACTAACTACTGAGACAGAACTTAAAAAAGAATATGGACCTCAGTTTTCTAAAAGACTTGACCAGGCTAAGAAATTGGCAATAGGTACTTTAGGTCAAGATTTTTTAGAAAATACATATTTAAAAGATGGATCAAGATTAGGCGATAACTTAAATGTTATTAAAGCCTTCTCTTCTCTTGCAGATAAATTATCAGAAGATGAAATCATTAAAGGCGATGGATCTTCTTATATGACTGCTAAAGAGATCGAAAAAGAAATTGACGATCTAACTCAAGAAGGATCTCCATATTGGAATAAGACACATCCAAATCATCAAAAGAATATTGATGAAGTTCTTAAACTAAGAGAGATGCTAACTAAATAATGTTAGATGGTAAATTTGAGCCAAATGAAGATGTGCATCCAGATATTCAAATAAGATTAGAATGTTTGAGATTAGCAACTGAATTTGGACCAGAAAATGATCGAAGAGATCCAATACCAATTGCAGAAAAATATTATGATTGGTGTTTAAATAGAAATTCTCAGCGACAATCCAAAAGGATCGCTAAGAGTAAAGTCTAATTGCCGACTATAAAGGTAAAGAAAAGATCCGAGAAATCGGAAAATCAATTCGATAATTCACAATCAACCAATAAGTAAGAGGAGGATGATAATATGTCATCACAAATAACAACAGCATTCGTACAGCAGTATAGTTCTAATGTATCGATGTTGTCGCAACAAAAAGGCTCTCTTCTTAGAAAGGCTGTTGAAGTTGAAAGTGTAGTCGGAAAAAATAGTTTCTTTGACCAAGTTGGAAGTGCAACTGCTCAAAAGAGAACTTCAAGACATTCTGATACACCTCAAATGGATACACCTCATTCAAGAAGAAGAGTATCATTGGTAGATTACGAGTATGCTGATTTAATCGACAATCAAGATAAAATCAGAACTCTTATCGATCCAACATCATCATACGCACTAGCTGCTGCTTATGCTTTAGGTAGAGCTCAAGATGATGAAATAATCACTGCTGTTTCTGGAACAGCTTACTCAGGAGAAACTGGATCTACTTCAGTTGCTCTTCCAGTAGGACAAAAGATAACAGAAAGTGGCTCAGATGGATTAACTATCGCTAAACTTAGATCTGCAAAAGAGATCATGGATAGTGGTAATGTTGATCCTTCAATTCCTAGATGGATAGTTGTAGGACCAAAACAAATTACAAATTTGTTAGGAACTACTGAGGTTACTTCTAGCGATTTCAATAGTGTTAAAGCACTAGCGAATGGCGAAGTAAATTCATTCTTAGGATTTAACTTTATAGTCTCAAACAGATTAACAATCGCATCTTCTAAAAGATTATGTTTGGCTTGGGCTCAAGATGGTATGAAAATGGCACTTGGACAAGACATCATGACTAAGATCGATGAAAGATCTGACAAAGGCTATGCAACACAAGTCTATGTGTGTCAGTCAATCGGTGCAACTCGTCTCGAAGAAGAGAAAATTGTAACGATCCAGGCACATGAGGCATAACCAATAGGAGGATAATAGAAATATTATGGCAAGTGTTAAAGGTGTAAATATAACAAACATAGACGCAACTCCTGTTGTAAATGTAGATAGCGAGAATGCTGGTGGCAAACTTAGAGTGTTTCATGACACTTATGAGGCTGCATCATTAGCATCTGGCTCTGACATTACGATTGCAAGAATACCAGTTAATGCAACTATTCACGATGTTATTGTGAAAGCTGATGCGTTAGGTGGATCTTCTACATTGAAAGTTGGCGATTCAGGAGACGATGACAGATATTTAGCTGCTGTCGGAACTTGGAATGCTGCTGGTCAATGTCAATCAATGTTGGCTGGATCTACTGCTGCAAATACAGCTGTTGCTGGTCTAGGTTACAGAACAACTGCTAGTACAGACATAGTGATCACAACTGGGGGTGCAACAATCTCTGGTACGATTTACTGCTGGGTGTATTACACAGTTGAGTAATCAATAAATAAAATTGTGGTGGCGATGAAATATTCGCCATCGCATTTAAAAAAATTTAATGAAATATATTTTGGTTTTATATATGTGCAGCATGGCAACTGGTAAATGTCCAAGTAATTCAATTGCTGGTTATCAATTTAATACACATTATGATTGTGTTAATTCTGGTTATGCTGTTGCTCAAACAACATTTAGAAATTTATTAGAAATAGAAGATTGGGATCAAGATCATATAAATAAAAATAAAATAGTTATAAAATTTGAATGTAGAAAATTAGGAGAACAAACATAATGGCATCAACAGTGGACATCTGTAATTCAGCTCTAAATCTTTTAGGAGCATCAACAATCTCAGCATTAACTGACGACAGTAAAAATGCGAGATTATGCAATCAAAGATATGAGCCAGTAAGAAATAGAGTATTTAGATCTCATGCCTGGAATTGCTTACACAAAAGAGTTCAATTAGCTCAAAACAGTACAGCTCCAGTAGTAGAATATACTTATGCTTATTCTTTACCTTCAGATTGTTTAAGAGTTTTAAAGGTCCATAATGGAACGACAGATAGTATTGCATCATCAATAGATTACAAATTAGAAGGAAGAAATATTGTAACAGATGAAGGAACTGTTTATTTAATTTATATCGCTTTAATTACAGATCCTAACGAATACGATAGTTATCTTCAGGAAAGTATTTCACATCAGTTGGCAGCAGATATTGCTTATGCTGTAACTAATAACGCAACTCTAGCAAATAATTATATGACTAGAGCTGACGAAAGATTAAGAGAGGCAAGATTTATAGACGCAACAGAAAATTCTTTAGGAACAATTGAAAGTTCAGAGTTCACTGATGCAAGATTATAATGACAACTTCAGCATTTGATCCAAGATTAATAGAAAAATATTCTAAACCAAAATCGCTACTTCATTTTCAATGGGGAGATGACACAAAAGTTTATAGATATTGCTTAGTAGAAATCATAGACGAAAAAGATATTGATCCAACGACTAAATGTAAAAAAGAAGAACAAGGTTTAACGCAACAAGAAATTTTTAAAAAGATATGCCAAGAACAACACTAGCTTTAACTTCATTTGTATCAGGAGAATTTTCTGCAAAAATGGATGGCAGAACTGATTTTGAAAAATATAGTTCTGGAGTTAAAACTATGGAAAACTTTTTAGTGCATCCTCAAGGAGCTGCTACTAGAAGAATTGGAACTCAATTTATTTCTGAAGTTAAAACTTCTTCTGCTAAAACAAGATTAATACCATTTGAATTTTCAACTACTCAAACTTATGTTTTAGAATTTGGAAATACTTATATTAGATTTTATAAAGATAAAGGACAGATTGTAACTGGAGGATCAACTCCTTATGAAATTTCTTCTCCTTATTTAACTGCTGAACTATTTGACATCAAGTTTGCTCAATCAGCTGATGTTATGTATATCACACATCCTAATCATGAAGTGATGAAGTTAAGTAGAACTGGACATACAGCCTGGACACTTACTGAAATTGATTTTACTGATGGACCTTATTTAGCTCAAAACACATCAGCAACAACAATGTCTCCATCTGGAACTTCTGGATCAGTTACGATAACTGCAAGTACATCAACTTTTGCTGCAACTGATGTTGGAAGATTAATTACATTTAGCTCAGGAAGAGCAAAAATAACTGGTTATACTTCTGCAACTCAAGTTGCTGCTACAACTCAAGTTAATTTTTCTGGAACTGGAGCTGTAACAACTTGGAAGTTAGGAGCTTTCAGTAATACTACTGGACATCCTTCTTGTGTATCATTCTTTGAACAAAGATTAGTTTTTGCTGGAACTTTATCTGAGCCACAAACTTTATATTTCTCTAAAGCTGGAGATTATGAAAACATGACGACTGGAACTAATGCTGATGATGCTATGGTTTATACTATTGCCTCAAATCAGGTTAATGCCATTCGATACATGAAAGCAGTAAGAACTTTAGTTATTGGAACTACTGGAGGAGAATTTACAGTATCAGCTGATGGAACTAACGCATCGGTTACACCAACAAATGTAACGATTAAAAAACAAAGTTCTTTTGGAGCTGCAAATGTGGATGCTATTCCAGCTGGTAATGCAATTTTATTTTTACAAAAAGCAAAAAGAAAAATTAGAGAATTAGCTTATAACTTTGATAGTGATGGTTATGTTGCTCCAGATTTAACAATATTAAATGATACAGTTACAAAAACTGGAATTAATGAAATGTCATATCAACAAGAGCCAGATAGTATTATTTGGTGTGTTAGAGATGATGGTCAATTAGCTGGTTTAACTTATCAAAGATCTGAGAATGTAACTGCTTGGCATAGACACATTTTCGGAGGAGTTTTTGGATCTGGTAATGCAGTTTGTGAAAGTGTTGCAAGTATTTCTGGAACTTTAACTGAAGATGAAGTTTGGGTAATTGTTAAAAGAACAATTAATGGTGCTACAAAAAGATATGTAGAAGTTTTTTCTGATTTTGATTTTGACGAAACAACTTCAACAGATTTTAAATTTTTAGACAGCCACCTATCCTACTCTGGAGGATCTACTTCAACATTATCTGGATTGGCACATTTAGAAGGTCAAACAGTTTCTATCCTGGCTGATGGAGCTACTCATGCTACAAAAGTTGTAAGCTCAGGTGCAATAAGTTTAGATAGAGCATGTACTAAAGCATGTGTCGGTTTATCTTATGATAGTGTTTTGCAAACTATGAGAATTGAAGGAGGAGCTGCTGAAGGAACTTCTCAAGGAAAAACAAAAAGAATTTCAAAAGTTGTTTTAAGATTATTTGAAACAGTTGGTGTTAAAGTTGGACCATCTCTAACAACCTTAGAGACAATTCCATTTAGAACAACATCATCATTATTAAGTTCTCCAGTAGATACTTTATTAGCTGGAGATAAGGAAATAGAATTTAGAGACGATTATAACTCAGATGGATTTATATTTGTTAAACAAGATCAGCCTTTACCATGTTCTGTTTTAGCAATCTATCCAACTTTAGTTACATCGGATGGCTAATTATAAAATAATTCCATATTACAAAGAGCATGGAGACGAAATTATTGCTCTTGGTATGAATGATAAATTAATGGAGATTGATGCAAGTTTTACAGAAAATAGGCTCGATACTGCAATCGCTGGGATGTCATTTACTTTACTGGTCAATAATAATATTGTGTTGGCTGGTGGCATTATTCCTCTTTGGCATGGAGTGGCTGAAGGCTGGGTTATGTGCTCTCAAAGAGTATTTAACCACAAAATTAGAGCAGCTGCGTCAGTCAAGAAGAGATTAGATTATCTCTGTCTTAATAACAAAATTCGTAGATTACAAACAGCAGTTAAAGAAGAATTTTATACTGGTGTTAGATTTGCTGAATGGCTTGGATTAAAAAAAGAAGGTCTAATGAAATATTATGGATTAGACAAAACTAACTATTGGAGAATGGCAAAATATTATGAGTTTTATAGGTAACATAGCAGCTGCAAAAACAGCAAGTGCTTTAGGAAAATATAATCAGCAAAATTATTATCAACAAGCTGCATTACAAAGAAGAAAAACAGAGATTGCAAAAAATGCTTACGATCAGATTGATCGAAAAAGATTAGTTATCAATCAAGAAAAACAATACGATAGTTTATTTGTTAATCTACTTAACTCAGGTGCAGAATTAAGATTAGGAGATACTGGTTATGAAGTGTTGCTTGAAACTAAATATAATCAAATGACTGATCTTGCTATTGAAGATTTTAATTCTCAACAAGCATATTACGATGGAATTAATCAATCTTTATTATTAGAGAGCAAAGGTGTTGGCGAAAACTTTAAAGGTCAATTAACTGCTAGAGCTGAATATATGAAAGCAGTTGGATCTATGGCTGGAAATTATTATAGCTCAGGAAGTATTTTATCATCAGGTTAATATGGCAAATATAAAAATACCACAATCTACTGCTCAGGTTAAAGTTGGAGCTGCTACTCAAGTTGGAGCTCTTGCTCTTCCAATAACTCAATTATCTAATGTTGTTGGATCTGGCTATAAAGCTCTTGGAAAAGTTGTTGAAGATATACATAAAGAACAAGTAACAGCAGAAGATAATGCTCAGTTTCAAGATATTGTAAAAAAAGCTGCTGTTGATATTGAAAGAATAAGCACAGCTGCATCAAGAGGAACTGATGTAAAATTAGCAGTAGATACATTTGAAAAATTAACTAAGCCTGAGAAATGGAATGAATTAACAAATGGCAAAAGAAAGAAAGTTAAAACAAAATTTAATCAATGGTTAAATAAAACTAAATTAGCAGAATATGTTTCAATAACAAAAACTGTAACTGGCAATCATGTTAAGCATGTTAAAGTTTCAAACAATACATACTTAGATGATTTAACTTTAAAAGCATCAAGTACAAATGTTGAAAGATCTGTTAATGCTCTTAATGAATTAAATGGATGGTTTGAAGATCCAGCAAATAGTATTCCTTACGATATTGATGAGTGGGAAAAATTAAAAGAAGAAAAATTAAATCAAGCTCAAAAACTTGCATATCAATTTGGTGCTAAAAACAATCCTGATTGGACACTTGCAAACAGAAAAGAAATTGAAAAAGTTGTTGGTCCTGAAGAGACTGAAAAACTTGTTGAAACAGCTAAGTTAAAAATTGCATCAAATGTAAATGCTGAGGACCAGGCTGATGAGGCAGATATAAAAAATAGACAAGATTATAAAATAGGTAACTTTACTGAATTTCTTATTAGAATAAAAGATCAAGAGGATGTTCCAAGTTTAGATGTCATTAATGATTTTTGGAAAGAAGATAAATTGAATACACCTCAATATGAGGCTTTAATTAAATTTTATGCTAATCCAAAATTTACTGGTAGCGATGATATTTATGATTTAATTAATGAGCAAGTATTCTTAGCTGATACTGCTGAAGAAAAAGATGCTTTACAAAGAAGATTAAATTTATCTCCAGATTATTTAATAGGATTAGGTATTAAAGATATATCTGCAATTTCTGGACTTATTGAAAAATCTAAAGACCGACAAGTATTTCAAGATATGAAATATTATAAAACTGTTTTAGATGATACTTTAGGAAAATTAGATGAAGGAGGATTTATTTCTTTATCTAATTCAGAAGATCCTAAGAAAGATAAAAAATTAAGAACAAAAGCTCAAAGATTATATAACGAAGGTTTAGATAATAACTTATCTCCAGAAGATGCGTTTATGAGAGTTGTTAAAGGTTTCTTATTACATGAAAACAGAATGCCAGTTATTTATGACATTGCAGCAATAACTTCTATTGCAACACCTGAGCCTTCTGATGCTGACAAAAAAGGAAAACCAGAAGATGTGTTTGATGGCTGGAGAACAAAAGCCATGGATGAATATAAAAAAGGCAATATTGGTTTTGATGAATTGTTAAATGATTTAGATGGATTAGATACTATGCAAGATCTTTTTAACATCAGAAAAAGAGCAGAAAAACATATTAAAGGTTTTGATGCCTGGAGCTCTAACAACAGCACAACATCAGGTGCATCAGGAGATTTAGGATAATGGCTAAAGAAAAATTTACAGAACAGCAATACGAAGAGTTTGATTATATTACTGACTTCTATATGCCGATTAAAGAAGTTGAAGATAAATATAACTCTCCACATTTAAAAAGATTAAGAGATGCTAAAATTGATACTCATGAATATTTAGGTTTAGAAAAAGTTGAAGGTGTTGGAGAAATAAAAAAGATTGAAGATAAAACAGAATTAGCTGAGGCAAAGAAAACTATTGGTCAACATTTAATAGATTTTGCAAAAGATCTTCCAGAAGGAACAGTAACAGAATTAGGAGAGGCTGGAGCTAATGTTTTAAATAATGTTGTTCAGCTATTTGGTTTTGGATCTAATATGATTTTTAAAGGATCTGATAAAGGACAATTTATTTCTGATGCAACAACAGAATTTGCTCAAGGTTATAATAAAGGAACAGAAGAATTTATTGCCAAACTAAATAAGTATAAAGAAGAAAACGATGTTAATGGAGCATCAGAATTTGTTGGAGAAATAGGAATTGATATTGGAGCATACTTTCCAATTAATAAAATGTTAAAGAAAGCTGGTATTCCAGATAAAGTCTCTACTCCACTTGCTTTTGGTTTAGCCTGGGGATTTACTGGAGGAGATGCTGAGGCTGAAAAAGGAATGTTCATCGACAGTGAAGTGATCCATGGAGTAAATGACATTTTAGGAGTTTTAGAAGATACACCAGAAAGTGAAGTTGCAGAATTAGTTGGTAATACTTTTGAAGGAACTATTTGGGGAGTTGCTGGAGATCAATTAATTAGAGTATTTAAAATTATAAAAAATAATGTTCCAGCTTTTATTAATCCTCAAACAGCGACAACAATGGGAGGAACTGCTATTGCAACAGAAGGAGCAATAAGAGTTCAAGAAAACGCAGAAGAAAATTTGAATGTTGAAAATCAGAATTTAGACGAGGAAAAAAAAACTCTAAATTTTGACGATCAAAGCAATAATAAAACAATGATGGAAATGTTTTATGGCTTAGATAAAACACAACAAGAAAAAATTTCAGCAGCTACTGGTTATCCAGTGGACCAAATTAAACAAGCTGGATTTCTTGATACAGTTGTTAAAGAAGGTGCAAAAAAGTTAGGTCCAGTTTTTAAATCTATTGTAAGAGAGACAGCAGAAAAATTGCCAAACAAAGGAACTGGAGAACAAATGTTTAACCAGTTAAAAAATACTCCTGGAGTTAAATCTTCAGAATTAAAATGGACTGGTCTTGATGAATTTCTTAAAGGCAAAAAAAGTGTAACTAAACAAGAAGTACAAGATTTTCTTAAAAATAATTCAGTAGATGTATCTGAAGTAAAATTTGGTGGACCACAAAGAGAATTATTACAAGATACAGTTAAAAGAAAAAATGCTTTTGAGGAAAAATGGTTAAATAATCAAGAATTAAAAAGAGGTACAAAATATAGAAGTGAAACTGATAGAAATTTTGAACTTAGACAAGAAAGTCTTGATTATGATAATTATGAAGTTTTAGACAATGCTGATGGAACTTATTTAAGAATACCTTTTGATATGATGGCAACTTATTTTGGCGATGATTTTGCTAAAGGAGTTATAAAACCTAATAAAGTATTTAAAGGACCTGAAGGTCAAAATTTTCAAATATCTGCTTTAGAATTAGAAAAATGGAATATTGAAAATGAGATAAGAAATTTTAATAAAAGTGGAGGTACACCTAAATTTAATAGACCAGATTTAGTTGAGCCAGGTGGAGAAGATTATACCGAGTTAGTATTTAAAGTTAAAAAAGGTGGAATGGATATTGGTATTCCAACAGAAGTTAGAGGTAATAAATTATTAGAAACTAAAAAAGGTGTTTTCTCTACTACTGATACTAGAGAGATGAATAAGTCAAATTGGATGACTACAACACCTTATAAAAATCCAGCTCACATGGACACTAAATCAGAGATAGCTCATGTAAGATTTAAAACCAGAAATCTAAATGATATGAAAGTTTTAACAGTTGAAGAAATGCAATCAGATTTTGCAACAGCTGTAAGAAAAGGTCAAATGGATATGCCAGGATTAGATGATCTTGAAAAGCAAGTAGTTCAAGATTTTCCATTTAAAAATACTTGGTATGAAATGACAGTTAAAAGATTAATTAGATATGCTGCTGATAATGGATTTGATGCAGTTGCTATACCTAAAGGATCTGTCATTCAAGATAGGTATCAACTAACAAAAAAAATAGATGACTTTGATATTGGCTCATTTGATCTAGCAAGAAAAGAAGTTGGATTAGAGGCAACAGATCGAAAAGGAATGTTACAAATATCTGAAGTATTTTCTTTTGATAAAGTTGAAAAAGAATTTGGTAAAGAAGTATTAGATAGAATTATTGCTAAAGGTAAAAAGATTAACTGGGCAGAAGTTGCAGAGCCTGGAGGAATAGATACTAGAGTTCTATTACCAAAAACTATTGAGTATGGTGGAGAAGGTAAAACACAATTATACAATGTAGCAATTCCTAAGTTTATGAAAAAGTATGGCAAGAAATGGAATGCTAAAGTTTATGATGATAATATTAAACAAGGACCAACTGTTGCTATGGATAGTATAAGTACCAAAAAAAGAAAGTTTGGTTTTGATATACCAGTTACAATAATTAAACTTACACCAGAAATGAAAAAAGCTGTTCAAACAGATGGACAAGCTCTATTCAGTATCTTTGGATTAGGTGGTGTTGGAGCATCTGTAATATCGGATAGTATAAAAAACAATAATATTTCACAAACGACAAATTAATAGTAATAAACAAGTATCTTAAAATATTTGTTTTTTTAAAACAATAGGATTTCATTATATATGTCAACATTAGCAAAGGAAGGAACTAAGCAACTTTTAAGAACAGTAGATGATTTAATCTTAAAGAATAAAGGTCTTAAAAATCCTGAAAAATTATTAAAGAAAAAAAAAGATTTACAAGTTGGCGATGAGACTATTGCTGTTGGACCAGGAACAACACAAACAAAAGTTGGTATAAAACAAAAAGTAAAAGTTCCAGAAGTTCCAAAAGAAACAATAGAAGAATTTTTAACTAGCTTTAACAATAATACTATTCCAAAAAAAATACTTGCTGATTTTAATATAGATAAAATCACAAATAACGATGACATCTTTAAGATGATCAATGGAATAGCAAAAGGATTTAAAACTTCTGAAGTTGTTAAACAAACTAGAGGTGCTAGAAAGCATGGCACAACTAAAGCTGCTGGAACAAAGTTATCTAAAGACAATGATTTTCTTTTAGAAGTTTTAGGAACAAAGCCTGGTAAAATGTATAATGCCGATCAGATTTATGGCATAAGACAATTACTTGAGGCTGGTGCTGCTAGAACAAGATACTTGGCTGAAAAACTAAATACAGTTGGAGCAGATAGTTCTGAAGTTGCTTTAAAATTTAGACAGCATTACGCACTAATGGCTCAAATTCAGAAAGTCTTATTAGGTGTAAAAACAGAAACTGGAAGAGCTTTAAACCAATTTAAAATTCCATCTAATGCTAGTAAAAAATATTCTTTTTTAGGTGGCAATATAGATGAGGTAAATAAAAGAGAATTATTACTTGAGATTGGTGGATTTGATGAAGTTAAAAAAGTTGCTGAATTAGTTATTAGAACTCAAGACAATACACAATTATTAAAAGCAGTTGAAAAAACTGGTTTAAGAGAATTTTCAATTAAAACTTCAGATGCTATTGCAGAAAGTTTTATAAATGTAATTTTATCTAATCCATTAACTCATGTAAGAAATGGTTTAGGAAACTGGATCTCTCAAGCAATGGTCCAGGCTGAAAAAAAATACGCAGCTACTTTTTTTAAAAAATTAGGAGCAGAAGGAACTGGAACTAATTACATGGCAGCTCATTCTGATATTGCGAGAGCCTGGGGAAAACACATGGCAGCTAAAGAAATTATGTCTGCGATGGCTGATGTATATAAAATAAGTGGATCTAAAATTGAAAGCAAATTAGGTAAAGTTACAGCTCAAAATTTTAATATAAAAAACAAAACTCTTGGTGGAGCTTTTGATTTATTCGGCAAAGGAATAACTTTAAATAATTATCCGACTAAATGGTTAAAGACAGCTGATGATTATTTTAAGAATAGAGAATTTAGAGCAGAGCTTTATGAGTTAGCTTTTAATGATGGAATGGAAATGTTTAATAAAGGATTAATTCAAAGTGAAGATGATCTTGCTTTATACATTGCATCAAAAGTTGCTCATCCAACAAAAGAATTTACTGATCTTGCAGTTAAACAAGCTAGGTATGTAACTTTTCAAACTCCTTTAAAAGATCGACAAGATATTTTTAGAGTTGGAAATGTTGCTCAACAATTTAAAAATACAACAGCTAATGCTGGACCTTTTTCTTGGCTGACTAATTATTATTTGCCATTTGTTCAAACTCCAACAAACATCGCTGGATTTGTTGCAGAGAGAACTCCAATATTAGCAAAAAGATTAACAGCTTATAATACTGAGATTGCTGCTGGTGGAAAAAGAGCTGCTATTGCAAAAGCAAAATTACAGCTTGGCTCAATGTTTTATATGGCAACAGCTCCTCTTGGATATTATGGAGTTGGAAGAGATAAAGTGGAAGGAGCTTTAGGTGTTGAACTTCCAAGAACAAGAGGATCAGATATTAGAGGTGGAAGATCAAAATTAACTGGTGGAAAAAATTTATTACAAAAGACAATTAAAGCTCAACCAATGCAAATTGAGTTACCTCTTGGAAATGGTAAATTTCAAAAAATAAGTTTTAGAAGTTTTGATCCAGTTGCTCAAATGTTTGCTAACTCTGCAAATGCTGGACAGTTTTTATCTTTAATGGAAGGATCTATCCAAAATAATTTAGATCCAGAAGATCCACAATATGCACAATTAGCAAATGATATGTTGCATTATACAGTTGCCTTAACTTTTTCAATTGGAGAAAATATATCTAATTCTACAATGTTAGCTGGTGCTGGAAAGATGGTTAATGATAGTAGAAAAATTATTAATGGAACAATTGCTGGTAATCCTGGAAAAGCATTTAAAGAAGTTGGATCAGAAATGGCAAGTTCTTATGTTCCAACAGTAGCAAAAGAAGTTGGTAAATTATTTAACGATGATAGCCAAAAGTTAATAACAGAATTTAACGAATATTTTAAAAAGAATATTGCAGAAAGTGATCTTTGGTACGATTACGATATGCGAGGCAGAAAATACGATAAGTTTAATTACTTTAATCAATTTGAAAGAGATGCAATTGATGATGAATTAGAGAAAGTTTTTCCTCAAATTATGCCAGTGAAGAATTATATTAGAGTTGGTTATGGTAATAAGAAATTAGGATTAGAGGTTTCTGTTCCATTAAATTCTTTAGAAAAAAGTTTTGTTAGAAAAAATGCTGGATTAATTTTTGACAACAATATGAAGAAGTTAATGAATGATCCAAGTTATACTAATGATGAAAGACAATTTATAAAAGAAAATTTAATTAAAGTAAATTGGAATAGTGCCAAATCTGCTGCTTTTGAAGAACTTAAAAAAAACACAAACAGAACTATCACAAATAAAGATGGAGAAGAAATAACAGTTAATTTTGGAATGGACCTTACAAGTAGAGCAACAGAATTAGCATTAAAAGAAATACAAAATTCTCAAAGAGGATTTGTAAATGAGGAGCAATAAATAATAAATGACAATATCAACTACAATAATTAAAAACAGTTATTCTGGAAATGGCTCAACAACAGCCTTTACTTATAATTTTAAAATTACTGATGAAGATGACATCCAGGTAATAATAAGATCAGCTGCTGGAACTGAAACAGTAAAAACAAAAACTTCTCATTATGTAGTCGGAGGAGTTGGCAGCAATTCTGGAACTGTAACTTTTCAATCTGGTCATATACCAGCATCTGGAGAAACAGTTGTATTAAGAAGATCTACTCCTAAAACTCAGACTATGGATCTAATCGATAATGATCCTATGAGTGCCGACACAATTGAAACAGCACATGATAAAGCTATGGCTGTTACGCAAGAGCTGCAAGAACAAATTGATAGATCTTTAAAATTATCAAGAACGAACACAATGACATCAACTGAATTTACAGTTGCTGCAACTGATCGAGCAAACAAAATTTTAGCTTTTGATAGTTCTGGAGAAATTGCTGTTACTCAGGAACTTGGAACTTTTAAAGGTAACTGGGCTGCATCTACTGCTTATGTAATTAGAGATATAATTAAAGATACAAATAATAATAATATTTATATTTGTGTAACTGCTCACACTTCATCTGGAGCTGTTCCAATCAGTTCAAATACTGATGTTGCAAAATGGTCCTTATTAGTTGATGCTGCATCAGCCTCTACTTCTCAAACTGCTGCTGCCTCTTCTGCAACTGCTGCTGCAAGTTCAGCGACAGCTGCTGCATCATCGGCATCGACTGCAACGACTAAAGCATCCGAGGCTACTACTGCCAAGACTGCTGCTGAAACAGCTAAGACTGCTGCCGAGACTGCAAAAACTGCTGCTGAGACAGCTAAGACTGCTGCTGAAACTGCACTTGATACTTTTGATGACAGATTTTTAGGAGCTAAGTCTAGCAATCCAACAGTTGATAATGATGGTAACGCACTTATAGATGGAGCATTATATTTTGATACGACTAATGATATAATGAAGGTTTATAACCTGGCTAACACTACTTGGTATCAATTAACTTTAACTACAAGTAATCAAAATAATGTTAATACTGTTGCTGGTCAGATTTCGCCAACAAATAATATTTCAACAGTTGCTGGAGCAAATTCAAATATTTCGACTGTTGCTGGACAAATATCTCCAACAAATAATATTGCGACACTAGCTGGAATTTCTGGATTATCATCTTTAGCTGCTGCTCATGCTGCTGTTTCAAATGTATCAAGCAATTTATCAGCTGTTCAAAATTTTGCTGATGTTTATAGAATTGCATCATCAGCTCCAGTATCAAGTTTAAATGTCGGAGATCTTTATTTTGATACTTCTGCTAACGAATTAAAAGTTTATAAATCATCTGGCTGGGCTGCTGCTGGTTCTACAGTTAATGGAACATCTGCTAGATTTATTTATAATATTACTGGAACTCCAACTACTTTAACTGGTGCATCTGGAACTGGCTATGCTGAGGCATCAAGTTCAGTTCTTGCTTATGATGCTGGATTTGTGGATGTGTTCCATAATGGAGTAAAGATGGTTTTAGGAACTGATGTTACTGCAACATCTGGAACTTCTTTAGTCTTTGCATCAGCTTTAGCAAATGGCGATGTGGTGGATGTAGTTGCTTATGGAACTTTTAATGTAGCAGCAGTAGCTGGTTCAGCAATTAATTCAGGAACAATTAGTGAGGCAAGATTACCAGCATCTGCTTTAGGAGCAGTATGGGAAAGTAAATCAGCAGATTTTACAGCTGCGGCAAGGAAAAATTACTTTTGTGATACTTCAAGTAATGATATTGATGTTACTTTACCATCAGGAACTATTGGAGATGAAATTCATTTCTTAGATGTTTCAGGTACATTTGACACAAACGATTTAACAATTCTAAATGGTTCAAGCAAAATTCAAGGAGCATCAGCAAACTTAGATGTTTCTACTGAAAGAGCTGGATTTACTTTAGTTTATTATAACTCAACTCAAGGATGGTTATTAAAGGATAAATAATTATGACAACATATAAATCAGCAAAATATAATATTAGTGGTGCAGACTTAACCGCTTTAAATGCAACAGAAATAACATCAGGTACTTTACCTGATGCTCGTTTAAGTAATCAAGCTAAAGTAATTAAAGGAACATCTGCTCCAGGTTCTCCACAAGCTGGAGATTTATGGTTTGATACAAATACTGGAATTAATCTTTTAAAAGTTTATAATGGTTCTGTTAGTTCTTGGGTTGCAACCAATGTAACAGCTCCTATTATTACAAGCACTACTGGGATAGAGAGTGGTGGTGCATCAAATATAACTTTAACTGGTTCTGCTTTTGGTACTGCTCAAGGAGTTATGTCATTTACTCCATCTGGTGGAAGTGCATCTACAGTTAATGCAACTCCAACATCCGACACATCTGTTACTGCGGCTGTACCAGCGGCTATTTATGGTCAATCTGCTGGAACAGTTATCGCTGTTACTTTTCAAAATAATGCTGGTTTAACATCTGGTGCAACTAATATTACTACTACAGAAACAACTGGTGGAACAATAGTTACATCTGGTGGATATAAATATCATACATTCACATCATCTGGAAATTTTATTTTAGGTGGCACAAAAAATGTTGAATATTTAATAATTGCTGGAGGAGGTTCTGCTGGTTCTTATGCTGGTGGAGGTGGTGCTGGTGGAGTTTTATCTGGTACTAAAAGTAGTTTATCTGCCGCAACTTATGCTATTGTTGTTGGTGCTGGTGGAACTAACTCTACTGGTACTAGTTCTGGCTCACAATCTGTCGGTGCTGATGGAAGTAACTCAACTGGATTAAGCGAAACTGCTATCGGTGGCGGTGGTGGTGGAGATGGTTCAAATGATGGTCGAGCTGGTGGTTCTGGTGGTGGCGGTACTTACGCATCTGATTCAGATGGAGGTGCTGGTACATCTGGTCAAGGAAATGCTGGAGGTAATACTAGCATTGGTAGAGGTAATCCATACGCATCTGGTGGTGGAGGTGGTAAAGGTAGTGTTGGAGGAAATTCATCATCTGACACAAATGCTGGTGCTGGTGGAGATGGAACAAACTCTTTTTCTACTTGGGCAACTGCAACATCAACTGGCGATGGCGGATTATATGCTGGAGGTGGCGGAGCTGGAGTTTCTGCTGGTGGAAGTTATAGTGGCGGAGGAGTTGCTGGTGCGGCTGGTACTGGCGGAGGCGGAGCTGGTGGTGTTGGTGGTTCTGGTCAATCTGCTGGAGATGCTAATACTGGTGGCGGAGGCGGAGCTGGTGGTTACAATGGCTCAAGCAGTCTTTATAAACCACAAAATGGTGGTTCTGGAATAGTAATATTAAGGTATGCGGTATAGGAGAAAATTATGGCACATTATGCAAAAGTTAAAAATGGAATAGTACAACAAGTTATTGTAGCAGAAAAAGATTTCTTAGATACATTTACTGATACATCTGCTGGAGAATGGATACAAACTTCTTATAATACTAAAGGAGGTGTTCACGAATTAGGAGGAACACCATTAAGAAAAAATTATGCTGGAATAGGATATACTTACGACAGAGAAAGAGATGCTTTTATTCCACCAAATGATTATCCAAGCTGGACATTAAATGAGGAAACTTGTCAATGGCAATCTCCAGTTCCTTATCCTAATGATGGAAAACTATATAAATGGAATGAAGAAATTACAAATTGGGAGGAAATAGCATAATGACAAAAGCAAGAGATTTATCAAACATAATATCAGGTGGATTTACTGAAAGCGATATACCAAATTTATCTACATCAAAAATAACTTCTGGTACATTTGCTGATGCAAGAATTTCATCAGGTAGTGTAACTCAACATGTTACAGCAACAGATTTGCAACCAGTTAAATCAGACATATCTGCTTTAGCTTTAAGAGAGGCTACTAATGAAAGTTCTGCTGCATTTAATTTACCAAATCAATTTATAGATACTTTTGCTACAGATACTTTAGGAACAAAAACAAATGTACAAGTAGATTCTGGTTATGTATCTTCAATTACAGGAGGAGCTTTAACAGGCTCTTTTACTAATATGTCATCTTCTAATTTTTCAGCACAAGGAAATTGGACTATAAGTGGTAATAATATAACAATGGACACTTCGCCTGATAATGACACAGGCTCACACACAGGACAAGGCTCAAGTGCAATAACTTTTGGTGCTAATAAACCATTTCAATTTAAAGCTGGACCAACTTATAACAATACAGGATATGGTCCTTATTTTGGATTTAGAAAAACCTCAACTTCAACTGCTGTTCAAGCAGTTGGTGCAAATTTAGATGATCAAGGAGAATTTTATTATAGACATGGCTCAAATGCTGGTAATCCAGGTATCTATGCTAATGATGGTGCTGGTGATGGAAATGAAAGTAGAGTTTATACAGACTCATCTGATAGTGGTCGATATGTTGGAATAGAAAGAACAGTTGCTGGAATTTTTAAATTACATTCGTCAAGCTCAAATAATATTGCTTTTGATAATTCTAATAGTACATTAAGATATACTTTCACTAATGCTTATACAGGTGCATATTATTTTATTATTAGTGGTCAAGGTTCTCACAGGTCAGATTTAGATAATTTAGCATACGATTTAGGCACTGCTCAAACAGTAAGTGCTACTGGAACAGCAATACAAAATACAAATACTGTAGGCTCAGCCAAAACTAAAGTTGGAGGCACGATTTTATATAAAGACAATTCTGGTACAGCTACTCTTGGAACAGACTTAAAAATATATTTTACATGCAATGGTGGAACAAATTGGACAGAGGCATCAAGCTATTCTGCAATCACTCCAGTTTATTCTACTGGAATTAAACAAGTAAGATTAGGCGAAACAACTTGCACATCTGGAACAGATATTAGATATAAAGCTGTCTGGGCAAATCAAGCATCTGGATCTAAAGAAACTCAGCTGCATGGTGTCGGTATAAATTACTAACATGGCTAAAAAACTTACACCTAAAAAATTTGCAGAAGTTTCAGCTGGTGTAAGACTATCTAGTCATGAAAGAATTTGTGCAATTAGACACAAACATATTTTAGAAAATATCCAGGAATTAAATAAAGAAGTTAAATCATTAAGGAATGATGTTTCAACTGGAAAAGGCATGGTTAAAGTTCTTGTATTTTTAGGAACAGCAGCTGCTGCTTGTCTAGGCTATTTTAATTGGAGATAAAATGATTACAGAAAAAGAAAATTGGAATGAGGAATGGCAAAACTTTTCTCCTGATGAGGTTAAATGTCAGCATTGTGGAGAATTGAAAATTGATGAGGAATTAATGGATCTTATCCAGGAGGCTAGAGAAAACCTTGGACCATTAAGAATAACATCAGGCTATCGTTGTAGTGAACATAACAACAATATTTCTAGCACTGGTCCATCTGGTCCTCATACAACTGGCAAGGCTTTAGATATTGCTACAAGCAACAGCCAACAAAGAAAAGAGTTAATAGACTATTTTGCTCCTAAAGTTTCTGGATTAGGAATTGCAAAAAGTTTTATTCATATTGATTTACTTACAGATGAAGATGGTTTTGATGCAAGACCTAATTCCTGGATTTATTGAAATACCTTAAATTCTTTTTAACATTTTTATTTTTTTATTTTATAGGTACTTGCACTATCTATAAAGCAACCAATCAGGATATATTTAATGATACAATTTCTAGGACTACTGAAAAATCCATTTGTAAAGATAATTGCAGATAAAACTTTCGGAGCAATTACTCACAAATTAGAAAAAGATAAGATAATTAAAGCTAAAGAAATAGAGGCTGCAACTAAATTAGATGTAGCTAAAGTTGGTGTTCAATTAGAGCAAGTTCGCCAACAAGAAAACTCACTTAAAGATGAATGGCTTTGTTTATTTTTTACAATTTTAATGGGATTGCATTTCTATCCACCAGCTCAGGATGCGATGGATCGAGGCTGGAGTATTCTTGAAAAAGCAGATCCTATGTTCTGGTACATTATTCTAACAATAGTTGGTGCATCATTTGGTGTAACTACAATGAATAAATTAAAGAAAAAAAAGTAGGCATCCAAGTATCAAACAACATCAAGAATTGAATCTGCGTAGCTCTCAGGAGCTCTAATCTATGGCAAAAAAGAAAAATAACCTACTTAATAAGATTGAGCATGAAAGTAGAGCTAAATTCAAAAAGACCTCGATTTCAAAAAACAAAGCAAGGATTAAGTGGAGCAGCATGAATAAATCTAAAAGGAGAGCTCATAAGAAATGAAAGATCAAATATCTGTATCAGACAATAGTAAGATTTCTCTTCCAGTTCGTAATCTTTTGGCATTACTCGCTACAACAGCTTTTGGAATTTTTGCTTATACCGAAATTACTTCAAGGCTTACTAGCCTGGAGACATCAAGACATATAATGGAGACTGATTTAATTTCTAAATCAGATCAAAAAATTGTGGACCAGGAGCAATTTCTTTTATTGGAAATGTTGACGACATCTCAGGAGAATACAGATGAAGAAATGCAAAGCATGAGAAACAACAATGTAAATCTAAATAGAGCTATGGATGATATTAAAGAAATGAAACAAACAATTGAAATATTAAAAGACAAGGTAAGAGCAAATGGAAATAGTCATTAGTTTATTAATGTTCCTTGGAGAGCCACCAGTTTTAAAAGAGCATCTTTTTATAAAAGATCAAAAGATGTCAACTTGTTTAAAAATGAAAAGGATTTCTGAGAGATCAAGTAATGCAAAATATCAATGTGCTAAAGTTAAAGCTGTTGTTAAGGATGGCAAAATAATTTCAATATCAAGTTTAGATTAATTAATGCGAAGAAGAAAACGACAGCCAAGGATTGCTGTCAAATGCGACTATTGTAAAACCGAAACTG